>Ga0180433_10001577_pt1 | contig 37763 bp, 25 predicted proteins | sample SS_ome_8_FD_132980 | JGI IMG/M metagenome (GOLD analysis project Ga0180433, IMG submission 132980) | Hypersaline lake sediment archaeal communities from the Salton Sea, California, USA - SS_1_D_1 metaG | ecosystem: Environmental > Aquatic > Non-marine Saline and Alkaline > Hypersaline >... | reverse complement strand
GGCGATTAAAATAAAAAATATAAACAAGAAAAATATTCAAGACATTGTTCTTGAAAGAAACTTGTATATAGCTGAAAATAAATTATTAATGAAAACATCGCCATTTTTTTATGAATAGGTCAGATTAGTCAAGATCCATGGATATTTTTTAATGCTTTGATAGAAACGGGTTTAAAGGGGGGTCTTATTGAAAAAAGACCGATATCTTCTGGATCTTTATGACACAGGACTTGGAGGATATCATAGATAACAGGAGCGCATGTCCGTCCCTGACATTGGCCCATGGTACAACGGGTGGATATTTTAAGGCTGTTAGGATTGTAACACCCCATTTGAACGGCTTTTTTTATCCTTTGCATGTCAATATTTTCACAGCGGCATATGATGGTGTCATCTGGAATCCCAAGGATTGTTTCTGGTTTGATCCTATAAAGAGAATTGAAACACTTAACAAAACTCATATGATGTTTTCTCTCTTTTATCAATTTTTTTAGGGGAGTAGCTTGTTTTCTTTTGTTTTCAATGTCGAATTTTTCAAGGATGGTTTGAGCAGCAATTTTTCCTTCGTTCATAGATTTTGGAGCTCCTCCAATTCCTGTAATTTCCCCAGCCGCTAAGATGCTGTCTATGCTGGTCTCCATCCTATCATTGACCTGAACAATCCATCCGCCTTTTTCCAGGGAATATTCCAATTGGCATCCTGCGAGTTGAGGAGCTTCTATATTGGGTACAAATCCGTATCCAACCACTAAAGCCTTGGTATGGAATGTTTTTTCGGTCCCGTCTATCCATTTCCCGTTCTTGTCTATTTTTCCTACGACCACTTCTTCAACATAATTTTTTCCTCTTGCCTCTTTGATATGCCGTTGGTATTTCACAGAAGTTTTTGATAGGAGAATTTTAGATAGGTATTTCCCCCCTTCCATAAATTTCGGTAACTGGTAAAAGATTTGTGGAAAAAATTTGATTTTGTTCCACAGGGGTGACTGCTCCATTATCCCGATCAGTTCTCCGCCGTGTTTGAGAAATTCATAGGCAGAGGCAAACAGAAATAATCCAGAACCAGCCATCAGCATTTTCTTGGCAGGAAGAACCCCAGAACTTTTTATAAGGACCTGAAGCATTCCAGTAGAGTAAACTCCTGGCAGAGTCCACCCTTTAAAGGGCAGGAATCTCTCTCTGGCTCCAGTGGCAAAAACAAGAACATCGTATTTTAGAGTCAATGTTTTTTCTTTGTTATATTCGATAAGTATTTCACTGTTTTCATAGACTCCCAGCAGAATTGTTTTGTTCATTAAGGTGATTTTTTTGCTCTTCACCTTGTTTATGAAGTCGTATCCAATTCTTTTTATTTTCTCTGGTTCGGAGAAGGAGGATTCCTCCCATTCCTCAGGGATTCTTCTTAAGAGCTGTCCACCAAAGTGGATATTTTCGTCAAGGAGTAGAAGGCTTAAGTCATGATCTGACAGTATTTCAGCAGCGGAAATACCTGAGAAACCACTCCCAATGATTATGATATTGTATTTTGTCTTATCCTTGATCATTTGTCTCTATGACCATCCCATCCTGAACTTCGGTCATGCAGGCTCTGGTATTGGGAATGCCGTTTATGGTCACGGTGCACTCAAAACAGACTCCCATACCACATAAAGCTCCCCTTGGTTCTTGACTAGCAGGATTGGTTTTTAAGGCTTTGTATCCTGAGGCAATCAAGGCAGACAGAACTGTCTCGCATTTGTAAGCTATTATTTCTTTTCCATTGACTGTTAGTTTGACTTTTTGTTTTCTTTTTATGGATTTGATTCGCAAGTCTTCCATTTTTCCGGGAGTTATTTATTGATTTTTGATTCATTAGACTATCTTGTGATTTCCTAATTGTCAAGAGGTGATTTGGTTTGACTTAGCCGTATACCTATGATAAAAAAAAATGAATTTCATATCAGGTTAAAAATGAAAAAAACATATGATTTTGCAGTTATTGGGGCTGGAATCATAGGAATGGCTACAGCCTCATATTTGTGTGAAAAAGGGATAAAAATAGCTGTCATCGATAAGGAATACATGGGATCTGGTTCTACAGGGCGATGTATATCAGGAATACGACAGCAGTTTTCCACTCCTACTTCTATCGGGATTATGAAAGAAAGTGTTTCACTTTTTTCTCAGATGGAAGGAGAGTTTGGATTTTCGGTTGACTTCAAGAAGAGCGGATACCTTCTGATGGCTCATAATGAAGAACGAATGGAAGCGTTTAAGTCCAATATAAAAGCACAGAAAAAGGAAGGAGTCAATGTCTCCCTCCTTAGTCCAGAAGAATGTTTATCTGTGGTCCCCAAACTCAATACCAAAGGACTTTTGGGAGCAGCCTATTGCCCGGATGATGGCCAGGCTTATCCTTTTTCGGTCCTGAATGGTTATAAGAATAAGATTGAAAAGAAAAAAGGGAAATTTTTCCTTTATAATCCAGTGATCGCCATCCAGAAAGATCAAAAATTTTTATTGACCTTAAAAGATGGGACTTGTATCAATGCAAATAAGGTCCTCTTGAGTGCTGGCCCTTGGACCAGAGACCTGGGTAAAAAAGTCGGATTAGACTTGCCTCTTTATCCTGAAAGACATGAAGCCATCATTACAGAAAGGATTCCAAAAATCGTGGGACCTATGCTGGTTGACTACCGAACGGACGGCTGTTATTTTCAGCAGCTTTTAACCGGACAAATCATAGGCTGTTATACTCCGGATCCCAATGTCCCGGGTATTCGACATGACAGTTCACTGGGATTTTTAGTTGAGATGGCAAAAAGAATAATCCGTCTTGTCCCTGAATTAGAAAAAGCAGCTATTCTGAGACATTGGGCCGGATGCTACACCATGACTCCAGATGGCAATCCCATAGTGGATCAAACTTCTGTAGAGAATTTGTATGTGGCCTCAGGCATGTCTGGGCATGGGTTTATGTTCGGTCCTGGAATCAGCAAACATCTTGCTCATTTTATGCTCCATGACCAGTGGGATGTGGATTTCAGTGAATTTTCCATCAGCCGTTCTTTTAAAAGCAAAGAAAGCCTCAAATGAGTTTATGAATAGTAAGAGGTGAAAGGTAAAATGTAATCATAGAATAATTATAAAGGGAGTATTTTTACATTTCTCATTTCACCTTTCACATTGTATCCTTCTCCACTTTTCAAGCAATTCAGACTCGTGAATAATTCAGGTTAGTTATTTTATTTTTTTATAAGGAGGTCTTTCCGGTTTTTCTGGGGGGTTTTTCTTGAGTTCTTTGAGGATGACCTGAATGGATTTTTCAAGCTGAGGGTCATGGCCGGCTAAGACTTCAGATGGGGTCTGCTGGATTTTAATGTCTGGGGGAACCCCCTCATTTTCAACGATCCATCCTTCTTCTGTCCAAATAGCTAAGTTAGGCGCTGTGACATACCCACCATCCATAAGCATGGGAAATCCAAGTGTTCCAACCAGTCCTCCCCATGTTCTTGTCCCAATAAGTTTACCCAATCCAAACTTTCTGAACATCCAGGGAAGAAGATCTCCTCCTGATCCCGCTGACTCATTGATTAACATGACTTTAGGTCCTTGAATAGAAGCGCTTGGTGTTTTCAAGTCAGCACCGTATCTCATATTCCAGTAACATACATAAGGACGTCTGAGGATGTCAATGTAGTAGTCAGCAACAGAGCCTCCGCCATTGAAACGTTCATCTACGATGATAGCGTCCTTATGTGATTGAGGAAAGAAATATCTCTTAAAATATGTATGACCTAAAGTAGAGGTGTTAGGAACATAAATATAAGCCACTTTTCCATGGGTTGCTTCATTAACCTTGTCGATATTGTTTTCCACCCAGTCTCTATTCCTTAAAGAGTATTCATTGGAAAGAGGAACTACGTCCACATCACGTGAATCCTTTCCTTCTGGATCAGAGCTAACCGTTATTTCAGTAAGTCGGCCGGCTGTGTTTTCAAAAAATTTGAATAAATTATCAGGAGGGATGACTTGCTCTCCATCAACGGCAATGAGGTATTCTCCATCTTTTACATCAACTCCGGGTTGTGTCAGGGGAGAACGAAGCTCTGGATTCCAGTTAAGTCCTCCAAAGACCTTTTCAAATCGATAACGGTTATTTTCAATGAAATAATCAGCCCCTAACAGTCCTACAGGGACTTGATCTGTTTCAGTAAGAGTATCTCCGCCTCCCACTCTATGATGGCCTACTCCTAATTCACTGCACATCCACTGTATCACTCTGTTCAAGTCCTGGCGGCAGGAGAGGTGGGGCAGGAAAACAGAGTATTTTTCCTGCATTTTTTCCCACTCGACTCCGTGCATATGGGGATCATAAAAATAATCCCGGTTGATTCTCCATGCCTCATAAAATATCTGTTTCCACTCTTTTACAGGATCTATTTGAATTTCAATGGAGTCAGTGTCCAGTTTTCCTTGCCCTGGTTTTATTTTTTCTGAAACATCAGTGATGCCAAAGTTCTGACCTGAGATATAGAGCAGCTTTTTGTGATCAGCTGATATTTTGTATCCATTGACTCCTGACATAATAACATTATCTTTGCGTTTTTTCAGATCAAAATGATGAAGTTTTGTTTCACGGCTATAAGGCCCTCTGTTATTAGGCGGGGCTTCTAGATAGAAAATTTGACCTTTATTTCCTATTTGAAGGGAATAATAATTTCCTTCGGGAACAGGAATGTTTAAAATACGTTCGTTGAGTCTTTCAAAATCAATATGGAATTCTGATACTTCTTTGTTCTTTTCCTGGTCAGGCTGTTCCGATTCTTCCATGCCTTTTTCTTCATCACTTTCTTTTGCTAAAGGGGAGGGGACATCTTTCTGAAGCACAGCTAAGTAGATAGCATTAGTCATCCTCATGTCTGCATTTGACATGGCAAACCAATGCTTAACAGGACCAGCGTCTGTAGAGGCGAAAAAGTAAATGTATTGACCGCTGGGATCAAAGACAGGATCGCTCACTTCGCTCAAGCCATCGGTGATGGGATAAGATTTGTCTTCTTCAATGGAATACACGTAAACTTTTTGAATGTAAGCTTTTGTATTCAATGTATATGCGATCCATTTGGAATCAGGTGACCAGACTCCCCGAATAGATTTCATTTGCGAAGGACCGTAAAGATATTCCGAGGCGATTTTATGAGATTTCCCTGTTTCCAGATCAAACCAATACAAACTCCAAGAATTATCTGTATAAGTGATCTTTTTGCTATCTGGAGACCAATAGGATCTTTCATAAAAGCCAGCTCCCATTATTTGATGCTTTTTCACCTCTCCTTTAATTCCTGGCTCTTTGATATACAGGGAGTATTCTCCGCTATCATCTGAAAAGTAAGCGATTTTTTTTCCGTCTGGTGACCATACAGGGCTTCTTTCATTGGTACCCTGAGTCTCAGTCAAATTGCGGAAATCGCCTTTTTCTGCGGGGAAAGTGATGATCTCACCTCTATATTCAAAAACAGCCCTTGCTCCAGTGGGAGATATATCTGCGTTTCTTATGTATTGACTTCCTTTAACATATCTGGGTCTCAATTCCATAAGATCGGTAGCCACTCCAATAGAAAGGTCATTTATTTTTTGGTTGTTGATATCAAACAAATGAAGTTTTCCTCTTTGTTCAAAGATGAGTTTATCCTCACTTGGAGAAACCATAAGTACAGGAAAATCTTTGTAATCCGTGTGCTGTAATATTTCTTTGGTTTCTGTATCAAAGGAAAAAAGATTAAACTCTCCATTTCTGTCAGACCGGAAGTATATTTTAGAGCCAATCCACATAGGGTCTGTGTCATTGCATCTTCCTTCTGGCTGAGGTATTTTCTCAATGGAACTGTCACTTAAAGTGATGATCCATATTCTCGAAAAAGTTCCCCCTCTGTAATGCTTCCACTGACGAAAAGCTTCTCTAAAAGGTGTATAAGCGACTTTTTTCCCGTCAGAAGAATAGGATGCTTTATGAGCGTATGGTATTTTTTCAGGAATAGGGATTCCACCTTCAGCCGGAACTTTATACAACCTGGGACGTGATCTGGTGAAAGAGAAACGAGAAGACATAAAAACCACATATTTTCCATCTGGAGTGAATGTTCTGACAATGTCCGGATAGGGATGCCAGGTGAGTCGCTTGGGGATTCCACCTTGGGAAGGAACGATATAAACATCGGTGTTTCCGTCATATTCTCCGCTAAAGGCAATCCATTTTCCATCAGGCGAAAAAACAGGATAGGATTCTACACCTTTATGGGAAGTTAAGCGGCGGACATGATTTCCTTGGTAATCAGAGATCCATAAGTCATTTGAGTATGAAAATATAATATTTTCCTGGTTTACCGCAGGATGAGTCAGCATTTGGGTGTCATTTATATCCACGCCCCTCAATAAAGTTAGAGGAACCAATAAACAAAATGCCAAAAAACTACCCAGTAAAACATAAATTCTTTTCATTTTTTGCTCCCTTTACAATCCATAAATATATAACTTTTTTATACCATATCATAAATCAGAAGAACAACACCAACCCAATTCTTCTTATTTGGCTTTTTTAAAAAGAATTAAAATAAATATGAGATTGATAATCCCTAATGGAGTCCAGCCCATTCCTATGTATTTAAGAATTTTGTCTTCCAAGGTCAATCCCAAGACAATAAAAACGATTCCGATAATAAGAAATATGATGGGCTGCGATAAAAGACCGATTTTCTGAAGTTGGTTCATCCCTGTCAAACTCCTTTTTTATATTAAAAAATAGAAAAAAACCGTATTGGGTCACTTTGTATTGATTGAGGTAGAATGGCGCCAATATCTTAATTTTAATTTGCCTGGTTTGTCTTCACTTCCATCAAAAGGAAGTCCGGACCGGTCAGGTTTGACTTCAATAAGCACTTGGTCTAAGTACAGAGCTTTGGTCAGATTGACTATGGTGTAATTCAATTCATTATTCTGTTTGGAGGCGAATACAAAGTCTCCGTTTGTTTCAATGGGGCCGAATTGAATTTTTCCTGCTTCATAGGTATAACGCGGTCTTCTCCAATCTCTGGATATATCCATTCTTAAATTATTCTTAACTCCTATATAAATCTCCTTATCTCCATGCGTTATCTTAACTCCCATTCCGGTTTTTGGGGGATCCAATGGAAGCTGGCTCACATTATCTAAGAAAGATTCTGGTTCCTTTTCAGAATAGTGGGGAATAAGGACTGTGATAAAACCCACCGTATCAGTCAGTTCAAAATGCTGGGCTGTGGTTTGATGAATAAAACATTCATTTTGATAGTGTCTTATTTGGGGCGCGACTCCCTCTAATCTGTAATGGGTTTTAGGGAATAAGATCAAAAGATGACGGTGAGTTGGGAGTTGGTGTTTCTGTATCCTATCATAGACAGTATCATACCAATGATCTCCCTGAGAAGATATCTTTCGGGTATGCCATAAGTTTGAAAGGGTAAAATACCCTCTTTGTAGGGCCTTGAAAACATCAAAAACCAAGAATGATTCAGGATGTTTGATATAAACAATAACCCTGTCCCATTCATAACCTCTTTTTTTATCGATAAGTCTTGTTCTGCTGTAGTCAAAATCGCCAAAGCTCAAGAAATCTATTTTTTTTGTACGAATCCTTCTGTATGAGCCTGCATTCCTTAAAAAATCCAGAATAGACTGACTCTCCACAGCCTCTTTGGTTGAGTAGCGGTTTTGTCCTTTTTTCTGCCCCATAAAAATTTTTTCAGGTCTCACACACAAACGATTGTGAAAATAATCCTGACGGTAAGCTCCAAAAGGGCCGCTGGGCATAAAATCTCTGTACCCCCCATCATGAAGCAGAACCGAACCTTTTGACATCAAAAGCACAATGCTGTTTTCATCTGAATGTCCGTGAGTCATTTTTTCTTCTTCCACGGGGATAGTATCTCTTAGGTAATCTCTGAAGTTTGTCCCTCCAGACCCTTCATCTCTGTAATTCAAAAGCATATAAGTGGAATCAGGGTTCCATCCGTTTCTAAACACAATTTTTTTCCCCACAATATCTTCCATAACTTCCTGTGATAATTTTTTTGGTTTATCAGGCTTAATGTTATCGCTTCCCCAGAGATAGCAATCAAGAAGCATATATCCTAGTCCGATATTATTGGGATTTTGAAAGTCGATAAATTTACGGGCAATAGTCGCAGCCGCCCATTTCATTTGACTATTTTGATATTGTTTGGCTGCTGTCTCAAAAAAAACAAGGAAACGGTTCCAGTTTCTCATCCAGTTCGCGTCTCCAAAATCAGGAATCATTCCAGCAGGACAAATCAGATTCAGATAATAATGGGAATAATAATACATTTCTGGTGTTTTGAATAAATCTTCCATTTTATTCAAAACATATGCATATCCACACATGGCATAAAGCCAAACTGCATTGTAAATTGTGGCATCCTCTATTTCCCAATTACCCCAATTATCATCTCCAATGGCTTGACGTTGCATCTCCCACTTTTTTACATCAGGATGAAGGGGAAGTGTTTTTACAGCCCAGGCTAATGACTCTGCTCTTAAGGCTGCCCGGTTCATAGGTCCCCATTCTTGAGACCTGATAAGGTAATTCATACTTTCCGCAATATCGGATTCTATTTTTTGTTTTTCTGGGGATGAAATCACATTTAGGTCCTTTAAAATAGAATAGGCTCTTATATAACGCATGGCTGTAAAAAAATCAGGAAGAACCGGAGGGCTTTGGTCATAGTCTGGCCTTTTTTCAACAGCCCATTGAGGATAAGTTTCAGTATATTTATCATAAGTCAAAAGTACTTTTTTTGATCTTTCTAAATATTCTTTTTTCCCTTCTATTCGGAATAGATGGGCATAAATAACTGCCATTTCTAAAAGTCCTCCAGGAGGTCGGTAACCAAACACGTTTTCAGGATCGAATCTTTTTTTCCATCTTTCAATTCTTTGGTCATAGTGGTCCCAAGTCCAATCCGCAGAGCTTTGGGCGTAATCGAGGTATTTTGATAAGGGCACAGGTTTTATATCAGCAAATCCAGAATCAACAAAGAAAAAACATATGAAAACAACGGTCATAAAAAAGATAGTTTTAAAAGAAAATTTTTTCATGAGAGAATTTCCCTAAAAGAAAATCGAGAGTTTAATCATTTTTTGCCTGTTTTCATTCCTATATTAATCAAATCAAAAGGAGAACTCAAGAGCGATAATATCACCCCCTAAATCATCTTAAAAGGCGATTGTATTTGACAGGAATAAAATGAGATATTATAAAAAAAATGCAGGCATTGAAAAAAATGGGGTATGAGATGGAGGAACATCATTCTCCAAATTGTATATTAAGATTTTATTTAAAAGGGTTTTAAAATGGATGAAAATAAAAAGAAAACAAAGTTTTTGAAGGATTTAGACAGGGTAAGAAAACAGATCTCGGAAATAGAAGAAGTTGAATTGGAGAGAACCAAGAAAGAACAAGCCCTTAAATCCGAAAAATTATTCCTCATCAACTTATTAGAGGAAATGCCCATGGGCATTTTGTCTGTCAATGTCCAAGGTGTGATTAACTCTATGAATTCTGCTGCCATCAAGAAATTAGGCATAGATCCTGACCAATCAACTGAAAAAATAGATATATGGAATTTTCCTGTTTTTGTTAATTCAGGATTATCAAAAGGAATTAGAAAATGTCTTGATTCACAGAGAGAGAGTTCAGATGAGTCTTTGTATAAGGATGAAAAGGGAAAAGAACACTATTTTAAGAATACATTTACACCTCTTTTCAATAAGGATGGATCCATAAGCGGGGTTATGACTATCATAGAGGATGTTACAGAAAAGAAAGAAGGTGATCTGGAACTAAGGCAAAAACTTGGATATGAAAAATTTATGTCAAGAATCCTATCAAGACTAGTTAAGATTCAGGACCTTAAAAAAGCGTTAAGCAGCATTTTAAAGGATATCGGGATCAAATTCAATGCAGATAGGACTGGATTATTTTTCTTTGATGAACAGAAACATTGCATATCCTGTGCTTATGAATGGAACAGTAAAGAAGCTGACTCCCAGATTGATAGCCGGAGAAACATTCCTTTGGATGAATTTCAATGGATGATCGAAAAATTTAAAGACAGGGAGTCGATCCAGATTAAGACTAACTCAGAAATGGATAAAGCACAACAGTATCTTAAAAAATATTTCATGAGTGTGAGTACCCTGTCTTTTCTGGCCGTTCCCATTTTTTCAAGCAATAGATTAACAGGAGCTTTAGGTATAGAATGGATATCAAAACAAGGAAATTGGTCAGAGTCAGACATCTCTCTTTTGAATGAGGTGTCAAATAATTTGGGATATTTTATTGGAGAAAAGAAAGCGGATGAAGCGAAAATAAAAGCCAACAATAGATTTTGTATGCTTGCGCAGGCTGGTTTTGAGGCCATTGTTATTCTAAAAGACCAAAAAATCATAGACGGAAACCATGCCGCAAGTTCTCTTTTTGAGTATAAGCCTTCTGAGTATATGGGAAAAGATTTGTCCATTTTTTTTGATTCCAATGAGAAAAAAACCATAGAAGACCATATCAATAATTCCAAATCACAGCCTCTTGAATCAATGGGAATAAAAAAGAGTGGGGAAGTCATACCTGTTGAAATATTGACTAAAGCTATTTTTGATGAAAATGACCAGATGCAGGTACTGGGAATACGAGATATTTCAGGAAGAGAAAGGATAAGTGCTGACATGAAAGAAAGATATGAGACCTTAAAGGAAATAATGGATGATACGGTTAAAGCTCTAGCTACAAGCGTTGAACTTAAAGATCCTTACACTGCGGGACATATGCAGAGAGTGACAAGACTGGCTTGTGCTATTGCTGAAGAGATGGGTCTTTCAAAAAAGCGCATCCAGGGCTTAAGGGTTGCTGCCAGTATTCATGATGTTGGTAAGATCAGTATTCCTGCTGAAATTCTTAGCAAACCAGAGGAACTCACCAAAGCAGAGCGAATGATTGTGGAGAGCCATCCAGAAACAGGTTATGATATATTAAAAAATATTGAATTTCCTTGGCCTATAGCGGACATCGTTCTTCAGCATCATGAGAGAATGAACGGATCCGGATACCCTTCAGGATTATCTAGGGATAAAATATTAATGGAAGCAAGGATTATAGGTGTGGCTGATATTGTGGAAGCGTTAACCTCTAATCGGCCGCACCGATCTGCTCAGGAAACAGAAAGCTCTATAAAAGAGTTGAAGAAGAACAAGAGAAGTCTTTATGATCCTGATGTGGTAGAAGCTTGCTTAAAAATAATTACAAAAAGATCCTTCTCTTTTCAAACATTCAGTCTGGGTGATATATAGAAATCGATTGTTTATTCAAATATCTCTTTTAATAAAGGAACCAGACTCAAAGCATAATCAATTTCTTTGAGAGGGATTTCATTATTGTTTGAGACTTCAGTAAATCGTCCGTCTTTATTGCTGTCTTTGGTCACAATGAGTAAGTCGGCGTGGGGAGCCACGGCCGTGATCATTCTTTCATTGTCACTTCCCGGGGCGCCTCTTTTGGAAACACCTCCTACATGTATTCCAATGATAAAGATATCGTTTTCTTTACAATAGTCTATGATATTCTCCAATCGACTGACCTCATCATCTACAGTGAGTCCTGAAGCACCCATCCCTTTCAAACTAGCTCCGATAGCAAACATAATGGTCTTGTAAGCTGTTCCTTCAGGGTATTTTTCCAGGTCTGTGTTGATCTCAACATGAAATCCAGGCCCTGATTCTTTCCCTCCCAGGCCTACTCCTGAACTTATCATACTCACATCAGGGACATCACAGTAATCATACATGATACCTGCTTCTTCGCAGACGATATTTAGAGTTGTTACATCTGGACTCTGTCCCGCTGAAGTGGTAAGCACAGGCAGTTCTGCTTTGGGAATCTCTTGAGAGTAATTAAAATCACTGTTGAGAATAAAGATAAAGCTAAATAGACACAAAAAAGGAATGAGTGAATTTGTTTTTATTCTTTTCATTTTCTTTTTCTCCTTTTTAACCTGGACTAATCATTTAAATAAACCAGGTTGGTAATTAATTGAGCATTTAATTATAAAACACATTTTTTTTATGGGCTTTGGATGGATCTTTATAATAAAAGCCAACTCCATTTTTAATGACTTCTGAATAAAGGGGAGTATTTTTTATTTCTATGGTTCTTTTGGGATTTCTCCGGGAAAATTGCTGGGCAATTTCTAGGATGGCAGAGCAGTGCTGTCCCACACGTTTAGACATGGGCCATCCGGTCTCATCATAAGGAACAAACAGTTTTCCTTTTTTTGACAATTTCAAAAGAAAAGGATCTTTTCCTTTAAGTAGAAGATCTTCTGTTTTAGGCCCTGTGGGTTGGTCAAGAAAAGGAATAGGCGCTTCCAAAAGAAAGGGAAGAGCATCTGAAAAATCACCTATTTCTCTGTGCGATAATCCTCTAAAACCTTGAGGTGAAGGCTCAACATGATTATCAAAACCTTCAGTTGCTTTCAAGGTTAAAGATGTCATGGTGGCTATTCTCAGGGATTTTTCAGGAGCTACAATACAGTTTGTCACAGGAAACATGGTTTCAGCGCCATGAACATCTATGGCCAAATCTACATTTTCTTTCCTTATAAGCTCCATAGCTGCATAAGTCACTTTTTCCATAAGAGCTCCATTGGGTCTGCCTGGCCAAGTGCGGTTGGTATTCCTTATATCCAGATAAGACAGCAGTTGTCTGTCCGGGTAATGAACATAGACATCAGGATCAGGCCACTGGTCCAAAGGAGACGCGACTCTGTTTCCCATTCGAAATTTCTTTTGTCCCCATGGGGTGGAGATTTCAAAATAAAGAGGGTATCCATCTCCTGAACGAGTATTCCTTCCCCCGCTGTTGTTGAACTGGGGTATGATAATCAGAGTTCCCTTTTCAACAGTGGAGTTTTCTAAAAAAATAAGAGAACTCAACAGAGCAGCAGGTTCATTAGAATGAGTTCCTGCAATCACCAGCATTTTACCACCGGGTTTGCTCCCTTTAAGAAAAAACACATTGGTATCAGCCATGGTTCCTTTAAGACCAGGTTCATAATCACTGAGTTTCTTAACCTTTGTTACGCCTGGACCTGCGATCATAGGGGTTTGGAAATGACGATGTTGGTACAGCTGAAGCCCGCCGATTAAAGTGATCCCTCCTATTATAATGATGAGAACTAACTTATAAATTAAATGACGTGACATTTTCTACTCCATATATTATTTTGCGCGAAAAAGCCTTAATATCAAGGGAATCATGATCAAAATATATTGAAGCATTTTATCCACACTTTTTTTCTCACGGACAAAGTTCCAAATAAGCATGGCCAACAAATAGATACAGATTAAATAGTATATGATCATGATAAATGGCATTTGATATCCTCCTTATAAACTCCATTTTACTAGAAAATCCAGTTGGGTGCTAAAGACCACCATCAATATTCCTACAATAGTGATTACGATCCAAGGAAGCCAAGTGCTTTTCAGAAAAGACCAATAGGATTCCTTGTACTCAGAAACCATAACACTCAATCTTCCGATAAGAGCTGTAGGCGGCAGTCCATCCCCAAGGGGCCAAAGTAAGCTCAATCCAGCGATAGAGATCGTTGCGTGAAGTCCTATTGAATCAAGAAACCACACCAAGGGAATTCCAATAATGGCGGCACCACCGTAAGTAAAGACTCCTTCAGAAACAGGGATTATTACAGCAAGAGAAATGAATAATAAGATCAAAGGGGTGCTTATGACCGCAAAGGAAATGAGTCCTCTGGCTCCTGTGGCGGTCATGATCTGCTGGATCATCCCTACGGCAATCATGGTGGAAAGAAGGGGAGTCAATTTTTTCACAGTATCTCTTGATAATTTAAGGACATTAATCTTCTTGGGACTGAGGATAAGAGCAAAAAATGCAGCAATAACAAACTGTAAAGGAAGTCCTATAACAGGAAGGGTAAACGGCCATACTCTAAGAGCGACCACCAAGCCAAAAAATACCACGAATGGGATGAGCACCCTCCACCATTTCATTCCCTCTGGGATTTCTGGCATTTTTCTTAAGGCTGATTCAAGGTCGGATTTTTCTTGTTTCTTCCATCCGAGAGCAAAAATAGTAAAAGTTCCCAGTAAAAGAACTGGAATTCCCAAGGGCAGTTCAAATCCGACATAAGGGATGGCTGTTCCTGCAGATAATATCATGGCCCAAATATTTACAGGAGGAGCTGCAGCACTCAATCCTGCTATAATAAAAAGAATAGCAGATACTTTTCTGCGTCTTATACCCAAGTAACCAAGAGCCATGGCCACAGGGGCTCCCACAACCAGCAGAGATACGCTCCCGGCTCCAGTAAGAGCTCCGGGAACAAGGGTGATGAACATGAGGAGAAAAAGAGCAATAAATCGCTTATTGTAAAAATACTTGATAGTATTTTTAACCACATAATTAACCCCGCCGGATTCAGATATGATAGCCATGAATATAGTAGCTGTGACAAAAATGAGTATGACATCTAGATAAGTGAATGAACCTTCCACAAGATGCCTGGCTAATTGGGATATATGAGGGGTATTGTTGAGAGCACCATATACACCTCCTGCTAATGCTGCTAAGAACATGCTTATTTCAACGGAAAGCTTTTGCCATTTAGCAACCGCATAAGCAGCTATCATAACGAGAAAAGTAATGAGAATCTGTGTTTGCATTAAAAACTCCTTTGGTAAATTCTACATTTGAAATTCACTCGGAGTCAAGCAATAGAAGAACAAAAAAAGAAATTATTGATTTCTTAGGTAAAAACAAAGAAAATACAAACCTTTTTTCAATTATTTTCGTATGAATGATTGTGAAGCTAGAGTGAGTAAAAAATGAAAATATTATTATGGTTTATTTTATTAGCGATTTCATGGCCTCTAGCTCTTGTTTCCTTGGTGCTTTATCCACTAGTATGGCTGTTGCTGATCCCTTTCCGTTTGTTGGGGATTACTGTTAGTGCGGTGCTGGATTTATTCAAGTCCCTCATTACTCTTCCTCTCCGCCTCATTTCCTAGATATTCATGAAATATGCCTGTATTTGATATTTTAATTTCATCTTTCGCTGGATTTGATTTTCAGGGCATCTTAAGCCGAACTTGAATTCCGTTAGGATAATATCAATTTCAAATAGTGAATAATCAAGGAAAAGATTTAGTTAGCAAAAGCACGAAGTTTATGGCTCATGGGATTCGCTTTTACTTTTTTGAGAGCCTTGGCTTCGATTTGTCTTATTCTTTCTCTGGTTACATTGAATTTGCGGCCAACTTCTTCGAGGGTGTGAGGCCTTTCATTACTCAATCCAAACCTCATCTCAAGCACTTTTGTTTCTCTTTCTGAGAGAACTTCAAATGAATCTTGGAGGAGCTCCTTAAGATTGATATGAATTACGGTATCAGGGGGCGAGGGGATTTCTTGATCTTCGATAAAGTCTTTTATTTCATTCTGATTGTCTCCTACAGGGGTTTGAATGGAAACAGAATCCTGGGTATTTTCAATGAGAGATCTCAATCGGGTAAGGGGAACTTTCATCTTTTTGGCCAGTTCTTTATCAGTGGGTTCTCTTCCTTTCTCATTCACAAAAGCTTTGGTAATCTTTTTTATTTTTTGAAGCTGTTCAGTCACATGAACCGGAAGTCGGATAGTCCGTGATTGATCCGCGATTGCTCTAGTCACCGCTTGTCTTATCCACCATGTAGCATAAGTTGAAAATTTATATCCTTTTCTATAATCAAATTTTTCAACAGCTCTTATCAGTCCTAGGTTTCCCTCTTGGATAAGGTCAAGCAAAGGGAGTCCTCGGTTTTGGTATTTTTTAGCTATAGAGATAACCAGTCTTAGGTTGGCAGCCACCAGTTTGTTGATGGCTTCTTCTTTTATTCTTTTTCCTTTGTCTATTTCTTCAATAACATGGTTTGTCTTTACTCCAGTTTTTGAGCTAGATGGGGGACTGTTTTTTAATTTTTTATGGACAGACTCGAGAATTCTTTCTTTGGTTTTTTCATTTAAGTTCAAACTTTTTATGAGATTTCTTATATTGACAACGATTCTTCCTTTGGAAAAAATGGATTCATCAGTGGAGAGTTTTTTATGAAGTTTATTTTCCAGATCTTTGATTTTAATGAATTTTTGATTCAAGCTGGATAAAGTTTTTTCAACTTTAGTTTCTGAGGAGTTTCCAGACTTAATATCTATATAACTATTCAATTTATCGGGAAAATCATTTATATTTCTCTGAATATCATATATTTCTGTGAGCGAAAGGTTTGTTTTAGAAAGGGCATTCCAGATTAATTTTTCACCTTTTTCTACTCTTTTGGCAATAGAAATTTCTTCATCTTGAGAAAGAAGCAGGATACTCCCCATTTCTCTCATATAGAGTTTTATGGGATCCGTACTCTTCACAGGATTGGTCCCTGGAATAAGATGATTAGTTTTAGATTTTTTTGTTTTGTTTTTATCTTTCATTTTATTAATATTGGTCATAACGTTATAATAACGATTTAGATGAAGATTTTGTTGCACACAAATTTATAAAAAAAATCATGAAATCTTCAAATATTTGGTATTAACTCCCTTTTATCATAAACAAAGAATAATTCTCAATTAATAATTGATACAAGAATAAGATAAGCTTTTTTAGCTCAAATGTCAAGTCAAATATTGAACAAGATTGAATTCTATTCAAATAAATCAGATACTTATAATATATTCTTTATGATAACAATCATCCCAGAGAAACCTGAGGCAATAAGTACAGCAGGTCTTATCAATCCTTTATCCAAGAACTTGGTCAAACGTTTTGATATGAGAAAACCCAATAAGGTACCTGGTATAAGTGGAAGTGTTGAGTATAACTCCTTTAAACCGAAACGATTGATGATGATTAATGAACTTAAGGATATGATCGTTCCAAAGATAAAAATGGTAGAAAGAGCCCCTCTTAATTTAGGCCCTTTTTGGTCCTGGTAGATAAGTGCCATAGGAGCTCCTCCTATAGCTGAAGTTGTCCCCATTATTCCAGAAGCAGCCCCTGCACTCAACAGATTCATTGGTTTTAATTGAAGTTTTAATCCTGAAATGCTGATAAACACAGCTAGAAGAATCATGGTTCCAAAAAGAATAGAAACACTTTTCGCGGGAATTATCAGAAGGAGTAAAGAACCTATGACCGCACCAAAAATTCTTCCTGCTACTGCCCATGTTATTTCCTTGGCACGGATGGTATGGCGTTCCCTATGAGCAATAAGTAAGGTGAGACAGAGGGCTGATAACAAAACAGGACCGGGTATAAAAATAGGATTTACCAACACCAATAAAGGGACTCCGATAAGTCCGAGTCCAAATCCAATGGAACCCTGAAGAGCTGCACCACATGTAGTAATAGCAAAAGCCAATATAGATTGGATAAGATTTATCGGGAAGTCCATGATCGATAAGGGCATATGATTTATCAAGTAATCATTTCACGCATTGAACTATCATTTTTCAACAGTTTTGGCTCCACTAAAAAATTAGTAATTTATTTCGCTTTTACCAAATTGAATGATACCTTCTGTGATCAAGCGCGGAATGTTTTGTTCATTCAACAAATTATTCAGTTCAGGGATTTCTTTTTTGATTAGGATATTGGTCCGGTTGATAAGGGATTCTAATTTTTTGATGTTCTCATTAATTTTTTTAAGCTGTGATTCTGAGGGAGGAGCCACGCAGCTTGAGATCGAGCTTCCTAAAGTATAGAGCTTTCCCCTTAATGATGACAGCATACCTCTCCACCCTTTTTTTGGATCTCCATTGAGTTCTATACGGATATCCTCTATTTCCTTAGTCATTGAATCTATTTTTTTGTTGATGACCTCTGAAACATCTTTAACTTTTTTAAGGTCTCGTTTTAGTGAGTTGATACTGTTTGAAAGGGTGGAGAGAGATTTGTTGGTCTTATTATAGGGATCATACAGTTTGTACAATTTATAGAGAGCATCATGTTGTGCTTTTATGTCTTCAAAAGCAGCATCTATTCTAGGGTCTCCAGACACCTCAACAGTCTGGGTTTGTGTCTTATCGGAAGCTTTGATGATAACTTGGTATTTTCCGGGAAGAACAAAGGGGGTGGCCAAACGGAAATAACTTCGGGTTCCTTGTGCTGATTCTGGTGGTTCGTATTTTAAGTCCCATGTTATCCGATGAATTCCGGATTTACCAGGTCCTTTGAGTTCTCTGATTTTTTTGTTTGATTCGTCGGTGACTTCTAATGTGATTTTGTTTTCATGGTCTTCTTTCAAATAATAATGAATGACCGCTCCAAATGGCGGGTTGGGAGCGACAAATATCTTGTCTCCAATGGTACCCTTGTTTGAAAATGGATTAAAGGCAACAGCGGGCTTGATGCGAAATAGAAAAGAAGAGGATTCTGGGATTTGCTCTGTCATTTGTTCCAATAATGTGATGTCATCCAGAATCCATATGCTTCGACCGTGAGTCCCTAAGATCAAGTCATTTTCTTCTGGGTGTATGCCGATATCATCGACCGGAACCGTGGGAAAATTGGATTTGATCTTTATCCACTTGTCCCCACGATCCAAAGAGAAATAAGCTCCTCTTTCTGTCCCGATAAACAATAGGTCAGGATTATGGTGGTGTTCTCTAATCACATTGACAATACTCCCTTCAGGGATTCCATGGGATATATCCTTCCAGTTTTCTCCATAGTTTTCTGTCACATAGACTTGGGCTTTGAAGTTATCATTCCGATGACCATCTAAAGTAGCATAAGCTCTTGACTGGGAATGTTGGGATGCGATCACTCTTGTTATATAGGTAAATTTTTCATAATTCGGGATATTGGGGCTAATATCTTTCCAAGCGGATCCTCCATCCTGGGATACTTGTAGCTTCCCATCATCTGTCCCAATATAGAGAAGGCCTTGTTTCAGGGGTGATTCAGACACTGTGGTGATATCTCCAAAATAAGCGATTCCATCATGTTTTGATAGAGTATCATCGTCTGGAGGTTCTCCCATAAGAGGCATTTTTTCTCGATCTGTTTGAGTGGTGAGATCTTGTGTTTTTTTCCAGGTTTCTCCTCTGTCATCGGATATAAAAAGTTTATTGCCTCCGTAATATATTTTATTGGGATTATGAGGAGAGATGAGTAAGGGAGAGTTCCAGTTAAACCGATACTCTTCTTCTTCGTCTTCAGGCATGGGTCTTAATGTTTTTGTTTCTCCAGTGATTCGGTCAACCCGAAAAAGGTTTCCATTTTGAGACTCAGCATAGATTTTATTTGGGTCAGTGGGATCAAACTGGGTATAAAAGCCATCTCCTCCACCAATTTTTATCCAGTCTGAATTTGTGACACCCAGCCTTGTACGAGTGGCGTTTGGTCCTGCCCAGCTTCCATTATCTTGAAGACCTCCACAGACCCAATAAGGGTCCTGATTATTGAACCCGATTTCATAAAATTGTCCTAAAGGAATGGTGTTGACAAAATCCCATTTTTTTCCTCTGTCATAAGAAAAATAAATACCTCCATCAGTCCCGAGTATTATGTGATTTGAATTCTCTGGGTTGATCCACATGGCATGATGATCTCCGTGAGGACTTTTAACTAATTCAGTTTTGAAAGATTTTCCTCCGTCCTCTGAATAATACATTCTTGCCCCCAGAACCCAGATTCTCTGGTCATTGTTGGGGTCTATTCGGATTTGGCTGTAGTACATGGGTCTTGGATTTGTGCTGGACATTTTTTCCCAGGAAAAGCCTTTATCCTCTGAACGAAATACACCGCCTTTTTTGTTTTCGATGATGGCGTAGACGATTTTTGGATTGCTATAAAAGATATCAATTCCGATGCGTCCTGTATCCCCAGATGGAAGTCCATGAGATAATTTTTCCCAGGTTTCTCCGCTATCTGTAGTTTTGTACAATCCGCTGTGAGGCCCACCTCCAGAAAATCCCCATCCTCTTCTTCGGCGTTGGTAAGCAGCTGCATAAAGTATGGTAGGGCTTTCAGGATCCATAGCCACATCCACACAGCCTGTGTCCTCATTGATGAAGAGAGTGTTTTTCCATGTCTTTCCTCCGTCTATAGTCTTATAAAGGCCCCGTTCTTTATTAGGACCCCAAAGGTGACCAAGGGCAGCAATGTAAACGATATCAGGATTTGTGGGATGGATGACAATTCTTCCAATATGATGAGTCTTATTGAGTCCCATATTGGTCCAGGTCCTGCCTGCATCGCTTGATTTATACACCCCATTTCCCCAAGAAGAACTCTGCCGGTTGTTTGGTTCCCCTGTTCCTGCCCAGACTATATCTGGATGAGAAGGAGAAATAGTCACATCTCCAATAGAGCTGGTTTCTTGGTCATCAAAAATAGATTTCCAAGATATCCCGTTATTGGTTGTTTTCCATAGTCCTCCTGAAGCGGTGCCCACATAGATGGTGTTTGGATTTTCATTGATGACCGCAAAGTCATCAATTCTTCCTCCCATATTAGCAGGCCCGATATTCCTTAATTCTATTCCGTGTAAAATAGATTCAGAATAAATAAGCTCGTTTTTTTTATCAGCTTTTTTTGCACTGACAAAAGAAACGCAAATAAACCCTATGAGAAGAAATAAAAACAGCCGATAATATAATCCCTTAAGTTTCAACTTTTCCTCCTTTGATAAAAATTAGAAGAATACGTGTCTTTAAAACACCTAAGAATACAAAAAAGAATGCAAATAATATTTATCATAATACCTGGACCCAAGTCAAAAAAGCAAATGGTCTGACTCAGAGCAAATTTGTTAATTTGACAATTTAAGGAATGAAAAATTAATATGCCATCAAGATTTGTTTTGAGCTAAAATGAAAATTAAGATCCCAAAATTCATTTTTTTCCTCCCATCACTTTTTTATTATGCCTTAATATTTTTCTTGTCTTCAAAAAGTTATCATGTCAATGTTGATGTTCTCTATTTTGATAAAATAATTCACTTTTTTGAATTTGGAATATTAGGTTTTCTTCTATCCCTGGGATTTTTTGTTTTCAATACATCACTTAGAAACAAATTTGTGCTGGTCTTTTTTACAGCTTCTATTCTGGCAGTGCTGGATGAAGTTCACCAGTTATTTGTTCCTCTAAGAATCATGGAAGTCTTAGATCTAGCAGCTGACCTGGTTGGTATTATTGTTGGTTTTTTTGTTTTTGTGTGCTTTTATAAAAGAAACAAATGGATTCGTTATTGATCTGGATTATTCACAAGTCAAGGTTGCTGTATATACGAGAACATCAACTCAATCAGAGAGATGGTTATATTGACTGGATTATGGGACTGTGATAGTTTGAGTGGGAAGATAATACTCGAGGAGAAAATAAATGGAATCCCAAAAAAGTAGCTCGACAAAAAAATGGCTGATGGGATGTGGTATCGGTTGTGGAGCAGTGGTCCTTATAGGGATCATTCTGGTTGTAGGAGGAGTTGTTTTTGTAAGAAACATGGTGAATAGCTTTGAGGAGTCAGAGGATATTTTAAAGGAGTTGACAGAAAAATACGGAAAAATCAATGAATATTGCCCCTCGTCTTCAGGAGCAATAGCAGCGGAACGAATGGAGGCTTTTTTAAAAACAAGGGAAATAATTAAACCTGAGATTCAAGAGCTCGAGCATACTATTGACATCCTTTCAAAAGAGTATGAGGAGAAACAAACAGAGAAAAAAGGATCAGCAGGGGTGTTAAAAAAAATAAGAACAGGAATCGGACTGATCCCCAAAATAGCTGAATTTTTGAAAAAACGAAACCAAGCATTATTAGATGTCGAGATGGGTATCGGTGAATATTATTACATCTATTCCCTTGCCTATTACTGCTGGTTGGATAAACCGATAATAGACGGTGTTCCTATCAACATAAACAAGAACAATGAATTTGATTTTCAGCATTGGGAATATGAAGAATCTGAGGAGATAAGGCGTGATTTGTCAGTCAGGGAATTGCATAAAATTATTCTTCCCATGTTAAAAAATCAGTATGAAAAACTCATGCAAAATCCGGATAAGGAAATCTCCGAAAATTGGAGAAGGGCTTTAGAAAAAGAAATAAAGGATATGGAGGCAAATAGATATCGGCTTGTTTGGCGGGATGGGATGCCTGAAGTCATTGTGAATTCCCTCAGACCCTACAAAGACCGTCTGGAAGCAAGCTACAGCTCAATTCTTAATAATATAGAGCTCCTTATGGAGCAGCGGTAATCGTCTTATTCTTTTTTGTTCAGAATAAATAAATGAACAGAGAGATTCTCAGACTTTCCATCCCCATCATTATCAGCAATATATCCATCCCCTTATTAGGGATGGTTGATACCGCGCTGATGGGACGAATGGAATCAGAGTATTACATAGGAGCTGTGGCCCTGGGGAGTTTGATCTTTAATTTCATATACTGGGGATTTGGATTCCTCCGGATGGGCACAACCGGACTGACCGCCCAAGCCTATGGAAGAAAAGATCAAAAAGAAATAACAGCTATTTTGATCAGAGGATTGTTGGTTGCTGCTGGAGGCAGCCTGATGCTCATCCTTTTTCAAAGAGCGGTCTCTTGGGCTGGATTCGCTTTGATCCCAGGGGAGGAAGCAGTAAAATCATTGGGGGAGCAGTACTTCTTTATCCGTATTTATGCGGCTCCTGCCACTCTCGCTTTATATGTGTTTTATGGCTGGTTCTTAGGGATGCAGAATGCCAAATATCCCATGATTCTCACTGTTTTGGTCAATGTGATCAATATCGGTTTTAACGTTTTCTTTGTGACTCATTTGGGGATGAAGTCAGATGGGGTGGCTCTGGGAACTGTGTGCGCTCAATACTTGGGAGTAACAGCCGCGGTTATTTTATTCATGATCAAATATAGACATCATTTGAAGAATTATGAGAGAGCCATTTTACTCAAATTAGGTCCCATCAAACGTTTTTTCTCTGTAAATGCAGATATTTTTATAAGAACCGTATGTCTTGTGTTTACTTTTGCCTTTTTCACAGCAGCCTCCTCTGCGCTTGATTCTCTTATTTTGGCTGCCAATCAGATACTGCTCCAATTTATTTCACTCATGTCATACGGAGTAGATGGTTTTGCCTTTGCTGCTGAAAGTCTTGTGGGAAGGTTTACAGGAGAAGGAAGCAGAAACAAGTTGATATTAGCTGTACGCAGGCTTTTTATGTGGGGATGTGGATTGGGAATTATTTTTGCTGTTTTGTATGGTATGTTTGGGAAGCATTTATTGTATATATTCACAGACCTTGATCCTATCATCAAAACCGCATCCCATTATGTGTGGTGGCTGGCTGTTATCCCGCTTTTTGGAGCCATAGCTTATATGTGGGATGGAGTTTATATTGGTGCCACTGCCACAAAACCTATGCGCAATATGATGCTGGTGTCGATTTTGGGTGTGTTTTTGCCTGTTTATGTCTTATTTGTAAGACTTATCGGAAATCATGGTTTGTGGCTGGCTCTCTTGATGTTTATGATAGCCAGAGGATTGTCCTTAACCCTGATATCAAAAAAGTATATATTCAGAATCAACTGAGATTTCAATCACGGCTTCTTTTATTTTTTATTTTGTTTTTTGATGTATTTTTGATGGTATTCTTCAGCTTTAAAAAACTCATCAAAGCACTCCACTTTGGTGACAATGGAATTTTGAAACTTTCCTAAATTTTTAAGTTCTGCTATTTTCTTCTCAGCCTCGAGCTTTTGTTTTTTATCCACATAAAAAATAGCTGACCGGTATTGAGTTCCTATATCAGGGCCCTGTCTGTTGAGCTGTGTGGGATCATGAAATGAGAAAAATTTATCAAGAAGTTCTTCATATGTGATGATGGATGGATCGAACATGACTTTTACGGTTTCAGCATGTCCTGTTATTCCAGAACAGACCTGTTGGTAGGTGGGGTATTCAGTGCTTCCCCCTGAATATCCCACTTTTGTGGATACCACGCCTTTAACTTGACTGAATTTGTATTCTATGCCCCAGAAACATCCCCCGGCAAAATAAGCGGTTTTTGTGGGAGGTCTGAAGTCCATAGCCACAGAATTGATACAAAAATGTTTGTGAGTGGGGGGAGGACCATCATTAAAAACATGTCCCAGGTGAGAATCACATACCGCACACCTCACTTCAGTCCTTGTCATGCCAAGAGAAAAATCCTTATGGTATTTGATATTGTTTTCATCAGTAGATTTGGTAAAGCTGGGCCATCCTGTCCCATGGTCATATTTTGATTCAGAGCTGAACAAAGGAGTTCCACATGCCGCACAATGATAAGTCCCTTTGTCCCAGTGGTCATTGTATTTTCCGGAAAATGGTCTTTCAGTACCTGCTTTTCTTAAGACTCTGTATTGTTCTGGAGTCAATATCTCTTTCCATTCATTTTCTGATTTGGTGACTTTATTTTTCATGTTGTTCTCCTTAGTGACTTTCTGGCTATTTTCAAGATGTCGATCCAACCCTGTACAAGATATAAAAAACAGGAAAAGAAAAAATATGTTCAAGCTATTTTTTAACATTTTAGTATTATCTCCTATAATTTCTATATATATTATAGAATAATCTCCAGAAAATGCAATCCACATAAAATGCTTTGAATTTGATGAATTGGATTCGTATAATGAAATAAAATCGCAATACTTGATGAAAAAAGGGGTTATCAGAATGAGATTCAAAACAAAAAAATACACAGGCTTGTTCATCATTTTGTTTTTTGTATTCCATGGTTTGATTTTTGGGGAAGACATCCCAGATGAATTTTCTTTACCAGAACTCAAACTCCTTGATCAGTTGAATCTAACAGAAAGAAGTCTGAACCTGTTGAAAAAGAATGGCTTTGTGGTCATACCGGGAAATGAAAGTGAAATCTTTGATGTTTATCTTAAATGCAAGAAAATCAATCATCCTGTTTTTATCACTACGGATGCGGTTTTGCATACATCTCATGTGTTTTTTGATATTGTTTTACGAATTCTTGAAGTCAAAAAGTTGAATGAACTCACCCAGGAGCTGACAGATCTTATGCTACAGATTTCAAAAAAACAATATAAAGAAGCTGATGCTAAAGAGGTAAAACAGGCAGCACGTTTGAATATAGGATTTTTTTCTGTGGCCAAATCTCTGTTTGAACCTGATTACAGACCTGGATACCATTTGGATGATCTGGTAAGTCAAGAACTGAAAAATATTTCTGAACACAAAGGAATCAAGTTTAGGGCTCTTTTGGATTATATTGAAAAACCCTCTTTGTTTACCCATCCTTATGCCTATGAGGACTATAGTCAGTATTTGCCCAGAGGACATTATACCCGAAATGACTTATTCAGAAAGTATTTTAAGGTCATGATGTGGTATGGCCGGATCGATTTTAAACTTAAGCCTGGAAAACACAACCAAGCTGTTTTTCACGGAAAAAAAATGACTCTCCAGGCTTTATTAATAGCAGATGCCCTTTTAAGGAATGAAAGAGCTTATCAGATGTGGAATATGATTTACAAGCCCACAGTGTATTTTGTAGGAAATACAGATGATTTGAATGTGGATGATTATAAATCTTTGATAAAGGAAATATTTCCTCCTAAGCAGGATGTTGACAAATACCACAAACAAGAATTTTTATCTGAGTTCATACAGAAAGCCATGAAGCTTAAGCCCCCAAAAATTCTTTCAGGAGTTTCTTATAAAGAAGACGGTCAATTTGAGCAGACCACATTAGGCTTTCGATTTATGGGACAGAGATTCATTCCAGATTCCTATATTTTCCAGCAATTGGTTTTTGGGGTCAAAAACCTGAAATACCTAGGAGATGACAAGCCCTTTACCATGGAAATTATTCCTAACTCCGGACCTGCGAGGGCTTTTCCAAGAGGTTTGGATGTGATGGCTGTTCTGGGCTCTCAAAAGGCCTTAGAAATTTTGAGAAAACAAGGAGACACTGATTTTAAAGGTTATGAAGAACAGTTGAATAAATTGAAAAAAGAATTTTCTTCCCTTTCTCAAAAACAATGGACCCAGAACCTATACTGGCAGTGGTTATACAGCCTTTTACCCTTATTAAAAAATGAAGGCAAAGAGAATAAACCCAAATTTATGAATAACCCATCGTGGAGAGATAAAGAATTAATGACTTCTCTTGGGTCATGGACAGAATTAAGACATGACACTATCCTTTATGCTAAACAAAGCTACACCATGTTGAGTAAAGCCATGTTGCCCCGCCCTAATTTCACTTATGGATTTGTTGAACCTTATCCTTGTGTTTATCAAAGAGTTAAAAATATGATAACTCAATTAAGGGTAATGAGCCGAGATTTAGAAATAGAAATACCCGAGATCCAGGATAAAATGGAGAATTTTGAACGCATTCTTACCAAGCTCAAAAACATTTCAGAAAAGGAGCTTGAGAAAAAGTCGTTAACCAAAGAGGAGTACTCATTTGTTTGGAATATAGGAAGTATTCTTAAGAGATTAAAAGAATTTCCTGAATCTATACAAAACCAGGTGGCTTCAGGAGCAGATGAACGGATGGACATCATTGCTGACGTACATACAGATCCTAATACTTCTCAAGTTTTGGAGGAAGGAGTGGGCTCTCCTTTTCATATTTATGTGATTGTCACAGACCATAAGGGTTATCGTCTTACTCATGGAGCAGTGTTTTCTTATTATGAATTCAAACGTTCCTTGAATGCTCGTTTGACAGATGAGGAGTGGCAGGAGATGGAAAAGAACAATCAGAGGCCACCCCTTCCTCAATGGACCCAAAGCTTTATAACTGTTCAGCAAGGTGTTCCGAGGAAGTCACCGGAGTTTTACAGGTATAATCTTGGCACACATAAACCGTAGGTTTTCCATTGATGAGGTTTTTATTTTTTAGGAAAGGTATTTTTGAATGAATTTTTTGGGCATGTTTGTCTTCAGGATCCAAAAAAGCCAGGATGAGATTGGGGATAAAATGCTTCCTGAGAGTTCTTATCATTCTTTTGGTTTGTTCTGAATTCTTTTTTCCTATAATAGCCACTTCTTTATCAGGATAAACCAGCCTACCTACATTCAAAAGCATTTTCATGTATGCACGGGGGTGATCTGACATATGATTTTTGATGGATTGAAGAATTTGTTTTGCTTTTTTCATATAATCGTTTTTTTGAAACAGACGTCCCATTCGTATCAGAACTTCCACAGAAACTCCAGAAGGGGAAGGGACAGCACTGTCATTGAGCGATATGGTCTTTACAATCGGATTTTCATGGGATGAAGTGGTGTTAAAAAAATGCCTTTTTTTGTCGTCCCAAAAATATTTGATCATATCCTGTGTGAGGCTTTCAGCATGAAATATCCATTTCTCGTTAAAATCAGATTCATACAGGTCTATAAGGGCCCTGATGAAAAAAGCGTAGTCTTCTAAGTAAGCATAGTATTTTCTTTTTCCAGACCTGTAAACGCGGAAAAGCCTTTTGTCCTTATCCTGAAGATTGTGTATGATGAAATCAGCTGCGTTTTGAGCATGGCTCAGGTAAAGATTTTCCTCAAATACCTGGTATCCCAGCGAAAATGAAGATATCATAAGAGAGTTCCAGGAAGTTATGATTTTATCATCCAAAAAAGGTCGAGTTCGCTTGTCACGGGATTTCAATAGTTTGGAGCGGGCTGTATCCAGAATATCCTGTAATCTGTCTTCCTTTATCCTGTATTTTTGGGAAAGAAGGGAGAGGTCCCCAGTGATATGAAGGATATTCATTCCTTTATGGTAGGATTCTTGATAGGGAAAGTTTCCCTCTTTTTTTATGTTATAGTAATGGGAAAAAATATCTGCTTCCTGTTCATTTAATATTTGATAGATTTCCCCTTGTTTCCAGAGATAAAAGAGTCCTTCCTTTCCTTCTACGTCTGCATCTTCTGCTGAGTAAAATCCTCCAGAGCCATCGGTCATATAAGTCATCACATAGTCAAAAGTTTTTTTTGCGGTGTTTGAATATAAATTTTTCCCAGTGACTAGATAAGCTAATGTATATACAGAAGCTAATTGAGCGTTATCATACAGCATTTTTTCAAAATGGGGGACCAGCCACTTACTGTCTGTGGAATACCTATGAAATCCTCCGGCCAAATGGTCGCTGATCCCTCCTGAATACATGTGCTCTAATGTAGATGTAACCATTTCAAGCGATTCATGACGATTGTTGTGATAATAGTCTTGGAGAAGAAAAAAAATCGCTTGGCAAGGAGGAAATTTGGGTGCGTTTCCAAATCCTCCTCTTTGCTGGTCAAATGATTTTTTTAATTCAAAGACAGAGTTGTTCAAAAGTTCTTTGTCCAATATTTGGTGTCCATGTCCAGGAACCACAGAAGAAGACCTTTTTTTGATTTCTCTAGAGAGTCGCTCAGAATCTATTATGATTTTCTCTCGTTCATTAGGTTGTTTCCATATCTCACTAATACGGGTTATCAAACGTTTGAAACCTGGCATTCCTGGTGTGTCTTCAGGTGGGAAATAAGTTCCCCCAAAAAAGGGCTTAAGGTTTGGGGTTAAAAATACTGTTAAGGGCCATCCCCCTCTTCCGGATAAAGCCATTACTGCAGACATATAAACCTCATCTATGTCTGGCCTTTCTTCGCGGTCTACTTTAATGGAGACAAAGTTTTTATTGAGTATTTCAGCGATTTCATGATTTTGGAATGACTCCCGCTCCATAACATGACACCAATGACATGAAGAATATCCGATGGACAAAAATATGGGCTTATTTTCTTTTTTTGCCTGTGATATGGATTTTTTACTCCAGGGATTCCAGTCAACAGGATTGTGTGCGTGCTGGAGAAGGTAAGGGCTGGTTTCATTTATCAAATGGTTGGTGTATTTGTGTGTTTTTGTCACGGTTCTCTCTAAGTATCATACGTAGATGAGAGATTTTGGTCAATACTGAGCTCATATAATGATATCTATTCCAGTAAGCATTTAGATAGGGAAAAATCGAGGACCAGGATTAAATTCTGTTGAACATTAAAATTTATTAATCTTAATTTAACTTTCATTTAATCATGTGTCTGTATAATAGCATCAAAAAGATAATAAGGACTTGAATCTGTATATTTTTAAGTCAAAGAGGAGAACTTGATGAGTAAATTCAAAATCTACGGAATTCTAATACTGGTGATGGGTTTATACTTATGGACTCCTTTTGTTCATTCCCAAGAGAGACAGATGGATGTGAATGAATTAAAAAAAGATGCGCCTAAAGTATTCATCGACTGTGACCGATGTGATATCGACTTCATCAGAAATGAAATCGGATTTGTGAATTATGTATGGGACAGAAAAGAAGCAGATGTGCATGTTCTGGTTACCACTCAAAGGACTGGAGGAGGGGGACGTGAATACACCCTCGCCTTCATAGGGCAGAAAGACTATCAGGAATTACAGAACACCTTAAAGTATTTTGCTGACAGCACTGAAACCGATGATGAAACCCGCAGAGGAATTGTGCAAACCATGAAATTAGGTTTGGCTCCTTATGTAGCCAGAACACCTTTATGTGAAATTATGATGGTGGATATGGCTCAAAAGAGCGCCCCTACTGCGGTGGAAGACAAATGGGATTTTTGGGTGTTTAGTTTGGGGATTAACTCCTGGTTGAATGGAGAATCGCAGAGAAGCTCTGTTTCTTTATCCGGCAATATCTCAGCCAACAGAGTCACCCCTGAATCGAAATTAAGGATGGGATTAGATCTTGATTATGATAAAGAGAGTTATGAACTTGAAGACGAAATGTATCACAGCACCCGTGAAAGAGGGGATTTTGATGGGCTCTATGTGAAAAGCATCAATGATCATTGGTCAGTGGGAGGATGGATTTCAGCCTCATCATCCACATATAATAATATAAAACTTTCCTACACTGTCCACCCGGCTGTGGAATATAACTTTTTTCCTTATTCTGAGTCTACACGAAGACAGCTCCGGATCCTTTATAAAATAGGATATAATTATTTTAATTATTTGGAGGAGACCGTATATAATAAGATGTCCGAACGTTTATGGAATGAATCGTTTTCATTAGAATTGGAATTCAATCAGCCTTGGGGGACTGCTGAGTTGGGATTGGAAGGCTCTCATTATTTTCATGACTTCAGCAAAAACAGGTTGAGCTTTAACGCAGAATTAAATATCCGGATAATGAAAGGTCTTACTTTTGATATAGATGGGAATTATTCCCTCACCCATGACCAGCTCTCATTACCCAAGGGAGAGGCCACTCTGGAAGAGATTTTACTCCGGCGCCGGGAATTGGCTTCTGAATATGATTATTTCTTTCGGGTGGGCCTGGACTACAGTTTTGGGTCCATTTTCAGCAATGTGGTCAATCCCAGGTTTGGAACAAGAACCCGTCATGGGCGCTACGGGATGTATCGCTAAAAATGAAAAAGAGAAAGACAGAGCGCTTGTTTTGTAGAATTGGTATAAAAAAACTGGCATAATGAATAACAATAAGATGAAAGTATTGATTGTTGAGGATGACAAAAAACTATCCACATTTTTACAAAAAGGATTGAGAGAAGAGCAGTTTGCAGTGGATGTGTGCCGGAATGGAAACGATGCGGTTCATTTTGCTCAAGTCAATGATTATGACGTGATCATTCTGGATATCATGCTTCCTGAAAAGGACGGGATAACCGTATGCAGAGAGCTGAGAGAAAAATCAATCGCTACTCCCATTATCATGCTCACAGCTAAGGATACTGTAGCAGACAAAATCAACGGTCTTTCTGAAGGAGCTGACGATTACCTCACCAAACCGTTTTCATTTGCCGAACTTTTGGCAAGAACAAAAGCTCTCTTAAGAAGAAGCCAGGACTATAAAGCCAAAACACTGAAGGTCAATGACCTTGAACTCGATCCTTGGAAGAGGACGGTTTCAAGGGGAAATCAAGAAATTTCTTTAACTGGAAAAGAATACGCCCTATTGGAATATCTGATGCGCAACAAAGGACGGATCGTATCCAAATCCATGATCATCGAACATGTCTGGGATATGAACTATGAAGGCTTGAGCAATGTGGTCAATGTTTATATCAACCATTTGAGAAAAAAGATAGACAAAGATTTTAAAAACAAACTCATTCATACCATAAGAGGATACGGGTATAAAATAGATGAAGATAAAAAAGACTAAATCTCTGATATTCAAGCTCACTGTCTGGTATGTAGCTTTTCTTGCTATTATCATCGTGATCATCAGTGCAGTTATTTTCGGCAGCTACAGAAACAGCCTTTTAAAGGAAGTGGATGATACTTTAGGAGAAATCGCGGATGAATTAGATGATATCTACTGGAGTCGCAGAAAGATATCGTTTGAAGATGCAATAAAAGAGGTGGAAAATCAATTCAGACATACGGAACCTCATATTCTCATCATTAAAATCTCTCATGATAGAGAAGATTTTTTGGACAAAGTGATCCACACCGGGGATTCATATGAACCTGAATTCATCTTAGACCGAAATCTTTACTGTAGAGCTGACAGATCAGATTTGAATCCACTCTATGTATTTTGGAAGAAAGACGGCATTGACACATCTGCCTTAAGAGTCATTCTTTATCCTATCAGAGGAAATTATATCCTACAGATAGGTTTGTCATTAAAATCTTTCTATTCAAAAGGCAGAAAAGTCCTGATACTTATCTCTCTCTCTGGTATTCTTTTATTGCTATTGGGGTCTGCGGGTGGAAATTTTGTGATAAGAAAAGCCCTTCAACCTGTAGTTCATGTGGCTCAGACTGCCAATCAGATCACCACAGATGACCTGTCCCATAGGATAGATGCCCAAAAACGCAAAGATGAAATCGGGATTTTGGTGGAAACTTTCAACGACATGATTTATAGGATTGAGAGTTCGGTAAAAGAAATCAAGCAATTTTCAGGGGATGTTTCTCATGAACTCAGGACCCCTCTCACCAATATAAGAGGAGAAATAGAAGTTATTTTAAGAAAAGACAGAAACAGAGATGAATATAGAAATACTTTAAAAAGTGTTTTGGAAGAAACCTATCATATGGAGAAGATAATCGATGACCTGCTTCTGCTTTCCCGAACCGAGGCCATAAAAAAAGAAGATTTAACAGGTGAGGTCCCCCTGGATGAAATTTTACTGAATGTATATGAAAGATATGAGTATGCTGCCAATAAAAAAAATATAAATTTAAACCTTGGAAAAATGATTCCATTGGTGATAAAAGGTCAGCCATCACTTCTGGAGCGTATGTTTTCAAACCTGATTGATAATGCGGTGAGATATACAAAAAGAGGAGGAGAAATAAAGCTTAATCTTTACAAAAAGAATGAGGAGGGAATCTTAAGGATATCAGATACTGGAATAGGCATTCAAGGAGATTCAATGCCTTATATTTTTGACCGATTTTATGTGGTGGAGAAATCGCGGTCCAAAGAAAAGGGTGGAGTAGGATTAGGTCTTTCTATTGTCAAAAGAGTGGCGAATATCCATGGAGCGGTGATCAATGTTCACAGCAGGATCAATAAAGGCACAGAGTTTGAAATAAAATTTCCTTTACCTGAGAGGAAATAATTTTTTGAGGGTCATATCTTGTCATTTGAGACTTGTTTGAAGGATTGATCTTTTCATACCCTTTGAATTTCTTGACTTATCTCATATACCTGATATAACCTTTACATTCGAAAAATTTGAATTGTTTTCATGAATAAAAAATATTAGCAGAAAAAACATTCAAAACATGGTTCTTTATAAAAACTTGTATATCGCTTAAAATAGAGTAGTAATGAAAACATCGCCATTTCTTTATGAATAGGTCAGGCTAATAAATATACGGAGGATTTGTTTTATGAAAGAGTATAAAAGGAAATCTGTTCTTATTTTCATCCTGTTGTTTTTTTCCATAGGGATCGTTTCAGGGACAGAGGCAGCAGTCAAAAAGCAGAAAGAAAAGAACTTTGCTATACAATGGCTGAACCAGCCTGAAGTGGTCAAAAAATTTGGAAAAACATCAGATGCCATATGGTCTTATGCGGAACTTGGAATGCAGGAATTCAAATCATCAAAATTATTGGCCCAAACTTTAGATCAGGCTGGATTTACCGTGGAAATGGGTGTGGCCGGGATTCCCACTAGTTTTATCGCTTCTTATGGTTCTGGCTCTCCGGTTATCGGCATTTTAGGAGAATATGATGCTCTGCCCATGCTTTCCCAGAAAGGAAGAGTTCCTAGAAAGGATCCTATAATTGAGGGAGCTCCCGGACATGGCTGCGGCCATAATACCATGGGAACAGCAGCAGCTGCAGCAGCCATTGCTGTAAAACAAGTCATGGACAAATATGGCATTGAAGGAACCATAAAGGTCTTTGGGTCTCCGGCCGAGGAAACTCTTATAAGCCGACCCTATATGGTCAGAGCAGGAATATTCCAAAATGTTGACGTTGTGATAGATAATCATAATTCCAGTTCTCTCTCCACTGGGTATGGAACAAGCGGGAATGCTATGTTTTCAACCGTGTTTACTTTTAAGGGAACCACCTCACACGGGGCCTCTCCATGGACAGCAAAAAGCGCTTTAGATGCCATTGAGATCATGAATGTTGCGACCAATTATTTACGGGAGCATCTTTATTTTACATACCGATTGCATTATGTGATTACTGAAGGAGGTGAGGCGCCCAATGTAGTTCCAGATACGTCAAGAGTTTGGTATTTTGTGAGAAATAGCGACTCCAGAGTGGAAGAAATGCATCAAAGGGTGATCAACTGTGCCAAAGCAGGAGCTCTGGCAACTGGTACTGAGGTCAAATTCAGGGTGTTGTCTGCTATTCATCAGAAAAATTCAAATAAGGTATTGGCTCAAATCATTCAGAAAAATATCAAATGGATAGGGATGCCGGAGTGGACCGAGGAAGAAAACGAATTTGCTAAAGCTCTCCAGAAGGAACTCGGGAAAACTGAAGAAGGTATGCCTACAGAAGTCAATGAAATAAGAAATTACAATGAACAGAGATTTGTAGGAGGAGGTTCTTCAGATGTAGCAGAGGTTTCCAGAGTAGTTCCCACAGCCACTCTGCGTTTCCCGGGGAGAGTTCCCGGAACCATTTCTCATCATTGGTCAGCTGTAGCCAGTAATTATGGTTCTACAGCATGGAAAGGACTGAATACAGGAGCCAAAGTCATGGCAGCAACAGCCATAGATCTTTACCTGAACCAAGAGATATTGACCAAGATAAAACAAGAGTTTGAGGCATATGAAAAGGAGCATCCTTATGAATCTTTTTTACCAGAAAATTCCAAGCCGCCTCTTGATTTAAATAAGGAGTTGATGGAGAAATGGAGGCCCAAGATGGAGAAGCACTATATAGAAGTTTCTAACTAACCTGGATTATTCACAAGCTGAGGTTGCTGCAGATGCAAGGCGCAGGGCATGAAGTCGTGGTCCTTCACTGCGAATGCCCTGTAAAGAAGCAGATGCAGTAAGATCGGCTTGCCTCAACGGGCGAAAAATGGCGATTAAAATAAAAAGTATGAACAGAAAAAATGTTCAAGTCATTATTCCGAAAAAGATATTGTATATCGCTGAAAATAAATTAATAATTAATACATCGCCATTTTTTTATGAATAAGTCAGGCTAAAATGATTATTTGAAGGAGAATAAAATGTTAAGTTCTCTGAAATATTTCATGAGATCGGGGGCAATCATCTGCTTGATTTCCATTGTTCTGTTGCTCAATCAAAACATTCTGAACAGCGATACTGATAAGCCGGTTCTCCATGGGAAGAACTGGGTGGCGATAACAGGCAAACCTTTGGGAGCTACGGCAGGAGCCAAAATCTTTGAAAGAGGAGGAAATGCTGTGGATGCTACTTGTGCTATGCTTGCTGCCGTATGCACTATGTATGATGTATTAAGTTGGGGAGGGGAAACACAAGCTTTGATCTATAATCCTCATACTCAAAAAGTCACAGGAATCAATGCTCTTGGTGTAGCTCCTTCTGGAGCGACTCCTGATTTTTTTAAAGAAAAGGGATTGGAATATCCCCCTGCTTACGGTCCTTTAGCTGCGGTAACTCCGGGAACTCCAGGAGGTCTTATGACCATGCTGGCTGAATTTGGCTCCATGAGTCTGGAACAAGTTTTAGAACCTACCTTGGAGATGGCAAGAGGATATCCCGTAGAACAAAGCCTGGTCAGCCAAATTGAAAGGAATAAAGAAAGAATAAAGAAGTGGCCTTATTCAAAAAGAGTGTTATTGCCCCATTTGGGGAAGGAACACGAGGCTCCAGAGATAGGAGAGATATTCAAACAAACCGATCTACTCAATACTTTAGAAAAACTTGTGGAAGCTGAGAAAAAAGCATTAAAGGAAGGAAAAAGCCGCAAACAAGCTATCTATGCAGCCTATGACCGATTTTATAAAGGAGATATTGCAGAGGAGTTTGTGAGAGGATGTCAAGAACAAGGAGGACTCATAACGGAAAAGGATTTAGCGAATTGGCGGGTTTATCTGGAAGATCCTGTCATGACCACATACAAGGACATCAAAGTCTTTAAACTGACATGTTGGGTTCAAGGACCTGTGATGCTTCAAATGTTGAATATACTGGAAAATATTGACCTAAAAAAAATGGGATACAACAGTGTGAACTACATTCATACTCTCTATCAAGTGATGAATCTCGCTTATGCGGATAGAGATTTTTACTATGGAGACCCCTATTTTCCTCCTCAAGAACCCATAAATGGCCTTCTTTCCAAAGAATATGCCAAAGAAAGGTTGAAGCAGTTAAACTGGAACGTAAATGATCCTGATGTCAAGCCAGGAAATCCCTATTTTTTTGAGGAAAAGGCAAATCCATATCTTGACTTATTGGAAAAATGGAAAAATGTGGACCCGGAGGAAGAGAAAGACATGACAGCTCAAGAGGAAGACTCTTATGAATCCAGCTTCCGAGCAGGGACCACGTCCATTCAAGCCGCAGATAAAGAAGGCTGGATTGTTTCCGTCACTCCAAGTGGAGGATGGATTCCAGCGTGTATTGCAGGAGGAACAGGAATTGGAATGAGCCAGAGAATGCAGAGCTTTGTTTTAAATAAAGAAGAAAATCCATTTAATGTGGTAGCTCCGGGAAAAAGGCCCCGCGCCACTTTAACACCAGGAATGGCATTTAAAGATGACAAGTCTTTTCTTTCTTTTGCTGTTCAAGGAGGAGACACCCAAGATCAAAATCTTCTTCAGTTTTTCTTGGGTATTGTCGAATTTGGTATGAATATCCAGGAAGCATGCGAAGCTCCCAATATCGTCAGTTATCAAATGAAAAGTTCATTTGGAGAACACAGAGCACGTCCGGGAAGGCTGACTCTGAATAACAGTATTCCTGAATCGGTCATTGAAATCCTTGAAAACATGGGTTATGACATAAATACAAGGGAAAAAACATCAGGCCCCATAACTGCAATTTATTTTGACTGGAAACACAGAACATTTTGGGGTGGGGCCAGTAATTATGGAGATGATTACGGAATTGCATGGTGATGGTATTTTTAACCTTGACTTTAGAAAAGACCATGATATAAATTATCAGTAAGATTTTTGTTTTACCATTGAGGGAACATACCCGATGGGGGATAGTAATATGGATATCAGAACAAACAGCGAACTATTCAAAACATTTGATAGCATAAAACTTTTTGAACAATCTTATTCTCCAGAAAAAGACATAAAAGGCATTATTATTTTCATGCACGGACTGAATGAACACAGCGGTTGTTATTCTAAGGTATCAAGAAAATTTTCTGAACATAAATATGCTGTTAATCTGTTTGATATAAGGGGTCATGGGAAGTCGGATGGACCCCTGGCCTTTATCGATTCCTTTGAGGACACATTGAATGATCTATCCGTCTTCTTGGATATTGTTAGGAACAGATATCCAAAAAAACCGGTATTCTTATTTGGTCACGGAATGGGTGCGATTGTATCCGCCTTGTATGTCATCAAAAATAAACCTGAAATTAGGGGATTGATCCTGAGCGCTCCAGCTCTTAATATAAATCAATTTATCTCTCCTTCTCTTCAAAACATATGTTGGATTCTGGGTAGATTATTTCCCCGATGGCCTTTAATAAAAATGAATTCCAGTGATTTATCTAAAGATCCTAAAGTTGTACAGGACTTTGAGAATGATCCGCTTGTCTATCATGGAAAAATTTATGCCCGCACTTGTTTGGAATTCATAAATGCTTCAAAAACTGTTGTGAATGAGGGGGATGAAATCAAAATCCCTCTTCTTATTGTCCATGGAAAAGAGGACCGGTTGTTCGACTTTGAAGGCAGCCGGGCACTGCTTGAAGAAGTTAAAGTTGTGGATAAAACCATCCATGTTTACAAAGAACTCTCTCATTCTCTACTGCTCGAGCCGCAAGGAAGAAAAGTGCTCATAGATATCATTCAGTGGACAGACTCACACGTTAGAATAGACTAACCTGGATTATTCACAAGCCGAGGTTGCTGCAGATGCGAGGCACAGGGTGCGAAGCTGTGGTCCTTCACCGCGAGTACCCTGTAACGAAGCAGATGCCGTGAGATCGGCTTGCCTATATGG
>Ga0180433_10001576_pt1 | contig 37775 bp, 59 predicted proteins | sample SS_ome_8_FD_132980 | JGI IMG/M metagenome (GOLD analysis project Ga0180433, IMG submission 132980) | Hypersaline lake sediment archaeal communities from the Salton Sea, California, USA - SS_1_D_1 metaG | ecosystem: Environmental > Aquatic > Non-marine Saline and Alkaline > Hypersaline >... | reverse complement strand
TATGGAATACTTGCGTTAAAGACCTCAATGTCCTTCGCCAAAGGGTGCCCGAATCGACTCCTGAGGATTGCGAAAAAGCAATCAAAAAGATTCGGGAAGTGTACGCAGCGCACGACACTAGTAATTGCTTTGGCCTAGCAGCCAATCAGATAGGCATGAATGTGAGGGCATGTTTGCTTACTGTCCCATCGCATTATTTTGATAAGCCACAGCGCAATAGCATTACTGCATATGAATTTCACAACCCCCAGATAATTGAATGGGGTGGCAAAGCAATAAACCAAGAATGGTGCTATTCTCTAGACAAAGACGCCTCCTATATTGTTCAGCGCTATAAAGAAATAACCATTAAAGATGACAAGAATGGCATGACAAAATTGTTTGGAGTGCCAGCATATGCAGCCCAGCATGAGATCGACCATCTAAATGGTTTGATGATCTGCGATAAGGGCAAAGCTGCCCAAGAATTTATGAATATTATAAAAGAGAAGCCCACCTTAAATTCCCCGTGCAGCTGTGGCAGCGGCAAGAAATATAAACGCTGCTGCGCCAAAAAGGTCAAGTAATTCTCGCCAAGCGTCTTGCTCAGTAGACCAGAGATATGGACAAGACGTTTATCATCAAGCAATGGCTCAAAGACTCTGGGCACGAATATTATGAATACCGCCACGAAGGCCTAGATGTCCTCCTGCTGCGTCTCGAAATCACCGGGGAAGAAATTGTTGAGAATGTCCATATTCTGCTTGAAGGCTCTCCAGCTTACGGCACAGTTGATCGTTGTCCCGCTGCTGACGAAGTGATGGTGGTGATTGAATTCTTTGATGAAGACAACTGCAATGGGGAGGCATGGGTTGTGATTAGTCTAGCTGACCCCAACTGTTTCTATGAGATGGACGACATCCTGCGTCAAGGGCTGGCTTATCCGGCCAAATGGAAATTCGAGTACTTTGAATAATTGCCGTAGAAGTCTGGTATTTTAATGGGGGAGGGATAAATGATCAACATCTCAAGCGTACTAGACAACGACATGTACAAATTCTCGATGGGGAATATGGTCCTTCGACTGTTTCCGCGCTTGAATGTGCAATATGATCTGATCAATCGAGGGTGCACTCAATTTCCTGATTGGTTTGATGCTACTGTCCGTGACAGCCTTTTGCGGCTGCACCACATTGGGCTTCGGCCTGAAGAGAAGCGTTTTCTGCTTCGTAAGTGCCCGTACCTGGACCCCGTTTTTGTTGATTTCTTCGATGGTTATCGATACAATCCGAGCGAGGTCAGCCTTTCACAAGAAGATGGTAAATTCAATGTTCGTATACGTGGTCCATGGTATAGGACGATCTTCTGGGAAGTAATCCTGATGGCCATCATTTCTGAACAATACTTCATCAGCACAGCGGCGAAATGTGACTTGCCTGATGCTCGCCAAAAGCGGCTTGATGAGAAGAGGGACTTCATCAAGGATCTTGGAGTGACGGTAGCCGATTTTGGTACCAGACGCCGACACTCTCTGGGTGTGCACAAAGAAGTCGTTGCGGGTTTACGCGACGTGATCAGTGGTACCAGCAACGTTTATCTTGCCATGCTGCACGATTTGAAGCCCATTGGTACCCAAGCCCACGAGCTTTTCATGGCTTTTGCGGCTCTGCATGGATATCGGATGGCAAATAAGATCACCATGGAGAAATGGGTCAAGATCTTCAGAGGCGACCTCGGAATTGCGCTATCTGACACCTTTACGACCGACGTGTTCCTGCGATCATTCGACAAGAAATTCGCTAAGCTGTTCGATGGAGTGCGCCAGGACAGCGGTGATCCGATCGAACAGGCCGAGAAGATCGTCAACCACTATGATTCGTTGGGCATCGATCCTACCACAAAGACTATCGTCTTCTCGGATAGCCTCAATCTCGATAAGGTGGCTACTATCCATGAGTGGTGCAAGGGGAAGATCAAAGACTCGTACGGCATTGGGACTTTCCTTACCAACGACGTTGGTGTCAAGCCTCTCAATTTCGTTATCAAACTGACTGCTGTTGAGATAGACGGCAGATGGGTTCCTACCGTCAAACTTTCTGACACGCCTGGCAAGCATACTGGGCCTTCAGAAGAGGTTGAGCTTTGCAAACGAGTTTTAAGGATTGAGGAATGAACACTACACCGCTATTTGATGATTTTGCACCACTCAAAGAGATCAACCGCATTTCGAAATGGATATTCGATTACGTCAGATATGCTGGAGCGTCTGGTGTAGTTGTCGGCCTAAGCGGCGGTATTGATTCTGCCTTGGCTGCCGCCATTGCCTCAAAATCACTGGGGTTCCGTAATGTGTTGGGCCTTATTCTGCCATGCGAATCTGATCCCAATGACGCAGCAGACGCTATTGCGGTGGCACAATGGCTTGGGATCAAGTACAAAATTGTCGATTTGGCTATTCCTTACGATGAAATGTTGAAGTCTTTGAAGCTCGATGACGCCTCAACCCTTACCAAAGCCAACATCAAGGCACGTCTTCGCATGACAGCTCTCTATGCTTTTGCCAACGAGCGCAATTACCTAAATATGGGTACTGGCAATAAGTCGGAACTCTCAATTGGGTATATCACCAAGTATGGTGATGGTGGTGTGGATTTTGAGCCTCTTGGTGAATACTACAAGAGTGAAGTGTACCTGATGGCCACTCGTATTGGTGCTCCCGATGTTGTGCTCAATAGGAAGCCTTCGGCTGGATTGTGGGAGGGGCAAACCGATGAAGATGAGATCGGCATGTCATATGGACTGCTCGATGAACTCCTAAACGTTCCGGAGAAGCTCCGCGAAAACAGCGGCAACCCCGATATCGAGAGAGTCCAGGAACTCATCAAGAAATCCCAACACAAGAGAATTATGCCTCCTTCATGTCCAAGATTTTATGTCCGTTCCGCGTCCGAACTGCCTCTTTTTAAGGAGTAACCCATGCAGAAAGTTCATCTTCTCGTGATCGATCCGCAGCACGATTTCTGTGACCCTCAGGGGGCGCTGTTCGTGTCTGGCGCGGATCAAGACGTGGTTCGTCTGGCTGAATTCGTGCATCGTGTGCGCGACAAGCTGGAAATGATCCACGTGACCCTCGATTGCCATCATCTTGTCGATATTGCTCATCCGGTCTTCTGGCTGGACAGCAATGGGAAGCATCCAGGCCCTTTCACTATTATCAGTGCGAGTGATGTGGCCGATGGTGTGTGGCGCACCTCGAAGCCGAGCTGGCAGAAAAGAGCCATGGAGTACGTGCGAGGTTTGGAAAAGAACGGTCGGTATCCGCTCTGTGTATGGCCTCCTCACTGCCTTATCGGCACTCCGGGAAACAATGTTCATGAGAGCTTGCGTCCCGCTCTCGAAGAGTGGGAAATGAGCAAGTTCCGAACGATCGACTACGTCACCAAGGGGTCTAATCCGTGGACCGAACACTACAGCGCGGTGCAGGCCGACGTGCCCGATCCCGAAGATCCCTCTTCTCAGATCAACACCGGCTTGATTACCACACTGGAACGTGCGGATATCATTTTGGTGGCGGGAGAGGCCGGATCACACTGCCTTGCCAACACGGTGCGCGATATCGCCAATAACTTTGGTGATGATTCATATGTCCAGAAGCTCGTGTTGCTAGAAGATGCTACGAGTCCTGTCCCTACATTCGAGCAGCTTCAGGATGACTTCATCCAGGAGATGACACAGAAGGGGATGAAGACCACCAAGACCACCGAGTGGATGGTCTAACTATCACTTAATTTTGGAGTAAAGCTATGACCACTAAGTCTAGTGATATGCTTCAGCATAGTCTGACGCATTCAAATTTCGGTTTTTCGGCCAAAAACGTTGACGAGCTTGGTGCGACGGAATATACCCTCGTAACCATCGCCGTGGACGTAAGCGGCAGCGTAGCCTGTTTCAAAGGCGAGATGGAGAAGTGCCTTAAATCCATCGTCGACGCTTGCCGGAAGTCTCCGAGGGCTGATAATCTTATGGTTCGCATTCTGACATTCAACAACAACCTCAGAGAGCTGCATGGCTTCAAACTGCTGCAGGAATGCAACCCTGGCGACTACGACAACTGTCTCAGTGTCGGTGGGTTGACTGCACTATGTGATGCGACTGTCAATGCGACTGAAGCTCTTGGCTCTTACGGCCAGCGGCTCGTGGATGGCGACTTTGATACGAATGGCATCCTGGTCGTCATTACGGATGGCTTTGACAACAACTCGACCAATACGACGAATCAGGCGCGTGAGGCGATCGAGGCCATCAACAAGGCCGAATCTCTGGAGAGCCTGGTCACGATCCTGGTCGCCGTGGAGGTCAATGACACGGGCGTTGCCAATGCCCTGCAGAGGTTCGAGAAGGAAGTCGGTTTCATGCAGTATGTCGAGTTGGACAACGCGAGCGCGAATACACTGGCTAAGCTCGCCAAGTTCGTCTCAAAGTCAATTTCGAGTCAGTCACAGGCTCTCGGGACCGGTGGGCCGTCTCAGCCTCAGTCTCTGGAGTTCTAGATGCATTCTGATGCTTGCTTCGTTACGGGGAAAACGCACCCGATCTGTCAGGATTATGCTTTTGCTGGGGAGGACGAGCATCCATTCGGAGTTGTATCTGATGGGTGCTCGTCCTCCCTCCACACTGATATCGGTGCTCGTCTGTTAGTGCATGCGTTCGTTAGTGAGATTCCATCATTCCGTATTGTACAGAATGAGGCGCTGATGATTCGAGTTGCAACGAGCGCCGCTGGCGCAGCAACTGTTTTAAACTTGCCAATTGAGTGTCTTGATGCCACCCTTTTGTGTTGCTCTTACATATCGTTAGATCCATTGGCGATGATTGTCGGCGATGGTGTGGTGGCATGCAAATATGAAGACGATAGCATTGCTGCGTGGCACGTTGAATACGATCACAATGCTCCTGAATATGCCAGCTATAGACTAGATCCAAAACGCCAAGAGCGTTATAATAATGAATTTGGTCCTCTTAAAAAAGTAACCAAATGGTCTACAACTGCCGGTTTTACAACCACCACTATGATTAGCGATTTCATACAGCTATTACGGTTTAACTTGGCCGAGAAACCGAAAGTCGTAGCCGTTATGTCTGATGGAGTCGATACTTTTGAAAGTATACCATGGCATGATGTGGTTGTGTCTTTGATGGATTTCAAAAGTACAAAGGGCCAATTCGTTCAACGTAGGATGAAGAGGTTTATCAAAAATTGCCAAAAGAAAGGCATCTCGCCCTATGACGACGTTTCAATGGCAGCTATTTACTTAGGGAATTAAGGCTGCATGGCGCTTATCGGAAATGATATTGACGGCTGGATCCTCACATATTATGACGAGGATGGTGTTGAACATCGGGTTAAATTTGGTGTGCGGCCAAAAGACGTTATGAATAAGCCGCCAAGAGTATCATTGAGAAGATTGCGGCGGCATAGAGATAAAGTTCTAAAAGCATATAAGAAAAGGTGCGAAAAGAATAAAAATGAAAGTCCAAGTTAAAGGCCGTACAGTCAACCTTGGCAGACGAGACTTTTTGGCCTCAGGCGGCGAGGGGTCTGTGTATGTCAAAGGATATACTGCTTATAAGATTTATACTGATCCAACCCGTATGATCCCGGCGGCCAAGATCAGCGAACTTGCTGTTTTATCTTATAAGAATATCATAAAGCCTGAAGATGTGATATTTAGCCGCAAGAAACCTGTAGGTTATACAATGCGTTTTGTCAGGCACACTTATTCATTATGCCAGCTATTCACTAAGGCTTTCAAAGATAGGCACAAACTGACACCCGAGATGTGTTATAAATTGGTCAAGTCTATGCAGCAGACTGTCGACCATATCCATTCTAACGGGATCCTTATAGTTGACTTGAACGAGATGAATTTCCTGTCTAACAGCAAATTTACAGAAATATATTTTATTGATGTCGATAGTTACCAGACTCGCACCTATCCAGCAACAGCCCTTATGGAGAGTGTCAGAGATCGCCATAATACGAGATTTTCTGAGAACACTGATTGGTTCTCGTTTGCTGTCGTTACATTCCAGCTGATGATTGGTATCCATCCTTACAAAGGCAAGCACCCAACTATAAAAGGGCTTGATGCACGGATGGAGAAAAATATTTCGGTTTTTGACGATAAAGTCAGGGTACCGAAAAGTTGCATGCCGTTTAAAATTATCCCACAGCCGTATCTGCGGTGGTATAAAGCTGTTTTTGATAAAGGGCTGCGTGAATCTCCTCCAACGGCAGTTGGCAAAACCATCGCTGTAGCTGATACGCGGGTTGTTGTGGGAAGTGATAAGTTTAAGATGAAAAAGCTGTTTAAATGTGCGTGGGATATCCATCAATACACAAGCTATATGCAGAGTGAATGTTTATTGCTTAGCGATGCCATCTGCTTCAATCGCATCCAATATTCTAATATAAGTTCTCCACATTTAGTTGCATTCTATGGTTCAACACCCATAGCAGCACAGCTACAAGACGGCAAATTGATCTTGACCAACATCAAAATGCGTAGTGTGATCCCCACCAGCAAGAGAAGCCACATTGAAGCTGAAAAGTTAATGACATCAGATGGAAGGCTATATGCTAAGGCGGGAGATAACATCATAGAAATTCAATTCTTGGGCTACGGGCATCATCCATGGGTGGGGCAAAAAGTGGTTGGCAAGGTTATGGACCGAGCCACCCAATTGTTTCAGGGCGTAGCTATCCAGAATATGTTGGGCGCTTACTATGCATCTACTTTTCCGGCGTCTGGGCAATGCGTACAAACGCGGCTTGAATTTTTAGAGGGATATCGAATTGTTGAAGCCAAATACGAGAAAAACATTTTGATGGTGATTGGGGTCAAGAAGGGCAAATACGATCGATTTGTCTTCAATATTGACACCAAAGAATTGCGTGAGATTAAGGATATTTCTAATTCTGGTCTGAATTACGCTGTTATGGACAACGGAATTGTTGTTTGTATTGACGAGCAGGATAGGGTTGAAGTCTTTCATAAAGCCAAGATCAAACAACTTAAGATTATCGATGACCAAGCTATCCACGGTGGCATGCGGTTGTTTACGGACGGCGGGAAAATACTTGTTGCTGACGGCAAAACCCTCTATTCGATGCGGATGAAATAATGGGTTGGGCCACACACTATATTCAAAAGCTTGTTGCTGGTGAAACAATCAAATTTCGTCCTCGCGGAAACTCCATGAAAGGTAAGATTGAATCTGGAGACCTATGCACAGTTATTCCCATATCTGATGATGTCATGCTTGAAGTGGGGGATGTTGTGCTATGCAAGGTGAGAGGGCATCAGTATCTCCATCTGATCAAAGCCATCGATAGCAAGAGATACAAAATAGGCAACAATAGAGGCAAAATAAATGGTTGGATATCATTGAAGTCGATTTATGGCAAGTGCGTAAACGTAGATAGCGCATAATTCTCTAAAAGATGGTTTTGCGCTGATGTCGTATTTGAAATCAACAATTCGAGGAAGAAAAATACATCTCTACCCTTCAGGGTATTTCAATTAGAACAAAATTAGCGAGGCCACTGTGAAAGACTGGGATGAAATCTTAACCTCTGCATCCAAAGAAGAAAGGGATACACTTTTCTATGATGCTCTTCTTGATGTTGCTGGTTTGGATATTATGGAAGATCGTTATACATTAGATGAGTTTGTAGGTGGCGTTTTGAAGTTGGTGTCCGTCGCACCCAGAGCTGGTGCAGTATGGTTGCGCGAAGAGCTTCAGGAGGAGGGGAGAGATATAACGGCAGAAGAGGCTTTAGCTTTATCTGATGAACACAAAAGAACGCTAATACGTGAATTTATAGAGAAAGGTTTCTTTAGCGCTTAGTACTCTTGGCACTTTTATATGCACCTTTTGCTGCGCCAATCACTGTTCCGGTAGCCACTTCGCCTGTTTTTTCTAATGCTTTGAGCCCCGTTTTCCCCACCGCCTTGGCAACACCGGGACCACGCTCTTTGACTTTCTTACCTAGCCACTTAGCCGCAGCGCCACCTTTGTCTTTCAAGAATCCTTCATTTTCTAAGTCTTCTAATATATCGGGATCTTCGTTAATTGCCATTGCGATAATGGCAATTTTATCCTCTTTACTTGCTTCGCGTAGTGCTTTCTTTAGATGGTCCATGATGTTTCCTTAATTCCAGCCCATCGTTCATAGTATCTTTGAATGATTCCTTAATTCCAGCCCAACGTTCATAGTATCTTTGAATGATTTATAACTTAAGTAAAGATGTGGAGCGATTAAATCGATGAACCGCTTCGCTGCATTACATCGTATGCCTATAGAAATCCCATGGTCGCCTCTTACTTTATGGAATTTCAAATCCCACTTATTAATAAAATATTCCAAAATAATATTTATCTCTGGTTCTGCAAAACCATTAGTGGCAATTCTGGCAACATGTTGTGTGTGCGTCCCGTCTTTTCTTTTACGGCCACTCATTGTTGTGTGACCATCATCTTGAAACCAAAACGCCAATCCGAGTTCCGACAATTTTTCTAACCATTCCGTCGATACTGTCTTCCTCCCATTTTTGTGCGTTATTTTGTGTAATTCTGATAGAAATGGCCTATGAGCAAACCCAAAAGAATATAAAATTCCGGTTTTCCCGAAGCTTGTTCGTTCTCTGCGCAATATCTTTCTTGTTGAGCATAATATTTTGTGTTTAAACTTCAGATAATCTAATTGCTTTTCTCCGTGCGCAAATTGTAGCACATACCATCCTTGTCTTGATGGCCGTTTGTCTTTGTATTTGATAAGGCTAGCATCGCCTAAAAGGCTTCCGTAAATCAGCTGTTGTTGCCATTCGTTTAGTGGCTCCCACCTACTATCGCCCTGATATTTGGTTAGCCTATACTCTACTGTCGTTTTGGCAATACCTAGTATTTGGGCTATCTGGCGATATGATTTCCCCTGGTTCCGTAATTTTTCGATTTCCTCTTGCATGTCCATACTCCCAAAATGCTGTTTAATTTTATATTTGCTATCATTGTTGTTAACGCATAAGATCTGTGGTATTTGAAAGAAGAGGAGGAAAATTTGAATAGAATTGAAATTATTGCAAAACAACAGAGGAGGAAAATATGAATAGAATTGAAATTATTGCAAAACAACTCAAGAGAGCATCAAAAGCTTATTATAGCACCGGCAGAATTTTGATGAGCGACGAAGAATTCGACGCTCTGAAGGAAGAGCTGCGTTCACTAGATACAAAACACCCATTCCTTGCAGAGGTGGGTGCTCCGATTAAAACTGGTGCGTGGCCCAAAAGAAAACACAAATCGTTTATGGGTTCGCAGGAGAAAATTACCACTGAAGAGGAATGGCATCATTGGCTAAAGCGGCTTCAATCACGCCGTGTGGGCGTCAGTCACAAATTGGATGGCTGTACGCTGGTTCTTACATATGAAAATGGAATATTGAAACATGCAACTTCCCGTGGCGATGGTACTGAAGGGGAAGATATCATGCCAAACGCCATTAAAATGCACAATGTTAAGGAACGACTCCCTGAACAGTTTTCTGGCGACTTTAGAGGCGAGATCGTCCTGCCGTTGGCTGCGTTCGACAAATACTTCAGACCTTTAGGATACAAAAATGCGCGTAACTCGGCGAATGGCAAAGCAAGAGATGTCAAGGATACGGAAAAACTAGTCCAGCATCTTAAGGTAATTTATTTCGACGTTATTCCTACCAATCCAAACTTCTTCCATGACCATATGAATGGTACAGAAGAAGACAAACAAGCTCTCGTTGAATCTTATGGGCTAGAATACGTTCATTCTGTCTATATGGACACTGACGATACATACAAATACTTTGAAGAATTCGACAGAGCACCGCTCCCATACTTGATCGATGGTCTCATTTGCAAGGTAGACGATCTTCACGAACAGGAGGTTTTAGGTATTGTAAGTGGGCGGCCCAAAGGCCAAGTGGCATGGAAATTCGAATCCGAGAAAAAAGAAACCGTAGTCAGCGATATCACGTGGCAAATAGGTTTATCTGGCAGAATTACGCCGGTCGCCGAACTGGAGCCGGTTGATGTAGCTGGGGTAACAATCAAAAGAGTCACACTTAACAACCTCGACTATATCGAAGCGCTTGATGTCGCGATTGGTGACCGCGTGGTGATTGCTAGAGCTGGCGATGTCATACCTGCTCTAATTAAAGTGGTCGATCGTTCTAACAGGAATTTCTTGAAAGGGATCAATCGTCCTGCTCAGTGTCCGTCGTGTGGCGGTACTCTCGAACGTGATGGTGCGTACATCATCTGCCCTTTCATCGAATGCGCGGGTGCGGTTTTCGGCGATATGGCTGTATGGATTCGAACACAAAATATTCTTGGTTTTGGACCTAGCACTATCAGCAACTTGATTGACCTTGGAATTTCAGCGCCAGACAAGTTGTACGCTGCTACAGTCGATAAACTCGCTGAAGCGTGTGGGTCTGAGAAAACCGCAGCCAAGCTGAAAGCAAGAATCGAGAAAACAGTCGAGATGCCGCTTCACAAGTTCCTCACCGGGCTTAATATCCCGCACCTAGGCAGGACCAATGGCAAGAGACTCGCCAAGGCTTTCGGTACTCTTGATGCCGTACTTGCTGCTCCTGCCGACGAATTTGCAAACATCGAAGGCATTAAGACCACTTCTAAAAAGATTGTGGCTGGACTGGCTGCAAAACACAAGTTGATTGATAGCCTCCTTGAACACGTCGAAATTGTCGATGTTGCTGGGCCTCTGGCTGGGAAATCTTTTGCGATGACAGGGCTTCGATCCCATAATGGCCACGACATTGCTGAGCTTATCTCTTCGAATGGAGGCGACGCTAAGAGTGGTGTAAGCAAGGGGTTGGATTATCTGATCATCAAAGATCCAAGTAGCACTAGCAATAAAGCCCAGAAGGCGCGTAAATATGGTACTGAGCTGATTAGTCCTGATGAATTTCTAGAAATGGTGGGTGTATGAAAGAAAAGAAGAAAAAGGCAAAGATCTACTGCTATATCTGTCATAAGTGTCTTACAGGGGTGGATGCAGCAGAATGGGTCTATATTGATGGTCCATACAAGGAACTGCGTCAGAGGGTTCCTGCCTGCAAATCACACCCAGGCGTAATCGATAATCCAGAGTCATCCTAGGGTTATGGGGCGACCGTCGTCATCAACGGGGCGACCGTCGTCATCAACACGCATCACATCATAAGGGAAATTGGGATCGGTGACTTTAGAATCCGGCACAAAGACCCATGTGACCCCATCTTCGCCGGTCTCGTCGGGGATGAGGTGTCCTTCCCAGACCTCCCCATTAGGTAGAAGGGCTGGCACATAAATACCCATACTCTCGATGCCGGGCTGGGCGGTGCGTGGCTCAGGACCTTTTGCGTCTATATCTCCTATAGGTCTTTTTCCTATAGGGCTCCCCATCGGTGCGCCTGTTGGACAATTATACCGATGGCCTCGCATTACTTTACCACCCCATCCTCTAGCGGTTGGATCAGTGAAAGGATCATCATCTGACCCTCCGCAAGCCTCGCAATAAGCCTCGTTTAGGACGTCTGGGTCTTCTGAGATTAATCTTGCTATGTCTTTGGGTTTCATTGGTTCCATCTAAAGAATGCTATTTGTCCGCCACCCTTTAGTCTCATATGGTACTTCCATTTCGATCTCAATCTCATGGTATTTTGGATCATCTCTGTATTTGGGAGGTACATCATGTACTTTTATTGCTCTAGTTTTTTCCCAGTCGATCATGACATATAATTCTTTGAATTTTCCATGGTAATCTGGCTCTGTGCTGCTTTCATATTCTTCCATGCCTATTTTCGCTGCTTCCTTTTCAGCCCTATCAGCTAACGCCTCTTCGAGTTCAGGAGTTAATTCAAACTTCGTTGGAAGAGTCGCAACCAGAACGGCAGATCTGCCAACAGAGCCACCTCGTATTTCTTCATCCTCGAAATCCTCTTCTTCAAATCCGTCGCTTTCTAATTTGTGGACGAATTTATCCCAATCGAATAGGCTAACAATCTGTCCAATAATAGGACTCCCCATCGGTGCGCCTGTCGGGCAATTATATCGATGGCCTCGCATTACTTTACCACCCCATCCTCTAGCGGTTGGATCAGTGAAAGGATCATCGTCTGATCCACCACATTCTGGGCAATAAGCCTCGTTTAGGACGTCTGGGTCTTCTGAGATCAATCTTGCTATTTCTTTGGGTTTCATTTATCTATCCTCCATTTATATATTTTTGCAAAAATAAACTACGATACTCCTGATAACGGAGGGTTTCCGACGACATTGTTATATGCCGTGGTGGAGGTGCCAATGGACTTGGCAGAGAAACGTGAGATGCTTGAATTGCTAAAACAGATAAGACAGCTTCTGGAGTGGCATAATGGAAATGGACGAGAGATTGTTGCGGGAGCTGGCGTCAGTACTTCCCGAGCTAAAAGAGTATCTGGCCGACCGGAAGACAATGGGAAGGCCAACCGAGGTGATAATGCCAAGAGCAGAGAATGTGATACTGAAAGCCTTGGCAGAGCAGCGGGAAAAGTGTACTTCAGCTTGGGAGAAAGAGATAGGTGAGAAGCTTGGATCTTTGGTCGACCATATTAAGAAGACTGAAGAACAGATCACGCAGCTGAATGACAGGATATTCTCTGAAGTGAAGGGTGTCGGGGAAGAAAGCAAGACTACGTCCCAGAAAGTGGTGACCTTAAATGGCAGATTGGGGCGTATCGAAGATAGGCTAGAGGCCCCCGAACATGAAGAAAGCTATGAGAATAGAATGGGATCCGCTGAGCTATGGATATCCGAAGAAGAGCACCGTAGAGCAGTAGAAAGGGAAGAATCGCGACGGTCTCTGACGACAACTATCGCTGTTATCAGTGTGATTGCTGCTATACTGTTTGGTGCGGGTGGGCTAGTTATTGGTATCCTGCAACTGATAGGCTAACCACTTCTGGGATTACTTCTTTTTCTTTTGCCATCGTAGTTAAACAGCCGCTTATACCAGTATCGATAGTTCTGTTTGATCCATGTTTCATCATTGATCAAAAACGGCAACGGGACTGGCATATAATTAAGAAGCTCTATGCTGATATTTCGGCCCCTGATAACTGAGATAGGATATGGTCTATCCATATAGTCCCAGGGTACTGGATTATTATGGGTGTGGCCATATAGATATGGCCACTTAATATTAGGTAGCGGTTCGTGGCTAACAACAATTCCTTCGTCTACCAAGCCACGCGGGTCTGAATTTTCTACTGCGGCTATAATAGTAGCGTTATATTCGTTATCGCTGATGTGAATCTTCTGGCCATGCTTAAACAATACAGTTTCAAATCCACAATCGTATAGCCACTTGGTAGATTTATCATGGTTGCCTTTTACGGCAATATGAGTGCCTTTCATAGACTCAACGAGTCCTGCTAATATATCCGCAGATCCAAACCCAACGTCTCCTAAATTCAATATAATGTCGCCATCCCTGACTACCTCGTTGTGCCTCTTGATGATTAATTCGGTGAAATTGTTTGGTCGGTTACAATAACGCCCGATATTCTTATGGAGTAGGTGTAGGTCGCTATAAGCGAAGATCATTACTAATCTCCAAAGTCAGAAACGATGTCATCATCGTCGTAGTCGTACTCTGTGGAATCCGCCTCACAGTAGCTGAAATCGCTCAAGATATCGCTGTCATCTGTGTCTGGAACGGATTTAATTCTCGTTCTCTTAACCTTGATTTTCTTGTCCCACAGTCTTCTGGTGTCTGTGCCTTCCAGGTCGCCAACATCGAACAGAAAGTCGCCGGTTTCTTCTCTGTATGCGCGTGGCTTGTAGACCAACGTGTCAACAAGCAGATGGAACAATTGCAGCCTGTCGACGTGAGAAGGCTTGGAGGCAAGCCATTTTTCGGTTTTCTCGTCTGGTGCTGCCATGCCATAGAAATCAAGCATCTTGGGCAACTTGATCAGGGCCGCTCTGTGATGGTTGATATCTGATAGCTTGGCACCCACAGCCACGCACTCTCTTAGCGATGCGACTGTGAGCCTTGACGCCAAGAGCCGGTCTTTTATAAGGTCGTAAAATTCTGGTTTATCTGACCTAGCAACAAGTAAAAGTGCATCGTGTATTTCACGGGCGGTTCTTCTGCTATCGTTGCGTACTGGAATCAACAGGCACAACGCTTTGTTGTTGATAATTGCGTAATTTCCAGATTTGCAATGCTGTAGTGCTGCGACAATCTTAATGCTGCTCCCATTGGTGTGGTTGATATGCACCAACCCTCCGGCTTTATAAACGCCACTATCGGTTGGGAAAAGACGGAACGAATTCTTGTTGAACACAACAAATTCTGTGATCAGGTCGGTTTGCTGAAGTGGGGTTACTTCATAAGATTTGGAAAGTGATTCATGGATAGAAGCTGCAGCCGACGTATCGACAGGGCTGACATTTGGCTTCATAGCAGCAACAGCCAACGCACAAGCGTCGTTAAGATAGACCTTCATCGGCCTATCATCATATTTGCTAATCACCCTTACAAGTTCGTCAAGTGGGATGCTGTGAATAAGTGGGTGCTTTACCTGAAGCATCTTCAATAGCGTTCGTTTGAAATCTTTGCCGACATGATATGTCCCAGCTGGCATTTCAACATACCACAACCCATTGGCGCTGCGAAACTGCATGTCCGACAGTTTGACCGTATGATACGAGGGATTGAATAGATTCATTAGGCTGCCCCCACGTATTCTCTGAGTTCCTTGAACCAATCGTCAACGTCATATCCTAGCTTGCGCAACACACGCAAAACATGACCATCGTAAGTATCCTCTAATACTACTTCGATATTTTCTCCATTTTCAATGGCTGCCAACGCATCTTGCCATACCATAGGTAGTCTTTCCACCAGCATATCTACAAGTACATTGGTGTCTTGTGGCGTTAACATGAATTCACCCATGATTCGCATGACCATCGACTTGATCTGTGGCAGAGAATCTGGGTTGTGTAAGTCGTATGTGAACTCCTTACCCAATTTAACCGCCATGCTATCTGGTACAATAAGACCAGCTGTAGCACCGTCCACGATCAAACTGAAACCGAGCCAAGTGTTTTTGCTATAGATAGTTAATGTAGAGTAGGATTTATATGTAGAGTAGGATTTATCGCATCTCGCGGGATCAACAGTCATCGTGGCTGCATGCTTGAATCTCTTCATAAGCGGTTTTAACCATTCTGCCAATAAATCACAGGCTTCGATAGTCATTTTAGCATCTCGATAACTTTGTTAGCGTGCTCTTTTTGTAGACCGCATTGCCACGTTGTCTTCACCAGACGTGGCATCAAATCACCCATATCGGCACCGTCGTCCAATATCACAATATCGTTGTCTGACACTCCATGCAGCTCCATCCACGCTCTTATCTCTTCCCCTCTTGTTTTATGCAGCTTGGGTGTTTCGTCAGACAATTTAAAAGATGCTCCGTTGATGTCTAGGAGCCCCTGCACTGTATTTAGACCATCATATCGCCATACGGACGATAAAACAACCTCGCATTTTGTCTCTGCGACGATTTGATTAACTAAGTTGATCATCTCTTTACTCAACACAACCCGCAGGTTTTTGTCTCTTAGTAAAGCTCCCCGTCTTCCGTGAATTCGTATTCGTTCGCCTCGCACATTTCCCGAAACGATTCCATGCTTGTCTGATATTCGTAGTCGGCATGGACCGCCGCAAGCCAGGAATAGAATGCTGCCTCTAGCAATTCCTTCATATCTCTGTTCCCTTCTTCCCATTCTGCCCTGAAACCGTCCTTCAGTGCTTCGTCAAGGCAGTACCCTGTGAGGAGACACGTCCCGTATCCTCGGAGCGTATTTTTGTCATACGGACCAAGGGCGTCTAACAGCTCCTTCACCTCGTTGATTGCTTCGTCATCTTCAAGGTGGTAGCAGCCTCCGAAAGATACGCTGGAACACGAACGGCCCGTGAAGCTGATTTGCCAGTCCTGAAGACCATGGCCGAAATAGTTTACGAACGCTTTCAGACTGTCCATGGCCTCGTGTTGCCAGTGATAGTCTTCGGCCATGTTGTACATCTCCCGCGCCTTCTCTTGGGTTTCTTCGTCCAACTCTTCCAGTTTGTATACCTTCGTTTCCGTTGTTTCGATTCTCATGATTCCCTGCTTTCTGCCCGTCTGGGCGACATTAGTTTTCCCTTTTGATTTGGTTGAATCCGTCATCTTCGATAAAGACAAAGACCATTCCATCTGGTGTGTGTCCGCCTTGCATTGTCCCTGTCCAGCCTTCCTTTTCCATCATGACAGCAAAAACCTCCAGGCTATTTAGCACGCCGTCGATGTCTAGAAATAAAACTTTCATTCTATCCATAGTTTAACAACTGTGTTTTTTGGCAGGAAGGATCTGATAGATATAGAAAGAACCTACGAATAGTCTACTAATATATCCAAATCTGGCTATAGTGTTGTCGGCGAATGTGCAGCGATTTGTTGGATAAGGTCACCGGATGCTTCAACGTCTTCGATAACACCCAGGCTTTCGCCGCTCAAGAGAGTGTTGCTGATCAAGAACTGAGTGGCCTCTTTCTGATTGCTTGCGCCTCTCTGGAAGAATTGGCGATCACCTTCTCGGATGCCCAAAGCTTGGCGAAGAAGTCTAGCCTTCTTGATGGTATCTCTTCCACTTCTCATAATATCTATAAACTCATTTAGAGCAGCGAGCCAATCGACTTCAATCTTGTCCATCCATTCGCCGTAAGTATCCAGATCCTCGTTGAGAACCGCTAGAACTTTAAAATAGGCTTTAATATCCTGTTCGTTGATCACCATAGATCATATCCTCAATTGTGTGGGCCACTTTCAGGTAAGCCATCTTCATGATGACTCGCCTCGCCTTCCAAAGGAAATAATACTTAACCTTTAGAGTATTGAAGCATTTCAGCATTTCTCTATTTTTGACCCGACAATATAGATATAATCTAATTAGGTCAAAATAGGAAAGCGACCACATGATCACACAAACGTTTGCGAACTGATGTTTCTTCTCTTCGCCCTCTAATGCCAATTCGACTTCTAATTCTTCGATTACTTTGCGCAATGTAGCCATAACTTACTCCTTTTACACGCATTCGAGCAATTGACGATCTTTCCAACAACTACTCGCGTGGTGGGGCATGGTGGGAGAGATGCGGTGATGAACGGCCTCTGTTAACTCCTCTCCCATCGGTACCACCAATATTGTCGACAACATTGGTGCAACGCGCACAATATTTATACATAGGTGCGATTTTTATCTTGCTATCTCTATACACCCAAGTTTTCTTGCATCTAGGGCACTTTACCTGCCATCGAGCCATATTATATTTTTGGTTAGTCGAATTGTTGGCAGAACCATTCATCAAAGATTGCTTTAGCGCCATCGACCAGCTCTCTGCGTAGCTTGGAGAATTTTACCTCTTTGCCAATGCGAAATTCTACATAGCCATCATTTTTCCTTCTAGTTCTAGTTACATTCCAAGCCTTATTCCTTTCATAATTTATCAAGAAAGGTCTTCTATGGGATGACTTCTTGTGTAAAGGTCCATTGACTATTACGACTATCCTCGCATCAGGATGACTGGCGATAACCACGAGTTCTGGGGTTGGCTTTAATTTTGGTCTTGCTGGACCACACCGCCAAAATGGGAATTGTGTTCCAGTGTGTCCTACAGAATTACCCATACTATATACAATGTTGTTCCTGATAAACGCAGGGAAGACTTGTAATGCGGTTGGGTCTAGTAGCCGCTCTAGATGGGCGTTGCTCTTTATCTTATATTTTTCTGGTTTTGGTTTCATCGCATGGAGAGGGCCGGGTTTCCCCGGCCCTCCATGTTCGGCTAGTATCTTTTACGTGCCGTGAAGCATTCCCGGCAATATACGTCACCACCCCGTGGCTCAAAAGGTACAGTATCCTTTTTGCCACACTCCGCACAAGTGATTTCGAATCGCTGCCGATTGCCTCCTCCACCTCCTCCTTGCTTCCGTGCCCTTCGACAATCCGGACAGCGTTTTGGGTCCTGGAATCCCTTGCTTGTAAAGAATTCCTGCTCACGTTCGGTGAATACGAACGTTTGCCCACAGTCCCCACATGTGATTTCCTTGTCCATTTCGCTACCTTTCTAACCAGTAAGAAGCCGCTGATACTGAGGCGGCATGAGTTCCTTAGCTTTGTCACTTTGTAGTTTTGCCAGCTCGCTGAAGTATGCCTCAAGTGCCTTGACCGGATAGGTCTTGGCGAGAGCGATAAAGATTGAGGATGAAATCCCCCTGATATCCTTGATTCCTGCCGCCGGAGCGTGTGGGGACATCTCTCTGATGCCGCTAACACTCTCGGCTGCTTGGACGGGGTTGAGGTGCAGGAAGCTTACCTTATCTTCAGTGTCGATCTTTTTCTTGAACGCATATAGCACTCGATGTGTCATTCCTTCCGGGGCATTTTCGTACCCATCGCCGATCAGGATGATTGTGGTGAATCCTTCCTTAAGCGCCTTTACAATCTTCGGAGCATAGCTGGTGGCTCCGTGGAGCTTAGGAATGACAGGATTCTCTTGCTCCGTGGTGTAGAACAAACCGAACTTCCCATCAGTAGACTTTTCAATCACTTTCGCCAGAGACAATGATTTGAAAAGAGGGTGTCTCTTAGTCTGCATGGTACCGAACATTGATGCAGATGTATCGAGAACAACCGCAACATCTCTGAACCTGAGCCCAATCTCCTCAGCCGTTTTGGTTGCAGCGCTGTCGATCCATCGTGTGTCTTGCGCCGGGATGGACTCCTGCCCTCCGAGATATACGTAGAGGCTAAAGAGATCCCTTTCCTTTGACGGATCGTAGGTGGAGGTACCTCCAGCCTTTTTCGTTCTCTTGGCCGACGTACGGGCTTCCTTGGCCGTCTTCTGGCCTGCCTCGCTGAACTTCTTTTCGAACTCTTCAGGAGACATACCGAATTTGTTCAAAGCAAACCCTCTGGCATTCTCGTATGGGAGTTTCCACAGATCTTTCGTGATTTCTGTGGAAGCCTTCACACTAGCAATTCTCCTCTGCAGTGGGGCATTTGCATCCTTGCCGAACAGAAATGGAGCGCCATGGAAACCCATCTGTCTGCGACTGTAGCTGGTGGTTTTGCCGTCTTCCAGCTGCCCGTCTCTCAGCTTGATGTCACGTGCCAGTCTCTTCATATCGTTAGAATATTTTACTGACCACAGATCAAGCTTGCCGTAGTTTTCCTGCAGCCACCTCATAGCAAGCCCCTTGGTGAATCGCCCACCGATAGGCTTCTCCGTCCTCTTCCAGGCAGCCTTCTTCTTCCCGTTCTTTACCCTTCTGTTTCCATTTAGGTGATGGAACAAATTGAAGACTCTTTTGGGGGGCATCTTCGATAGAGCATCGTTGATGACGCTACACTCCCATCTTTGGATTGCGCGGCCATCGTCGCCTTCCATTCTGGTAGACAGCAGTCGAATGGCTGTAATGATTCTGGCGTCGTCAGTCACCGATGGGGAAAGAGCCATTAGCGCAGCAAACGGGCGGAAGACGTCGATCATCTTATCTACATTCTCCGCCATGGCGGATACCTGCTCGTTGGACTCGTTGTAATACGTGCCCTTTTTGGTGCCTGTGTTCATCGAGCTAATATATCCGATGAGTTCATCCGGCGCAATACGCTTGATCGCCGTTTGCTCTGTAGTCATCACAACCTCCTAGAATGTGAAATCCGTATTGCTATAAGTGCTGCTTCTGCCAGCCACTTTCATCTGCATCCATTTCGGGTTGGCAATAATCTTGTTTATTTCGCTAATCTGCGCGAGCAATTCTAGGAATGGCTTTGCAAAATAGCGAAATCTGTCCTTTGACGTTGGCCCATCAAGACTAAATTTATGATCGTAGCTATAATATTTCACCTTATATTGTGGTTCGTTCGTAGGCGTCAGATTCATTACATATTCGTATTCAAGCCCACTGTTGTTTCTGGGCGGGTGTCCCAATGAACGAGAAATCGCATCGAACATGTCACGGAGACCAGCAGCATCATTCTCAACAGTATCGAATGCCAAATCTGGCCACCCATGCATGCTCAGTCTGTCCCTAGCTTCATCGTCAAGACCCATCACGACCAACTTATCTAAATCGTGCGCCACCGACGCACTGCCAGAAGCTTGTCAGCCCCATCCTGTATAGTCGCAGCCAGCAGAAACAAACACATACCTGTTGTCACGAAGCTGAAAGACACCAACCCAATCCAGCTCATCATTTTCTCCCTCATCGGCAGAGATGATTTTGGTGACATCGTCAACGGAGAAATGGGTTGTTGGCGCATTGTCTACAGATACGATACTCTCTGCGGCATTGGCAAATGCCTCTTGCCAGTCGTAGCTGTTTAGATCAGAAACTGAAATCGTCATTGTCATAAATCCTACTGCGGCGATTGAATTTGCCACCAGTTCCAGCTTGGCTTCCCTTCGGGACTAGAGACAAATAAACACAGTGTTCGTCGTGAATTACTGCTTGCCCGAAGAATTGATCAGTCGACACATCTTTCAGACTAACACCGTCAATCTTCTTGGTTTGCTTGACTGTAACGGCTGAGTTATCGACAGCGCTCCATCGTTGTCTGATAGCCTGAGTCAGATCGCTGGTGGTCCTCTCCATTTCTGTTTCCAAGCTGTCAAGGTCCGTAATCTCGTCGATATTTAGGTTATAGTTAAACACGGTTCCCTTGTTTTCGTCTGCTGTTCTGACCGCTTCGACACCGTACGAATCTCTAATAAGCGCTCTCCACATCTTCTTCCACGACGCATAAGTGGGCATGATATCCACCGCCACGACCGCGCCATCGATCAGCACAATTGCTCCTAGCTGGTTGGGGACGGGTTCAAACTGCGCCACAAACTCATCTAGCTGGTCCTTATACTTCTGGTAAATGTCCTTGAGTGCCGAGCTAGACCGCACCCCAGCAAATGTGCCACTATATTTCGCCAGTGCATCCCAAAGTCTGCTGTAACCAGAAGCGCCATCGCTCTGCACAAGGGCGTTGGCTCTGAGTGTTGGAGGCATAATCATGAACGGCGATTCATCTCCAAACTCCTCGATCAGCTGGTTGGCCTGGATATAACCTCCCTGGCTGCTCTGGACGCAGAACGCATCAATATTCGCCACTTGCTTGCCCTTGAGGATGGTAGCCCTTGGCACTGTGCGATCCTGAGCAGCCTGCTTGGTGATAATGGTTGCTCCCTGCATGACAATTCCGACACGTCCGCCTTGGTTCTCAAAGCATAGCGTGCCGTAATCGATATCCTTCTTGAGCGATACTTCATCCACATCGCCAACCGCTGTGGTGAATTCCTGATCGGAAACCAACGGTACAACAGCCATATTACCTGCTACTTGGACATTGTCCAATGCGGGTCTGTAACCTCTTAGGAATTCTCTAATCTCCATGGTTTCCTCCGAAAATGCAAGGACCTCGCTTCCATGTAGAAAGCGAGGTCCTCTTTGGTGCACACACGTGTTTTAAAGAGGAGTGGGTCACGGTTGGAAGATTGATGGTTACAAATCCTACGTTTCCGGGAATCTTCCTGGAGGACCTCACTTCTTAATTTGTTTTATCTTAAATACGTTTTAGCAACGATCGAATTATTATTCTTATTTGTGAATTGCCCATTTGAACCATAAGTATTCAGAATCCCATGGCGACCCATGCCAGTATTTTCCATCTTTGCTCATATCGTAGACGTTCGAAACTTCTCGCATCAACGGAGCTTCTGTTCCTTTACACATGGCGACACGGGCGAGCCTACGAAACTTCCGATTCGCACTCTGTTTGTCTCGTTTTTCCGATCCAGCCTTTGCGATACCACCGGCAGGATTCTTCTTGAATGATCTACTCATATCTGTTAAATACGTAATTCGTCTCTAATTTTCATCAGGATCTTGCCTAGATTATTTTGACCTTCGAGCGTTTTGGCATTAACTCCCCAGAAATAATCTCTCCAGCTGTTGCCTTCATAGAGGGGTCGATCCCCGGTGGCCAATAACTTCTCTTTGAGATCTGGGTGCCTTGTGAATTTCTGCCGCACGAGGTCTTCCATCACTTGTATTTTCACCTCTTCCCAGTCTGGCCTGAGCGTTACTTTTCTGCCCGCCTTTTTTGCCTTTCCTGGGGTATCCATATATCTAACACTTCTGCGTTCCTGTGGGTCTATCGTCTTAGCTGCTTGGAACGCATGTTCAACTGTGTCGTATCTGAACTTGTCAAGGGCTACATGGGATGGATAGAAATTAGACAAGAAATCAAACTCGCCTTTAAATCTGGTGATTGGTTCTGCACTAATGCTTGGGTCTTCGGTTATCATCTTAGCTATAATAAACGGATCGTTGTTCTTTTCGCCAATCATGGCTTACCCTTCTGGATCTCATCTGATAACCATTTGGCCATTTGACGTAGCCTACGCATAGATTGGCCCTTTGCGGAGCCAAGATTGATAAATGATTGGACAGCGCTCCTTGCACCCTGTAGACCATTTGGGTGCTTTTTAGCCACCTGAATAATTGTGGCTTTTGGGATGCGAGGGTCGGTGAACTTATATTCTCGATATTCGGCAGGGGCATTTTCTGACCAGAAGCCAGTGTTGGGAAAGCTTATACGGCTCTGGCGGCCTAATATCCAATTGTCCTCAAACAAGGCCGCGAGTTTCATTGCTATCCCATAATCGTAGTCTTATTTCCTCCCTTAATTTTGATTATCGTTTGCAATATTTTGCAGTACGTGTTGATGAATTCTAGGCCGAGAATCCCTTTTTCTGGAGATGGTGCGCCCCCTATATTGTTGTTGTCGAGCATTTCAGCAAACTCCGCAGCAATCTCCTCTAGAGTTTTGACATGCCTATCCATGTAATCCTCACATTAGGTTAGATTTTGGTGTATGGGTATGCCCACAGTATGGGCACATCAATCCTGGAAACCGATCAGTCCATTCCATATCAGCAGCGGTCTTGTGGAGCCGCAATACTACATACTTCGCCGCACAATTATTACATTGCTGGTATATTAATGGTTTATCGATCTTTAGATCTATAGATGGTTGGCTCATTTGGTGGCCTTGATGAGCTTGCTGGAAATCCTCAAGATCTCTCTTTCGCGCTCTGCGTTGATGTTCTCGATGATGTTTTCCTCAGTCTTTCCGGCCAGTTTGAGGTTTCCTTTCTCCGCCTTCTGTCGAAGGAATTTAGTCGCGATGGCGTCGATTGCCATATCGATGAATGCTCTTTGCGCTACCGGGGTATCCTGTCCAGTATATGCTGGCCCCCGGCCAAGTAGCGGCTTCACAACAGGGTGCATTGCAGAGATGAGCAGTGTGTGTTCGTCTTTCCACCTGTACCTCATGCCTTCCTGCGGGACGATTTCGATCTGGTATGGGGTCTTTTTGATGATCTTGGGATTAACGACATGGAGTGTGGTTTTGGCCTTGTAGGTTCCGAGCTTAGCCTCGAATTTGACTTCAGCTCCTACTTTCTCGCATCGAATCTTGACGGCACCGGTGGCATAATTAGTGCCAGGCTGCACTTTAAGAATGCGCGACTTCACGTTGCCAAGCATCACAATTCCACCGCCTTCTTTGACGACCTTGAATTGTAGTTGTTCGTTCCCACGCATGATATCTTTATGGGCATAGAGGCGTAGCTCGTGTTCGCCTTCGGTAAATTCCGTCTTTGCAATGAATTGGAGAGGATGGCTGAATTCTCGCTTGTGTTCCTCGACAGCTTCTACAAGGGCTGCGGCGCTGAGATTTCCGAGCTTGATGTCAATCCAGCAATCTTCTAGTACACTCGGTGCGACAGTGAAATGACAGATCCATCGGTCGTCGTGCCGTGGGTGTGTCTTGAGTTTAGAGATACTCTTGATAGTCATCTGGGTACTATCTGCTGTGACAATCAGTTTGTCAGTTGCTTCATTGACACTATTCTTAAGAGCGTAAACGGTGATCGTTCGGTTCATCCCAATGGCCACTTTCACCTGCTCGGGCACAACCAAGATACCCTTTTCTTGGATGATATCCTCGCCCCTCTTTCCCAACGGATACAGGTTGTCGTTGTTTTCATCCTCTTCTTCGAACAGCTCTCCCATGCAACGGGCAATCTTCGTGAAGAGACTACGAGTTTTGCTGCTGACGATACTGTCTCTCTGTGCATTCCTTTCTTTTTCGTCTGTTTCAATGAAGCTTTTGAGGACTTTGGTTGGCTTTTTAAGCAACGCTTTGGCGAACGGATGGTCGCGATTGAGACCTTCACGTGTGGGCTTCACGATCAGGACTGGATTGTCCTTAGCTGGGGCGTTTTCATCGAAATTATTAAGGATCGTAGTGATGTGATCACATTGCAGCTCACCAAAGTAATGAACTGCAAAGGGGCTAGTGCGAAGATGTGAATCGAAATGGGTAAGCTCGTGACAGACTTTGCCAGAGTAGATGATAACTCCAGACCGACCAGTCGTGGCGTTCGGTGATTCTTCGAGTTTTCCTTCACTTTTGAATAGTTTAAATCGGCACTCGTGTCCTTTAATTTTGTAGATCTCTTCGTAAACCAATTCTCCGGCAGGGCGATGATACTTGATAGCATAGCGAGCACCAGTCTTGCCGTTGACAAGAAAGACTTTGCGCTGTGATGTTTGGTCACAAATCTTTCGCAGACCATATAGATATGGCAACTCTTCTTTCATGGTGCTAAGGCGTGGAAGTGTGACGGTATCTTTCAGGATGAGCGTGATGACAGTGCCATTCAATCCCTTCGGGATGTTTAGGACTCTTCGCAGAGCGGCAGAAGGTTTCTGTGGTCTGTCAGACACATCGATGTTTTTGCTACTGGCAAATGACATCTTGCCGTGATAGTAGACATCGTCTACAATTGATTCGATCAGAATATCTGCGATGTTCTGGCAATTCTTAAGGCCGGAGCCGAAAAACCCTCGGTCCTTGTCTCCGCTGGTTTTGCGACCAAACACAGCGATACGCTTCATCCTGTTGGCAGTCATCCCTGTGGCTGTGTCACGGACAATGATCCTGGCCGGTGTCTTCTTAGCCGCCCTGCCGTAGACACCATGATGCTCGATGATGATCTCGCCACCAGCGCCGCCGCCTTTCCTACGAGAATAGGCATCGTCACTGTTGGTAATCAGCTCAACGAGCGCGTCGTATACGTTGGTGATATACTCGCTAGCCGAGTGTTGCAAATATCTGATGTCAACTGTACGGTCTCCCATGGTCATTCTCCGATAACTGAAACGAAAGCTTCACCGCATTTCTGTAAGAAAGAAAGTACCTTATCGTCCCTAATAGTCGTGGCTTTTGACAACAACAGTTGGAATTCTGATCTGGCCACTCTTTTCGATGAGTCTGGTGAGACGTTTAGCATGTCGCGGAATAAAAATTCGTCGTGCCACTTTTTCTTGCCAATATATCTAGCCCATATCTTGGATTGACGAACTTCTGCACATAGCCCAGTCTGCACCCGCTGTGAATCGCGCCGTAGTTTTTTGATTCCTTCCGGCGTCAGCATCCAGGTATTCTTGTTCTGGTGTACCAGCCCATCCCTACGCAATCTTTTGAGGGCTTCATACACCATATTCTTATCTGGATAACTGTACTTTTCGAGCTGCCATCCGAATTGAACTTGGTGTCGTTGCCACGTCTCGAAAGCGATATCTTCAACATGCTTGAATTCTGTATCGCCCCCCAGCTTTTTCAAGATATGTAAAACACAACTCTTGTTGTCCATCTGGCATGTGACTCCGCTTAGAGGGGTTTGATACAAGTCTCTTTCACGCCCACCTGGAATGCAACGAAACCGCGCTCGTTGATTTCCACCTCGCGGACTACACAATCTTTTGCGATTTTCTTGATCTCGTCGGGTGCGAATCGCTTCTTGGCATAGGTGGAACGGATGAAGTCATGCTTCAGCCTATTGTGGTTCCGTCGTTTCGCGCCCGTGACGATGATTCCAGCAGTGCCGTTGAGGGTACAGAGATATGCACGCATTTGGTTGCCTTTCAAGCAAATAAGAATAAAATACAATCAATTCTTTGGACGATTCCTATCAATTAATTCTAGCATATAGCCTCTATTTGAGGTTTCCTTCTTAATAGCCCTGTATGTTTCTGAGAAGAATTTAGTGAGCTGTTCTTTGGATTGTGGGTCTACTACATCGAACTCCTTCTCATACCACGGCATTTTAGCCTCTTCAGAGGGAGGCGGCGAAAGGCCCATAGCATATTCTGGTATACTCTCACGATCATAGAACGACCAATGTCGCTTGCGGAGACGGTCCACGGTTTCGGAGAAATGACAGCATTTTGATATTTTGACTGTGACTCGTGTAGACTTGAATTTTATAATAGTGCGAATCGCAATCTTCTCGTCTTTAGCGCGGAATACGACTTGATCGAAAGTCACGTGATAGCCGTTGGCGAGTGCTTTTTCGCCCAGGGTGTCTTCGTCTAGACCAAGCCCGGAGACAATCCTCCTCACAAACACCATCCCATCGCCATATGTGGTGCCACTTAGGCTAAAAGCACGACCAAAAAACTTCCTGGCCCAACGACGTGCGATATTGAGCACATAATCCTGAATTATCATTCTTTCATTCAATGATGATCTTCTCGAACTTGCGCTCGAACCTCCTCACAGTCTCTCTATAGATATCTCGATCGATTTCGATCTTCTTGCCTTTTGTTCCTATGAATTTGCCTGGTGTCGCTCTTGTTGTAATAGGGTCGTGTGGTGTAACCTTTGGTGGTGTAACCTTGAAGCAGGCTTCCTCAACCACATCCACTACCAGTCTGGTGTACTTTCTCTTGCGTTTGCTTCTCTTCGTGGGGTACACTCCACTGATCATTGCGTAGATTTTGATAGCCGGGTTGTATAATTCACCTATCCGCTCGCTATCGAGTGTGAAGACCTTATTGCCGAGTACTGCTACTGGTCGAACGTAAAAGTTATCTCTGTTCATTCTTCTGGACCTTTTGCTCATATAATATCGGGGTCTGCCACTTTCTTGGCCACACTGGGAACAAGCTTTGCTATCTTATCCAGCGCCTGAAAGGGCAGCATCCACTCTCCGTCCGCATTAAACTTATGGGCAAAGAAATCATATGTAATAACAAGATAGTCTACCCGCCATTTCTTAAGATACCGCGTTTTCTTTGGGTCGAGTTTGCATGGTTTGCCTATCTTGTCGAAAATCGTTTCGATTTTCTCTGCGTCTTCTTTCCGTTCGTCACGTCTTTTGATGCACTTCTTCATTCTCTTATAGGCTTCTTCGCCTCGCAATTCAGCTTCGGCTTCTGTCATCTTGTTCATGACGGCACTGGGCTCAAAATTGAGCAGCCTGTCGATGGCGATCGCTGGTTTGATTGCAGATGTCTTTTTGCCTTTACCGTTTAGGACAAATCTGTTTGCGTTGCAGTGCATTTCTACCAGTGTATTGCCTATCATCCACGTATACACCTTTCCATCAATGTGCATCTCGATACGCTTCACGCCGCCGAGATGGCAGAGGAATCTGGCGAAGGAATTTGCCAATTCTTCATTCTTTTCGTGGTCGCTTGCTTCTTTGCTTAGCTTCTTGTCTTGCTTCGCTGTAATATCTTTAATGGTGTCTTTAAGCGAGCCATCGTGGTACTTCCAGCCTGGCTGGCCTTTCAGCTTTTTGATATATACGCCATTGCCCGATCTGCTGGTTTGAATGCGAAATACCATTCCTTGATACTGGCATTCGGCGAAAACAATTACCCCACCAGCATAGATGTCCTCAGGGATCTGTGAGAAGATGTCGACGACGTGTTGTGGTACTTTCATTTTGTCTCCTTTTCCGTTTCCGTTTCCGTGAAGGCCAAGCAATGGAGACGTTGGAAGGAATTATGAGGAATTCTTTTTCTGAAACCTCTTCTTGGCCATAAATGCTTCGATGCGTTCGAAACTAGCTGGGCTGTAGAGCTTGACGAGCCTCATTTTCAATAAAGAACTCTTTGATCATATCGACATCATCAATCGGAACAATATAAGCCTCAACTGTAGGAAGGCCGAGTTCCCTACACGCACGCAAACGTCCATGACCTTCACCTACAGCTTTAGCAAAGCTGCGCCTTAAACCTCTCGGCCACTTCTCCTTAGCTCTTTTTCGATATCTTCAAGCATCCAATCCATCATCAATCCACAATCGTGACATTTCGCACAATGCGGCCTTCCAAGCGAACGATATTCGCAAATCGGATGAAAATGACGACACCAAAATGCGTATTTATACCCTAACCAAATATATACCAAAAATCGCTTCAGCGTCCAACGCATGATAACTCCGTCATTTCCGGGAATTGGCTGCTATCCGTTTCGATAAACGGCTTGCAATTGCTATTGATGAGATAGCTAACACAAGCTATCCTTGAGTAGTGTTATCACCTCTTTCACATTCGACGCTTGAATGACTTTGCCGTTTTTGCTGATCTCGCCTTTGTTAAGATCAACATCTGCTCTCGGAATCATATCAACATACTTGGGATACCTGCACGAAATTGAGGACTTCGACCCTGGTGTAGCAGGTTTTGTCACCCAAATATCTGCCTTTACCTGTATTTTACATTTTGGGTCATGTATATCTCGCTTTGTTCCATAAAAATATGGCTTGATACGAACGATAAGATTGGGAATTGTGATTATGGGGATGTCAACGCTTAGTGGTTTGAATTCAGTTTGCATGTCTTCCTCTTATATACGTCAGCTGTGCTGCCAATTTAGCATTTGAGCGCGTTTGCGCCAATGATTGTCAGGAATATGGTCGAAACTTGGGTTGCTTTTAAAGGAGGCAAATCAAGGCAGGGGTCCTTTGTTTGAAGGAATCTTCGCTCACATCACCTTCTACGTTTCTTTAAAGGGGAAGAAGAGTGGATTTACCGTACACACACGAATTTACTGCGCCAAATGGCGAAAAAATGACATCTGTTGTGTTGCTGCCAAACGATTTCAAAAAATTCTGCGATAAGTTGGAATTGTTTGAGATGCTAGATCCTGAACCTGGAAGCACAAGCAAACAAATGGTTGATAAAGTCAGATCAATACAAGTCATTCATATGTTACAGCGCACGAATAGAACCAAAATTTTCTTCAAGAGATGGAATATTAAAACTCAGTTTATATCAGTTATTGTCCAGGGGGCTGGAGATAGGCTTCTCAATGAAGCCACACAATTCGTGTAACTATGCTTTTAAAGGAGGCTATCGATGCCAAATCTCTCTTTGGCTCGTATTATTGCGAAATTTCTACGGGAACTCAGCTATGATGCTGTGGTTGAGGAGCATGCTAACAGAGGTAGGTCCAAACGGCTCTCGTACGAATCGACAGTCCATGTCTTGTTGGAGACAGTGGGCATACCCTCGGTGGAGGCTTGGGCGAAGAATCAATGTGGTCCAAACGGCTCTCGTACGCTCCTTATGCCCGGAGGTCTCCGCCATCGGCTCCTCCTCACAAACACCATCCACATAAGGCCCCCTAGACTTGAGATCCTGATAAACGGCACAGCTGTTATCGTGGTGCCGTGGGGCGGTTCAACTCTGGAATGGGAGGAAAGAGAAGAGGTCGATGTTGTGCATCCAGAATCTTTTAGGCAATTGGAATCAATTGTCGCGAATATGTATCGTCGGTCGACTCGTAAGGAGGAGTAGATGCCTGTGCTTATGGAACAATTCGGGAAAGATCATTGGTCGCTTGTCGGGTATGTTGGTTGTCGTGTATCCAGCAATGACGGTATTTTGGGTTTCGAACACATGCGATGTCATCCGGATCGTCACCCACACTACCTTGGCTATCGAAGGGCCACTTTCGGTCCTGGCTGGAGTGCCGATTATAGCACTCGCATTGCTGGCTACTTCGAAACTGAAGATGAAGATCGCCTAAATTATCGGCTCGACGATCACGATGATTGGGATTGTCTACAAGACTTGGAAGCCGCTGGGCTTATCGAGATACGAGGGACAGGATTGCAGCCTTTCGTTGTCATGACCGATTACGGTTTCAAGATCGAGGCTCGTCTTCGGAAGCACAAAGCGCGAGGTGGCAGCTTCAATAATTTTCACAAAGTTTTCATGGATGAGCACGCTGATTTGAAGCGTCCCAAAGAACTCACCGAAAAGAAGGCTTCAATTATTCTTGACGTTAGTGGTGAACCCATTAGATAGGAGGTTGCCATGCGCATCGGTATTGATCTTCATGGTGTGGCAGACAGTTTCCCAGAAGTGTTGATGCCGCTGATGGAAGCCATGATGGATTGCGGCATGGATATTATTGTCATTTCAGGTCCACCCGCCGACGAGGTCAAAAATGCTCTCACGGAGCTTGGCTACATCCAAGCCATGCATTATGATAATATCGCGTCTGTTGTAGATTTCTTGAAGGAATCCGGTGCTAAGATGTGGCAAGACCATAAAGGGGAATGGTGGACAGACGATGAGACATGGTGGGCATCCAAGGCCAAAATGTGCAAAGAATTGGGTGTTGATATGATGGTCGACGATAGCCATCGATATATGCCTTATTTTGAAGGTGGCCACACGAGGTTTGTGCTGGTAAAGAGGAGGAATAATTCCTAAAAATGCCCTACTTGTTTTGGATTGGGGCATTGAAAGGGAGATTATGAACCCGAAGCATGGACGAATCGAACTTTGTGAGTTTTTGACACGATTTATGTCGCATGTTGAAACCGAGTTGCGTGGTGGCCAGGATATAGATATTTGGGAGGTGTTGCCTGAGCAAAAACTCTCCCCAAATCCTACATCCACACTACGGCATAAGCCATCTGGTTGGTGTGTCGTGTTTGAGATCGATGAAGACCTCGATGTTGAGGCTCGCGAAGTATGTGAAGAGGATTGCCAAAGCTTTGGTGATGATGTCCTCCTTGACATGCTTATCCGCCCAACTAGTGCTTATGCCAAACAAGTGGCCAAATCGATTAAAGAGGCGCTTGGCGACGCTATGTTTGCGTCAGAGCGCAAAATGACCATGCAATATCTCTCTTCGGTCTTGAGCGACCTTGGCTTTACCGTCACGCATCACTTGAACCGTTTTGATATCGCAGTCTATAAAGACAGTGTTGCGCAGGTGTGGGTGGAGGGTGGCGACGTTAGGGTTGCCGCTTATGGAAATCACAAGCTCTTCAAATTAGCCGACCCTACCGTTCACATAAAGGTTGCGCAGGAGGCCATCCACCAGCTCGCTTCAATCAAGGCTCTTCATGCTCTTCAAACCGCTTTCAAAGCCAATGTTGATTATGAAGCTATTGCTAGGCTGATTAAGCCGCAGCTGCCCCCGGCTGGCCGAAGCCACCTTACCCGCATTTTTAATCAGATCGGTAAGCTTCGTGATAAACTTGCCGAAATCTCAGAAAAGGAGACAAAATGAGTGCGATGGGAAAAGATTGGGATACCGCTTATCAGGACATCCAAAATCGTGTGGACAAGGCTATCAGGGAGAGATTTGGTGAAAAGTTCAATGTCTCTCTCACCTTCAGTGCTTATGATTCCGACGAGAACGACATCCCCATCGACAATCTGGACGACTGCCCAGTAAAAGGAACCTTTGCGTTTGTGCATTGGGATCGTGGTGGATGGGGAAATAATGGGGTGTATAAGAGCATTCCTGTCGAAAATCCCACCTGGCTTGATATCGCCGTGCTGGCGCAGGAAATGATGTTGATTACTGCCGATATGCACCATTGCTTCCTGGAAGGTGTCGAAGAGACCAAGCCGGGAGTTTACGAATTTATTATGGGATCATGAAGAAGGCCAGAAAGGAAGGCATAACATGGCGGCATTTGTTGTTCTTGTCACTCTAAGTGTCGGTGCGGTCATCGTCGCGCTCGCTTTCAGCAAGGGTAAATCTGAGGGTAAATCTGATCAACCGCAACCATGGGAGGAAATTGCCGAAAGCTTGTCTAACCATCCAGAACATTGGAATTTTATGAACAGAGCCAAAGACACCTCAAAATACAGACTATTCTATCAGGTAACGCGTAAAGATCCAAAAATTGCAATAGGTATTATGTGGAGTCCATTCCGCACCCATGACAGTAATAAGGTCTGGTTCTTTGACGATTCTGAGTTTGACACCGTCGTAACATCGAAAGTACGCAATATTCTGTATGAGGCTTTTCAGGCTGGTCTGGCCAAAAAGCTCAAGAAATTTATGAACCCGGAAACTGTCAATTATAAGGACGGCTTTTTCTTTTGCCCCCATTGTGGGGAAAAGGTTGCAGCCGATGTAGTTATCCAAAATGAATCAAACAAGTCTGATTAGTGTTGATTTCGACTTCTTCGTCCGAGAGGACCCTCTGTGGGACCTTGGGCATATCGAAAACGAGTTATTTATGGACTTCATGTGGCAGGCCAGGCCTCATCTCGTTGATGTGATGAAAGCAGATGGCCACCATGGATTTTGGGATCGCATGCGCGATTCTTTTGTGTTTGGTGATGAGGTCTTTGTCAGCGAATCTCACCTGGAAGCGCACAACTTCATTCAGCCCTTTCGTCAGATTATTCTGATTGATGCACACCACGATTGTTGGGAAAAGAGACAAATCGCCAACATCACATGTGATAGTTGGGTTTATTACGCCGTGCAAGCTGCAAAATGTGACGTGATTTGGGTGCATCCCGAATGGATCGATCCCGAAGTTCCTAGCTCTGTGCGCAGCCGAGTACGAACGATGACTCTCGATGCGCTGCTGGAGAATTTTTACGCACATGAGGTGGGTACTGTCCATGTTTGCAGATCCGGATGTTGGGTTCCTCCTTGGCTAGATCAAGAATTCATCAACTTCATTGGTGAAGGGTTCTCGGACGTTACCACAATCGGCAGATTTAATCCCATGAAAAGACGGTGGTCAGACGCCGATATTATAGAGTTGAGAAAGCTGAAAGAAACTTTGGGAGTGTCCAGGTGACGGGCAAGAGAATACCTAGATGAATGAAAAACTCCTGCTGCTGAGCAAGTATCTTGAAGAAGAGAGATTCTTCATTGTAACCATGACTCCCACCGAATTGTATGTCAATCTTCCGTCAGGAGACGACAGAGAATTTATTATCCGCAATGCCGACAACACGGCTGTCGTGCTATGTGGAAACAACAAAATAGATCTGGCCGATCCACAAAGCTTTCCTCTGATCCTAAACACCATCCGATATTGTAAAGATATTGATGGCGCAGTCAAAGTTCGATGGCAAAAATGCGCTAGATGCCCAGCAGAAAATTATTCCTAGGAACCTAGTATCTCTTTAGTCTGTAGGCAGAAGCTCACCGAGGAACAAGTTCGTGAATATTCATCAAATAGGAGGCAAAGTGTTTAGAGTTCTGGATTCCAAAAAGATGAAGGTCGTTAAGTCGGCCAACTACAACTCCTTTTTCAATAAGGAGACGGGTCTTTTTGTACGCTGCGGAGCTACCGAGGAAGACGACCCACAGATGTGTGAAATCGGCCCCGAGATCCTTGACATGGAGGTCAGTGTCAACGGCTGTCCGAATGCTTGCCCGTTCTGTTATAAGAGCAACGACAACACAGAGCCCACGAATATGAGCTTCGAAACCTGCAAAGCAATCATCGACAAATTTAAACTTGGTGAGGACGAAATTATTATTAGCTTCGAGGATGGTGCCATTGTGCTGAAAGAGTCTCAGGAAGTGATTGCTAATGGCAATATTATTCTCGCTTCAAAAATACAAAAAGAAGATGATGTTACCCACATTATTGAGCGTGGGCGCAAAATCGCTGTGGAGAAATTGTTAGATGGACAAACTAAGGAAACTACTAAACGAAGCGAAGTCTCGTGAAGATCAAATAGAAATCATCGCTGAAGCTCTGTGTGAGCATGATTTTGATGTAGAAGAACTAATCGACGAAGGTGTAATTGATGTGGCTGTGTCTATGGCTGCAGACGCCAGATCTTGGGCAAAGTCGTTCTTCCGAGACAAGCCCACCAAAAGGATATATGAATTGGCAGAGATCTCTGGTCGGTCACCTGAAGAGATTATGAATATGAACTACGAAGATAAAAGGGATCTCGTATTGAAATCGATGAGAGATATGATGGACGACCAAACCAAAGATATCAATCGCGGTATGCGCGGTCTAGGTATGTAACCACCTTATTACACCATTCCTTTAATTCAGATATCGTTAGGTCTCGTCGCATTTTAGTGTTGATGTCTCGGTGCACCCACTGCACATTGTTGGTTGTGTATCCTTTGGTGTTATCCACTCTATCCAACGAAGCCGTTATCTTGCCATACGTCAATATCATTGGCAGCTTCGATAATGCGCACAGCCCATTCTGATTGCAAAATAACTCCCACGCTTCTTTAATTGTATAGTCGACATAAATACCGCGCTTGTTCGCATTTCTACATATTTGGTTCCACAATCTTAAACCAATATTGCCATGGCCACTAAAATTCTTGGGATGCGATCGTAGGGTTGCACATGGAGATGGATCAGTGGGCGGTTGATCTATTATTCGCTTGCATAGTTTTACAAATTTTTCTTGCGTCATATCCCATTTCATCGAGTTAATCGTTTTGTGGACCCATTGCACATTTGTGCTAGAATATGGCCCGGCGCTATCTATCCTATCCAGCGATGCTGTCTGAGAGCTTTGCTCGGCATAGCACCTAGCAAATACTAACATATCCCCTGTGTAGGCGCATTGATGGTTTTGTTTTTCGAAAAGCAACCATGCGTCCTCTTCTGTTATATTAAATATTATTCCCCTATTTTTTGCGCCGTTTTTAAGCCTACCCCAGTATCGGGATGGCAATTCTTTATAGCCACGCCACAAATGGCTTGCTTGACCCTTTGCGTAAACCGTTTTATCCTTTAAACATCCGCATGATTTCTTCTTACCATAAAGCAAGAGATATTTATTGGCGACGCACTTGTTGCCACAAAAACATTGGCATTTGAAGTGTTTCATTCCTTTCTTTGGTTGGGCAATACCAGTGACAATCAACCTTCCAAATTGCTGCCCCACAATTTCATCATCTGGGTACTTAATATGAAATGACATATATTGGCTTCCACTAACCTAGATTATTTTTGCGTGACTGGTAATTCCTTGCAAAATACATCACCTCTGGGATCAGCTTAAAGGAGGAACATATGCGTGTTAAAAAAGTAGTTGAACGTCCGGCACCTTATAGCATTTATCAGCTCGCGTTCGGAATCACTGGCGTTCAGACCAATCCAGATTTCTTGAAGATGATGAAATATGCTCGTGAGAAGGGCATCGTCCCCAACTTCACGCTATCTGGCATCGATCTAACCGACGAACTGGCCGACGAGATTGCGAAAGTCATCGGCGGTTGTGCCGTGAGCGCATATCAGACCGACAAGAATATGTGCTACGATACCGTGAAGAAGTTCACGGATCGTGGCATCAGCCAGACAAACATTCATCTCATGACGTCCAAGGAGACGCTTCCTTTCGTCTACGAGGTACTGAAAGATCGACTGACCGACCATCGTCTTACAGACATGAACGCAATCATTTTCTTGGGCGTGAAGCCCAAAGGAAGGGCTGCGGGACACTACACGCCAATCTCGCAGGATGAGTTCGACGCGATCCTCCGATTCTGCTGGGATAACAAGATCTCTATCGGCTTTGATAGTTGTACGGCTCCGAAGTACGAGATGGCGATTCGTGGCAGCGACTTGCCCGATGAAGAGAAGAAGGCTCATATCCAACATTCTGAGTCGTGCGAAAGTTCGCTGTTCAGTCTGTATATTAACGTCAGAGGCGAAGTTTGGCCATGCAGCTTTACGGAAGACGAGCCTGGGCAGGAACCCATCGACGTTCTTGCTGCGGAAGACTTCGTCAGGGACGTCTGGTATAATCCAGCTCTCGTGAAATTCCGCAAGCGCCTTCTTGCAACATCTAAGGATGGGTGTCGCTCCTGTCCCGCTTTCAAGGTGTAACGATGAAAATTCGTAATGGTTTCGTCAGTAATAGTAGCTCAGCTAGCTTCTCGTGCGAGGTTTGCCATAGGATATGGGACGATGATCACAGCCCTGTCATTGACGCTGGTCTCTGTACCACGTGCGAAAGAGAATATACATTTTGTAATTGCTGCGAAATGATGTTCGAGAAAGATGTTCTTTTTACCACCGATATGCGCACGATTATGCGAGGCCGCGAGAGGGAGAGTGGAGAGTATATCGGGTGCGGAGACACATGGGTTGAATGGAATACTGAGATGACCTGTATTGAGTGTCTGTCCAAGAACCCTGAGCTGGTTAGGGCTATGGTGAGGCGCGATGACTTTGGCAAGTTATGCAAAAAGCTTTGCGACCCGGATTACGAACCCAATGAAGCAGAACGGCAGGTTGCTGCGGCTATTCTTGCAGAAGGACTGTAAATGACAATTAAAAAGATCGACAATGACAAGCGCAGGTGGTTAAAACATCCGGTCCAGCCTCTATGCCACGACCATAAGGGAACAATCAGATTTAAGCCCAACGAAATCGTCAGATTTCTGCTTGATGAGGGTCCATTTGATCTTAACCATCTTGCAGCTAAGGGTTTTGATCGAGAAGATTATGAACAATTCGCTCAACTGATCGGCTATAGTTTGGGTGGTTTTGGTGAGCTGTCCTACGTAAGCGATGACACCTTTGAAACAGCTGAGAGAATGTCAGAAGGTGAAAGCGAGGACAAAGCTCGCATCAAGATCTTGGAAGACAAACTAGCCATTGTGCGCAATATCGTGAAGGGCTTGGTGCCCGAGCTATTTCGCATCCATGAAGACGACCTAGACGACCTAGAGTCATAGATATTTCTTTGCTATCGGGTGGTCTTTTAGCAAATAACGTTTCTTTTTGATCCACTCCTTCACCATCTCCAATAGCACCTCACCAACATCAAAGTCCGGATCATGTAGCATTTTCTTGGCTAACTCTTCGTCGCCTTGCATCTCTGTTTCTGCTGGTGGCCAAGATATAGATATTGTTCCGGACGATGTGCCGGTACCCATGTATGGTAGGTTGTCTGTTTCTGCTGGTGGTATAGATATTGTTCCGGACGATGTGCCGGTACCCATGTATGGTAGGTTGTCTGTGCCGTATGGTTGGCTATCGTAGATTGTGCCAGTCGTCGTTGAAATAGTATACATATTGCCCTCCTTTATACTTATTTACTGAGAGAAGACGAACTCCAGATAATCGCGTACAAAAGACTGGATGCCTGGTGAAGTCCCCTCGGAGTTCCCCGCCACATTTAGTGTTTTAATATTGTTGTCTTCAAGCCATCGTACGACAACAGCAGGGCTTGGAGGTTTAGATATGTCGATGTCTAAATGCGGTTTAGCGAAGGCTTTGATATAACGAAGAGTTAGCTTTTCGCCCGGTGAACTCCATTTCGACGCAAAGCGGATGGTACCGTCAGAATCCTCAACATTCTGACGAGTTCTTCCATTGTAGCGATAATCTCGATGTTCTTGGATATTATAGAGTTTTTCGAATTCTGGGTGATTGCCGTCTTGCGCTCGAAAATCTTGCGGCATCCAGCCGCCCGTTTCCAACCCACAAGCCTTAGCGGCTTCAAGGGCTGCTCTATCAGCGCCAGTCTGCGC
>Ga0180433_10001575_pt1 | contig 37776 bp, 30 predicted proteins | sample SS_ome_8_FD_132980 | JGI IMG/M metagenome (GOLD analysis project Ga0180433, IMG submission 132980) | Hypersaline lake sediment archaeal communities from the Salton Sea, California, USA - SS_1_D_1 metaG | ecosystem: Environmental > Aquatic > Non-marine Saline and Alkaline > Hypersaline >... | reverse complement strand
CTCTCCCGTATCGATTCCTTGGCGCGACAGTATAACACATTCAAGACGGAGTTTGAAGGAAGTTTGGACTACGTCTTCGTAGGGGACTAAATGGAATACACACACATCGAACAGGACTGCTACGGTGTTTCGTTGGGGTCGGAGGAAGAGGCGTACCATATGGAAACGTCCGTAACCGAGGCCGGAGAGCTCCCGCACACCCAGATATTCGTTTACTCCCTCGGTAAAGTGTCGGACCCGGCAACCGATACTTTCTCCCGGGTTGGGAGTCCCCAAGATATCCAGGACTTGAAGCTCAATCGGGATGACGCAATCGCGGCTGAGGAGACGGAATACCTCACCAGTTTCTCTTCCCTGGTGTATCCCGAACTGACGGTAGCCGTTCAGGCAAAAAAAGCGCTGCGCACACGCATCAATCAGCTTATTCGTAATTGGGTTGCGTACCGGGATAATTTCGAAGACCGTACCGGTGAAGTACAGGTCTTTCCAACCGTTGACCCGGATTTGGAGGATTCCCTTAAAGAGGCGTATGCGGCAGCTCGTGACGCGCGCATTGAGGCGGAGAGCGCTGTAGAGGACGCGGAAGAAGCGCTGGAAGACGCAAAGACGGAACTCGACCACGTGCTAACCCTGTTGTCCGTGTACGACAATGAACTCATTTTCTGTGGGAACCTCACAACGACGTTCGCGAATTACGTGAGCCAGATAGACACTGAAGGTTCTGCTGCCACCAATTACAGGACCGGAACACTGGAGCCTCTGATTACCGCGTTCTGCACGGCGGCGCAGGCGTCGCATACAACTACTTCGAATCAAGTCGCAACCCAAAGAAAAGCTGTGGAGGATGCGACTACCGCCAAGGCTGAAGCGGAGTCAGCCCTGGCGGCAGCGCAGGCAGCGGAGGACGCTGCTCTTGCGGCGGTTCGAGATGCGTGTCCGGAGTTTGACCCCACAACCGTGTAAGGCTACCAGTAGTGATAGCGCCGCTCATTATGTGGCGTTTTCGCTAAACACTTAAAGCGGCCTTTTTCGTGATATATTCGAGAGAGCGCTTGCACTTCGGTGTGCCGGTATACGTGTCGTCCGGAACCGTTAACGTAATTCAAGTCAAAGTATAGTTCACGGTAGGTGTGTGGGAAGATGTAGAAGGGTAGGTATGTTGCTCCCCCGAATGCCCAGGAATTATACCGGGGCGACTCCTGGATTGCGGCGGTTTCTACCAACAGCGCCTGCGCTCTTTTCGTGATATTTCCGGGCTTTACCTGGTGGTAGTGTGGGTCTCCGTACTCGTCCATAAACGTTTTCGCGTATTGGAAGGAGTCGAAGGGTGTGAACTTCCATGGCTTTGTTTTTCTCCGTAATCCGAATTGGAGCTCCCGGGTTCCGTCCGTAAGCATCCCAAATGTCGCAGCGTATTTGCAGCGATTGTAGCGCTTTTCAAGTGGGCCACTACGGTTTAACAGGTAGGCTATCTGATTCTTTGTATAGGGAATAGTCGCCGTCTCAAGTATCTCATCGTACGCGGCTTCTTCCGTTTTGGGGTACGCACCGGAGCACCTACGAATGCGCCACGCACCATCGTATGTATAGTTTCCGTGACACCATTCCTGCATGAAGCATTCCGGGCACGCACTCTTTTTGAATCGGTTGAACCGTGCGCGTTCCTTAAGCCCGGCTGCAACGATGTCGGACTTTTGTTCTATCACATCGAAGTCATGGTCGTACTCGTCCCGGTAGTACTTCGCGAAGTGCTTCGTTCCCGTGAGTTTGGGACTCACGTAGGTAAACCCCGCTATCTTGTCCTGTTTACTGCGTAATCGCGTCTTGAGTCTTTCCGGAGTAAACGGCACGAAGTCCTGCTCCTGTTGTTTGGAAACGATGCGTTTCAGGACACAATCACGAGGATTGTCATCGCTCTTATCCACGCAGTCACAGCAACCGACAACGGTTTTATGGGGGCGCGTGCACTGGTAGTAGAGCTTGTAGATATCGAGGTTCTGGCGACGTAGCTCCCCGTTGTTATCTTTCTGAAACAGAATCACCGTCTCATCTTCGTTGGAATGTCCGAGTAGAGGAATTGCGTGTTCTTCTACGTCGTGTGTCGCCAGAAGGACGGGATACTCGTAGTGGTCGTCCATGCGCGCCAGCATCACTTCCGTGTCCCCCATCAGCTCCTTGAACAAAGGGTCCATAACAATCGCGTCCATCGTTTCGTAGCTCAGTATCGTTTCGTCTCTGTTGCGGGACACGAATAGCAGGTGGGGAGCCCCGTCGCCGTCGTCTTCCGATGATGCGAAGGTGAACACTCGGTCCAATATTTTCTGCACCATATCAGCCTCCTTCCTGCGCTTCGTGTTTTGCCAGCGCCTGGTCGAACTCATTAAGAAGTTTTCGTCCCTTGGTCTTGTTTATCTGGTTCACCCAGTTGATGTTGCCCCGCAACCAGGGAATCATGGCGTCGGCGCTAATCTGCCCGGCTTTTTCGTACTCGTGCTCAAACCCGTTAACTACGCAGTTATGGACGATAGCGCGTAAACGCAGGTACTCGTCTTTTTGGTAGTTTGCGTCGCGGTTGAAAACCACGCCAAGTAGCTTTCGGCGATGGTAGTCCTGGCTTATTTTGGTCTTGGAACCGTTAACCGCGTATCCGGATTTTCCGATGATGTCTGCGATATCGTCTACGATTTTACGGTGCTTTTCCTTCGAGAATGATTTACCACAAGTGAAGGATAAGTCGTCGCTGTACCGCGTGTACCTCCAGGCCCATTCACCGCTGACTTTATCCTCTTTGTTCCGTTGTTTCACGTACCGGAGGATGTGTTTGTCGAGCCGTGCGTTTGCGACGAGATTACAGATTGCACCGGAGGTCGGGGCCCCTTGCGGTACGCCGGCCAGGAATTTCCTTGCGGGATAGCCGTAGCGGTCCTTCGCGCCTTTCTTGTATTTGGGGTTCGGAATATCTGCAACAACCATCAGACTCGCCATGTAACCGGCCACCTGATGGCTGTATCCTACGCTCTGTAGGTACTCACGAATCCAGGCGCGGGATGTGTGCGGGAAGAAGTCACGGAGGTCCATGTGGATGTAAACACCCCTTTTGGGGCAATCATGGGGTGCCGGCGTAATGGCTTTGTCTATGTTGTCGCACACGTCGCATTTTCTGATGTGCTGGTGCACTGCGTCAATGGTGCTGATGTTCTTTCGGTAGGCGGTAACGTGAGGTCCTAGTTCGTCTTGCAGGGGTGCTAGAAATTTCACATGGAGCCGTTCCAGCAGTGCGCGCATCGTGTCTGAGGGGTCGTGGATTATACGGTATTGACCGCGCTTCCTCTTGGGGATGCGGAAGACTTTGTACTGCGCTTTCGTGTCGTGCAGGATGTACCACAGAATCTTATTTCGAAATCCCAAGTGGAACGCGAGGGAGAAGTCATCGATAGCGTACGGTAACGACTCCGGGATATCCGGGAGGTCGATGATATCGATGGTTGTTGTTTCATAACCGATGGACATTACTCACCTCCTAACTCTTCTCGGGACTCATTGTTGGTGCGTTTGAAGTAACGGTCTTCCGCGAGCCGGATGGTGTGGTTCTGCTGACATTTGTAGGTGCCAGGAGTACATTCATTGGCGTAGAACGAAGGGGTGTTTTTGCAGATGGCACAGGCGACTGGAATAGTTCTTTCGGGCGTATGGAACGTGATTCGCGGCATGCGAACATGGGAGTTTTGCTGGTGCGGGTTTATTGCTTGTGTGAAGAAGTACTGAACGGTCGAGACCGTATGTTGGAGACCCTCTTCTGTCTCGCTTGTTCCGTTTTTCAAATACTTCACGGACTTCACATGTGTCGGAGCCACCAAGGTCCAGTTTTTCGGAGTGGGTACCAACTTCTTGAAGTTGTCCTCAGGTTTACCTGTATGGCCCTCCAGGGCTACGTCGTCTCGGTACCGCTTGACGGACCTAATTGTCGCAACATCCATGCGGTTCAAGGCGGCCAATAGCCGCTTATCCAGGGGCATGGAGAAGTAGTACCGGAAAGACCGGGTGAATTTTGGAAGGAGGTAGTTCTTTACGAGGTAGACGCGGTCGTATGGGAAGACGTGGTACGGATTGGTGATGGCGTTTTTACCATAGTAGGTCAATACCCGCTGCGCGACTTTAACGCAGATAATGTGCTGTCGTTTAGCCATGTCGTTCCTCCTAATCTTTTATCCGCAGAACCCGAGGTTGCATCAGGTCGTGCTCTTGCCCGGAGGGGGTCAATACCCATATCAGCGGGCACGGGGGTAGGTAATCCGGGATGGGCCCACTAGGGCTCTCCACGGGTGCGTAGCCATCGGTAAACATCACAACGAGGTCCGGAGGCTCCATGAGCCGCTGATTTGCGCGCTCGGAGCTCTCTTCCCAATCCGCATCGGTGTCTTCTCCTACAACGTATTTCAGCGGGGGGATAAAGGATGTTCCGCCGTAGCCGTAGCGGTGTGTTGCGAATTCGCGCAGACTCACGGTGTCGCCGTCCTCAAGTACCTTCTCATGCTGGATGCCCGCATCGAACATGAGTAGCCACGCGGTCACGTCATCTTCTTCCCGGAGCAGTCCCTGCATCTCGGCCATGAAATCCTGGAACTCGCTGTCACTGACACTCCCGGACGTATCTGCCGCAAGCACCATACGGAACGCGAAGTTGTGCTGGTATCCTGGGTACGGAGCGATTCCGTCTTTCATGAGATGGAAGTAGCAGGGGTTGGGCTGAGACGTACTCTCGTCCAGTTTGGATGAGATTTCAGACTTGATGAGCCCCATCAGGACAGTTTGCCAGGGAATGGTGTGCTCTTGCAGGAGCTCCTCGATGATATTCCCCAGCGCGCCTGGGATGGTCCCACGGTTCTTCTGTGTCTGTTCCACAGCCGTTTTTACGATTTTACGGGCTTCTTTATTGGCACGGCTGATGGCGCGCTCAACTTCAGCGTCGTTCATGTCATCGAAGTCTTTTTCCCAATCGACGTGTTTGTTGGCTTTGCTGCGTAGGTCGAGTACCCAGTCGGGAAGGTCGGAGTTTTCTCCTCCGCCATCACCATCACCACTTCCGGATTGCGGTTGTTTGTCGTCGTTCTCTCCTTCCCCTCCTCCGGCACTGTCACCGTCGGTAAGAACGGCTATCTTCTGGGGCTCAGGTTCGGCGTCGGGGTCCCAACCCTCATCCCGAAGGTCTTTCAGGAGGAGGGCCAGATAGGTCTCGAATGACTTCCCTGGGGGGTACTGACGCTCTTCCGGCCACACGAGGCGTTTCTCGTGTGCAGCGAATGCGGCTGAGGATGAAATCAGCGGACGAATCGCCACGTCGTTTACCGCCATGTCTCCTGCGATGTAGATGAGGTCCTTTATCCGGGCGTACTTGCGGTCGTCATTCATGTCGAGCTTCAGCTTCAACTGACGCTCCAGGTGCTGGAGAATCAGATGTCCGGCTTCGTGGAAGATGCCGATAAGCTGAAATGCTTTGTCTTGTTTGGCGAACCATTCCGGGTCCCAGACAAAGTGGTAACGGCCCCTACGGTCCAGGGTTACCGCAAGGGTACCCAGGCCAGGTTTTGCTTGGCGCCCACATCCGTTAAGTGTGCGTCCGTACAGGTTATTTCCACCACGGGGATTACACGCCCATTGAAGACACGCGGCTAACGCGTCCGTGGGAGATGTATCAGGAGTGGCTTCAACAGAATTCTCTTTCATTCTTCTCCTCCTCTCTCTATACTTATAGAAACGTTGGGTACGAGGTGTTTTTATGAAAAATATTACAGACCAAACGAGTGACTCCGGGTTCGCAACGCTCCGCGTTGTAGTGGAACGTTTTCCGGAATTGAAGACCATGGCCAAGACTGCGAATCTCGATGACTCCGAATTCTCGGAGTTGCCCGATGAGTCGTTTGCGTGGCCTGGTATTCGCCGATTTCCTATCCATAATGCTCAGCATGCTGCGCTTTCATATGGGTACAGTAAGCTCGCCGCGATGTTGCCGTCTGACGTTCAGCAGATGCTCGAAAAGGCAGCGGACCTGTACCAGATTGACCGCACCGTTTTTGAGCAGTCCATGGAGATTACGAAAACAGCGTCGGACGGTCAGTACCTTTTACCAGAAAAAAAGCGGTTTCGTGTAGACTCCCCGAGTGCTGTAGCCGATGTGGAGCGTGTATATCACGAAAAGTACGCGGAGCTCACGGTCGCGGACCGCGCAGAAGCAGGTTACCGCTTGGTGAAAATCGCCGAGCAGCATAGCGTTCCATTGAAGCCTGAGACCAAGAAGCTGGCCGGGTTTACCATTACCAGTACGCGGATTCTCCGTGACTGGATTGGTGCCCGCCACGCGGCGGCCACTAAACTGGGGTCGTCATTGGCGAATGTCTTTGACAAAATTGACAACGAGTTCAAGAGCTCGGACGCATACATTGCTGACCGTGCGTACCAGATAAAGCTGGCACAGGCCATCAGTGACCTAGACAAGAAAGCCGGTCTCACGCAGTTTTACGGGAAGCAGTTGCCGGACCCGATTCAGACCGTCTTCAATACGACCGAGGACCCGCAGGACTACATCAAGTTCGGGTCTGCGCTACAGAACAAGGCGCTCTTGGCGCAGCTCCCCCTCTCCTTTTGGGAAGACACCTTAGGCCCGGACATTGCCAAAGAGGTGGCTCCGGAGGGTCAGGTGGATATCACGGCGCTGGAGCAGGTTCTTGCTACGCTGCCGGCAGACCTCAAGTCAGCCCTGGAAACGCAACTGGCCGCGTACAGTCAGTAAATGCTTCAGAGCTTGGCCAGATTTGCGGACGTTGTGCCGCAACTACAGAATTACAGTGTAAAAACCGCGTCACGGGAGCAGGTAGCCCGGGGATTTCTATTGGAATCCGATGGACGTAGTGCAACGGTTCTGTTGATGGCGTCTCGCAATCTCTACGGCATAGAGCTTCTGTATTGGGAGCCTGAGACTATCTGGCTCACCCTGGAGAAAGACGGCATAGACCTCCCTGTGGAGGCGCGAGACAAGCTGCAGGGCGCCATAACGCTTATCAGGAACCCGGCCTTCTACTGGGACAATCTGGTCTTTCAGCGTACGGTACAGTCCTTCAATGGGGAGCTGTATGACCCTGAGGCGCTCCAGGAGTGCCATCCTGCACACATGTCCTGGGCGACGTACGAGGCGTCCCTGATTCGAGGTATGGACCCCGAGGAGCAGGAGGTTCCGGAGTTCGACGAGGACGTACAGCAATATGTCGCCGTGTGCTTGAAACGTGCGGGGTATATCTATCCGCCTCCGTACATCACATTCGCAGCGGAGAACCTCCTGAAAATGCTCCCGGAAGACAAGCACGTATTTGCCGCTACCGTGAAAAAAGCGTGGGAGCACCTCGACAAGGAGGCCCTCCAGGAACGCTCGTTCCCGGAGGACCCCCAGAATGTCCAGCTAGCCAAGCTAGCTTCCTGTTACGATTACACCACAGGACAGGCGGAGAGCATGGCCAATGACGTGCTCTCCTTGGAGAAGGGCGTCAATCCCCTTTCTTGAGACTCTCGTCGATTGACCGATAATCCTTGTCAATCCGAGTCTGTAGATTAATCCATTTGTCATCTTCCTGAAGCTCATCCAGGAAGTCGTACATGTACTTTTCGGCCTGGTTCTCCTGGGCAATTTTCTTCATACCGAAGAGCATGTTGGACGACAGCTCCAGTGGCAACGCGTCGCAGAACAGGATGAAGTTCTGTGACGTTTTATCGATGTCCGGGGTGGTCGCGAACAGCAGTTTCATGACGTTCAGGCTGAGGTCCATCAGCTGCTCGTGCATGGAGTTTTTCACCATGTTCTTGATGGCACGCTTCACCTTCTTGAAGTTCGTCAGAACATCATCCGCGCTGAGGGTGACGGAGCTGTCCTTCAGGTGCGCGATGACTTCCGCTGCCATGGCCATGCCGATGGTGGACCCGATACGATTCAAAGCGAACTCACCGTGGATGGGGATTTCGTGGGCTTCCATGTTGTAAACGTCCTCGGAAACGGTTTCGATGGACGCCGGACAACAGAAGAGCTTCCCTTCGTCCTTCGCTTTTACATCGTAGATGTTCTTCGGTTTGGCGCGGTAATAGGACAGCACGGCGGGATGACAGGGTTTGTCCTTTGCGACGCCTCGGGAGTTGGCGTGAAAGGCCTCGGTTTCCGCGTGCTTCAGCCAGCCCTTGAAGTCGGGACTGATGAAGAACCACTTCATCCTACGCCGGAAAGCGACTTCGTTTTCGAGTTCCGTAACGGAGTACTGGCCGGTGGAGGGATTCATGGTTGCGGCGACGATGCAGCCTTCCGGGAGCGTGTAGTTGAATATCTTCTGGTCTTCCATGAGCGTGAAGAACATGTTGACCACGTACTTTGCTCCGCGATTGATTTCATCGAAAAGGATGATGCGCTTGGTTCCGTTGGACGGAAAGATGGACGGCAGGGCGATATCGAAGAACTCCTTCTCGGTCGGCACGGGAATGCCGGCGCCCATGAGTCCGTAGTGGGCGGTGTGGATGGCGGTGAGACCCATTCCGGTCTCTTTTGCGATTGAGCTCCAAATCTGCGTCTTTCCGATGCCGCTTTCTCCGACGAAAAGCGGACAGCCTCTCGTCTGGCCACTTTTGATTTGCAGGATGACCTGCTCCTTGGCTTCGGATAAACTCACGTGCGCCATGTCGTAGCGGTCCACGTAGTTGAGTTTGCCTTCTTCGGCTTTGTTGGATGACATTGCTTCTCCTCCTTTTTCCTTTTATAGTGGGTGTATGGCTAAGATATCTGCAACTTTGAGTGTAGTCGCAGAAGCGTGGCTTCGTTTAGATGGCAAAAAGTTCTCCCTGAAGGACTGGCCCATGCATCGTGATATTTACGATTGCCAGTTCCAACGCACACTATTAAAAACAGGCCGCCAAGTCGCTAAGAGCACGACCTGTAGTAATTTCTCCATTATCGAATGCAGTGTGATACCGCACTTTTCAACAATGTTCGTAAGTCCAACTAAGGAGCAAACCGTACGGTTTTCAAATACTCGCGTCAACAAGACGATGCGCTATTCCCCGGTTATCAACAAGCGTTTTTTGGACCCGGACTTGTCAGACCGTGTGTTTCACAAGCAGTTCACCAACGGCTCGGAAATGCTATTCACGTACGGTAGCGATGCAGCGGACCGTTTGCGGGGTCCCTCTACGGACCGCAATATGTACGATGAAGTACAAGACATGTTGTTCGACCCCATTATTACGGTCGGCAATGAGACTCTCGCCCAATCCGATTATCAATACGAAACATATGCTGGTACCCCAAAAACGATGGAAAATACCATCCAGTACCTTTGGGAAATCAGCACACAGACCGAGTGGGTGATGAAGTGCGGCGCTTGTGGTGTGCACCAGTATGTGGACAGTGAAAAGTCTATCGGCAAAGACGGCCCCGTCTGTGTGAAATGTGGCGCGTACCTTAATCCTTTCACAGGACAATGGATTGATATTAATCCGCCGGCAGACAAAGACGACGCCGATATGATGTTAAAGGGTTTTCATTTCAGCCAGGTTATCATGCCCTTCAACGTCCCTCTGGCTATGCAGTACACCAACAGTAATGAGATTATGGATATTGCGCGCAGACGTTGGCGGCGTATCGTTAGAAAGTATGAAGAGAGCCCTATCTCTGTTTTTCGTAATGAGGTTCTTGGCGTTTCTGATGCTATAGGAACGCGGATGATTTCGAAGGAGGAATTGGAATCGCTGTGTACATCGCGTGAAGGGCGCGAGGCCCCGGATGGGAATACCATGCAAGGTATCAGCATGACGGTGGCGGGAATAGACTGGTCGGGTGGCGGGACTACCGGCATTTCTCGAACCGTGTTGTGGATATGGGGATGGCACCGGGAAAGACAGAAACTTGTGTGCATGTTCTACAAAGTTTTTCCCGGGGTAAATCCGATACACATCATCGATAAGATTGGTCAGATATGCACCAATTACCGTGTGGAGATGGTGGTGGGAGATGCCGGTGAGGGGCATACGGCGAATAATCAGCTACGTACCGTTCTTGGACACCATCGGGTGCACCAAGTACAGTACGGCTCGCAAGTAGAGGCCTTGAAGTGGAATAAGAAAGACCGGTTTACCGCTGACCGCACAACCCTCATCGACAACTACTTCATGTTTTTGAAAAATAAAGGTGTAGAGTTCTTGAACGCGGAAGAGTCGAAGATAGCCATCGACGACATGCTTAACGAGTACGAAGAGATAACCACTACGGGTAAAAAAGTGTGGAGGCACTCACCCCAGAAACCGGATGACTGCCTCCACGCAGGTCTGTTCGGTTGGATTGCCTTCAAGATAACCCAGAACGACCTGAAATTTTACCAGTAATCTCTGTTGCTAAACGTGGCGTATTTCCGCGCCATGTGGCGGAAAGACGGCCTTAATGCGCCGCAGGATTGCGTCGCATGCTGTTGTTCGAATTCTTTCAGGGACGTAACGTCCCCTGCACCCAACAGAAGAGAAGCGCCAACAGAAATTTTTCGTACTGCTTTCTTTCCGTTGATATCTGAGGCCCGACGGGCACAAACAGGCGTTTGAGCCCCCGGGCCGAAAGATATCACCGGATGACGTACTGCTATCTTCGTATTGTCTGCACGGGCCGCGCTCTGGAAGCGAAGTCTCCAGGCGCAGCCCTGCATGACCATAACGAGCCGTACTGCTTGATTCACGGTGACTTGTCCATGTTGGCGAACAGCGACGGTGTGAAACACCAGCGCTTTTGGCGACATGGGCTTGTCTCCTGAGTCTATAGCGCACACTGCATTACGCACGGGAAAGTTGCTTTCCCTATCCTCACAGTTAAAGGATGCCAGTACAGCTTCTTTTACCTGCTTATCCGCCTAAATTTGCTAAGTCCTGACGGATGTCCATGTCTATGTAATCATCACCTTCTTCGATGATGCGGGGGTGGTCTTTGAGGTAATCGTCAACATCCTGGAGTTCCCCGTATGACGGCCCCACCTCTACGTCCCATTTAAACGGGACAGGAAGCCATGGGTACTTCTCCGCAACGCGCCGTACGCCATACTCTTCCATGAAGTCGGAAAGTTGCCCCGCATATTTCTTCGGGGTCTCAAAGACGACGGAGTCATGAACGGTGATGAGCAACCGCGATTCCAGGTCACGTAGCGGGCCATCGATGTCGGTGAGGACACCAAGCACAATGTCCGACGATGTACTTTGGATTTTGAAATTAACGGATTGACGCTCGGCTTTCGCTTTCAGGTACTGCGTCATGTTCTTTATCATGAATCGGCGGCGTCTGCCGAGGAAGGTTTCAACAACACCCAGGAGATGTATTTGGTCTTTGGTGGTGCGCATGTATCTAGGAATCGTCGGGAACATACGGAACAGTACGTCGATGATAGCCTGTGCCTGCTCCAGAGGGATTCCAGCGGTCTCTGCTATCTTCCGTTTACCTGCGCCATACAGAATACCAAAGACCACGCGCTTGATGTTGGTCCGCAGCTTGTCCAGTTGGCGGTAATACGGGCCATCCGTTTTCTTGAATGTGTAGCGATTCTGGAAATCGCTGTAGTTCCACGCGTGGTTCTCGTCAATTCCTATGAGCGACAGCGTATTCTTCTGTTCCGATTGGGGGACGCCGGAGAGCACCACGGACGGGTCATAAACCTTCGAGGCAAAGAAGCTGTGCGGGTCCAGGCCCTCGTTCAATGCCTGTATCAGGTTTTTGTCCCTACTGTAGGCCGCGTACACACGCACCTCAGCGGCTTTGGCATCCGCGTTTACGATAATTTGATTCTCCGGGTCTGTTGGGATGAATATCTTTTTGATGTTGTGTTCGCCGATGAATTTGGGGATGTTCTGCATATTCTCATTGGATGACGATAGCCGGCCAGTTGCGGTACCTACGACGTGAAACGACGTATGCATTCGGCCATCTTCCTTACTGAGCGCCTGTATATTGTTGATAAACGTAGACTGCGCCTTAACCAACGCGCGGTATTTCAAGAGTACTTTAGAGAACGCACACTCGTGTTGCTGGACAAGGTACCGCAAGAAATTCTTGTTAGTAGAGATTTGCCCCGTTGGTGTTTTGGCGATGCTGTCGCTGTCCAATAAGTGTGTGTATGTAATAACGCGTCGCGAGTCGTCCGGGTGGTGGTAACCACTGCCAAATAACACGCGTCGAAGATGTGGTGAGCTGTTCGGATTGAAGTCCTCGCCTTCAAAAAGCCCCTGCGGCGTCATGAGGTATAACTCATTACGTAATATCATGATGGATTTAGTCATCGCCGTGTTGAGCTCTTCAGCGTATTCACGGTCGACACGCATCCCTCGTAGCTCCATGTTGGCTAGTGCCTTTGTCGCAGGTATAACCAGGTTCCACAACAGGTTCGTGGTGGGGTTAGGTACGCCAATTCCGGGCTTCGCTGCGTTTTGGAAATCCTCGTGACGATTTCTCCGCAACGTTTTTCTGGCGTAGTTCAGGGTGTTGTTTTCGTCTCGTATCCTAACCCACTGCTGGTCAAACAACTGCCGCGTGACATCGGCGTCGATAGCGGCGTATTCGTTCAACACCTTTAGTGGGATGCTGATATACCCATCGTCCTCCGCCAGCTTCTTCTCAGCACCCTTCAGCGCTTCCTTGGGTTTTGTTTTTTCCGTTTCTTCTTTATCGTCTTTCGGCACCTCCTTATCTATGCGTGCTTTTATCTCCTGTAGCTGGTCCTCGTATCCCGCGTATTGCGGGAGCATCATTTTGGTCATAGCTTTCAGGCTATAGAAGCCGCGCTTGTCCTCGGCCAGTAAATGCTCGACTAGCATCGTATCCCAGCCGTAATTGTTTACAGACCAGCCTTTCTGTTTCAGTACTTTGATATCGAATTGTCCATTGTGAAATACCTTTGGCTTGCGACACTTCAACAGCGGTGCAATACACGGATACACCTCGTCCAACGTCCAGGGAGATTCCGGGTGTTCAACCGGAATCGCAGCGGCCTTCCCTGGAGCCCACGCAACAACCAGGTTCAGTAGCTTCAGTTTTTCACGGTGAGGGTTGACAGTGTTCGTCTCTGTGTCCAATGCGATAGGGTGTTTGTGCGCAGGAGCACCGTCGAATGAGAAGTCGACAACCATCTCTACCAGTTCACGAACTTCTTTCAGTGTTTTCGGAAAGACGTATTGTTTGATGAGTGTTTCAAAAGGCACCTCCGTTTGTACCGGGATGTTTTTATCCAGCCCGTAAACGGTAGAGAGGAATTGGTCGACATGCCGTTGCATTACTTCAACGAATCCGGATTTGGTTAAGAGTTGACGCTTCGACATTGACGGGAATGCAACCACCCGCCGACCGTCTATCGTGGTTTCCAGGAACTTGCCTTGGACGTTAGCGTATTTTCGGAACTTGAAACCCAGCGCTTTAAGCGCGAGAGGCCCCGCCGCGAAAACCATTATCGGCTTATCCTTGCGGGCGTAGGTTAACAGTTCTTTTTTGAGGAGTGGGTAGCAATAGTCCATCGTCTTCTTCGTGGGCTTTTTGTCCGCTTGTGAGTCCGTGTTCGTATTAACATCACAATGTATTGCGAACGTGTACCGCCCACGAACTTTAGCGTAGTTCTTTATGCGGCTCTTCGCGTCGAGAAACGCGTCCTTAATCATCTTCTCCGCGTCATAGGCCCACGTTTGATGACTGGTCACATTGCCGGAAGGCCCTCGTAGGTCCGGCCACTCAGCGACACAGAAATAGGCGACATTCTCGGTATCCCCGGTTCCTTCTGCGTAGTGCTTTTGTTTAAAAAGACGACATTTCTGGCACAGCGGTCCTTTCCACGCTGTGTTCTCCTGGCAGAGATTACATTGTAACGGTTTAGGCTTCTTCGGGGAAGTCGTAGTTGAGGTTGTTTCCTGGGGCATCGCTGACGTCCTCCTCTCTGGCCTCTTCTGCGTCTTCCATGGCGGCTTGCATAGACTCTTCAGCGGAGTCCAACCAGGCCTTCGCCCGCAGGACTACAACGTCCTGCAAGTGAATACCGGCGCCGAGGTGAGGCCCTACACGGCGTAAGATACCGGATTTCAGTACCTCTTGTGGGTTTAGTGCCGCTTTGTGGCGGTCCAGCGTTTCCTTCATTCGTATCGTAGATAGGCCGGGATACTTCATGTGGTACGGTAGCAGTTTAGGGACTGCCTGGTCGAGTAGGAACAGCAACAGTTGGCCCTGTTCGTCGTAGTACACACCGCAGGAGGCGGTATTAATTTCCGGTCTTCGTTCCGGCGAATTCAACAATTGTGCAACCGACACAGGAGGGAGGTCGCGTTGATGAATCGCAGCATGGCGCAGCATCGCGTTCAAGTACGTCTCCGATTCCGATATGGTACTGGCACGCGTTATCAGGGCTTCATTCGTTTGGACGTACTCCTTGAAAAAGCCCTTCCAGTCCAGCCCGATGTGGCGCATCACGGCCAGGGGGCTGAATAAGGACGACGCCATACGCCACTCTACATCAAAGGGGAGCTCTGCTTGCAGTTCCTGAAAGTTCCCGATGATGTCTTGTTCGAGTTGCGCTAATTCCAGCGCATGGGGATACATACCGAGGTTTACACCTTGACGGAGTTTACGCAGCTTGTCGATTCCTATCTCTTTATGGAGGACGTTCAAGGGACTCATCTTGCCTTCGATTTTGTGCATTTCGATGTGCAACATCCGGTTGAGGTCCTGCGGGCGTTCGGCACCTTGAATAGCCGAGAAGATGACAGGGCACTTTAATGGGGTCTCGTAGTATGACCCGTCAGGGCGCCCACGAGTTCTCGTTGTTGCGCCACCGATGAGCGACCGGAACATCTCGAAGATGCGGCGTGCGTTGTCGCGCTTTGTGGGGTCAGAGCTTTCGAACTCGTCAATACAGATAACCAGACTGGAGCTGTCAGCCATGCTCGCCACGGAGGCGGCCGTGAAATCTTCGGTACCGTGACCGGCGTAGAGAATCTGCATTTTCTTGTAGCTCACACCGGCGAACGTAGCTGCAAGATGTGACTTTCCTGAATGGGTGTCGCCTGTGATAAACATCAACAACGGCCGCTCAAACACGTCCATGATGGGGAGCACCATCATGAGAGAGGCCAATAGTTTTGACGTAACCTCGTGGTGCTTGAAATTGAATGCGGAGCTGTAGAGTGTGTAGAGGGTTTCGTACAAGTTGCGCAAGTCGGTGTTCTTATGGCGGTTCAGTACGTCCGTCGTCATACCTCTAGGGTACCAGGGGGTGCGAACCATACTCTTGAATCCGATGTCAAAGAGTACCCCCTCGTCCGACGGCCCCTCCAATTCCGTGTATGTCACATCTTTTTCAGTACGGTCTAATCGGATTACGTCCGGGCCACACACGATGTATTCGCGCTGCTCCAGATTGGGGGTGTTAATAACATGATAACCTTGTTTGTATTTGAAGGTTGTTAACGCGTCGGGAGAACCCTGGGCCATATTCTGCACCGCTTCCTTTAGGTAGAATTTTAGCTTCTTATCCACGGATTCCCGTACGAGCCCATCTTCTCCCGGCATTTGTAAAAACGTCGGGTAGCCCACCTTGTCGTTTACGAAATCGTACAGCGTACCTACAATAGGGGCGAGCTCTTGCGACAGGGACTGCGGGCTATCCAAGCGGATGTTATTGAATCGTTTGCGTACTTTGTCGTACAGAATGAGAATCCGTTGCCCCCGAACCAAATCGGTACTTACGGGGAATAGGATGCTCTTTAAGGCGTCTGTACAACGCAGAATGAATCCGTCTTCTGTATTTTCACGGGTTGAGATTTCACGTTTCAGGATATCGGAATTGATGTTGTACGCTGTGGCAATCTGTTCAGCGTAGTGTTCGCATTCGATTTTGTTATTCAGGTAAGTTCCGTGATTCGCGGCGGTTTCCATTAATGCACGGTAGTCGTGTTCATCAATAGCGGCCATCTCCCGGTCTGCGCGGGTATACGCCCACTGCGAAGGTGTGGTGAAGTTGTCGTCGAACTTGTTGTAGAGGACCTTGGTCACTGCTTTCTCGCCAAGCATGATAACTGCTTCGTCGATATCGTCGGTACTCTGTAGCTTATCCCAACCGTTGAAGATGCGGACATGGAGGTCCGTGACCTGCTTCATCCACTCCTCTACAACGCCTTCGCCTTTTGCGGCGAGGGAGTCTCCGACCATGAAGCCTCGACTGATTCCCGATGCCGAAAGTGCCGGCTCGATATAAGGGGCGCCACTTTTCCCACCTACGGAAACCACAGGATAGAGGGCCTTGCCGTGCTGCTGCATGAAACGTGACATCAGGGATAGCGCGTCTATCTCGCCTTCCAATAGGTAGATAAAGTCCACTTTGGACTTGGCGTCCTGGAATATTTTGTATTGTTCCCACCCCAAACCGAATAATCCAAGGGAGTCTTCGAAGGGGTCATCTATGAACAGGAATTCCTTGGACCGTGCGGCGCGCAGTTTTATGCGCCCTATCTCCCGAATATTAGCGTGTAGTGGAAATAGAATTCCGCCTATGAACGTGCTGCCTTTGATGTAGTCTTTGAGGTAATTGAAAACGGGCGTGGTTAAATCGACAGGTTCTGGCTTATCTTGTGGACCATTTTGCCATGCCGCCTTCTTTACATTGTAACGGTCGAATACCGCACCTTGAAGGCGAGCAAGCTCCGGCATCACACCTATTGGAAGAAGGTGTAATGTGTCTTTCGGTATTTTGCGGTCATTTACGAGCCAGTCCACACCTTTCACCGCGAACGCATTTTCGTTCTTTGTGGGGTCCGCGATACCGTCACACATCATTTGATGTGTCGTCTGATATATCTCCTCCTTTATTTTAGAATTCAGTCGTTGTTCTTCGAGTTCGGCAAGAGCTTTAGTGGGGAGAAAATTGATACCGTACTTGTCTTGAATCTGTTGGAGCGCTTCGGAATCCGGCAAGTCCAATATCCAGGAAAGGACTGTGAGCGGATTGGAAGTGTATGTGTCACATCCGTAGCATTTAACAAAACCCTTCTCTACGTTCAGGAAGAACGAAGGTACGGAGTCATCGTGCTCTGGATTGATGCATAGCCCCTTAAGTATCCCTTGGCCTGCGGGTACGAAATTGTGATTCCGCTTATGTGTGTTGAGGATATCGAGCCAGTTTTGGTATCCGAGTCTTTTCCATATTTTCCGTAGCTGTTGCCGCGTTACTTTATTCCTAGGTTTTTGTTTGGCCATTTCTGTCCCCTCTCGCAAAGGCCGGACAATGCTGCTGCTGGTAATCGCACCAATTACATAGTGGTCCCTGTTTTACCAGTGAAGACTTATGCGTTTCTTTTGTGCAGTCATTCAGGAAGCTCACAACTCTGTCTATTACGGGCTGGATGTCCCTCACATCCTGCAAGCTTCCTAAAACGATAGAGTCAGTCTTCAAAAAGTTCAGACCAACACGCACTCTTTCTAGGTTAGGTTCTTTCGCCTTCAATAACAAGGTGTAAATATCAAACTGGTCAGAGAAGAATTTTAAATCCCGCTCCTTCCCGGTTTTATGGTCGAGGATTAATGCGTCAGGGCGTTTCCTAAAAAGCATGTATACGTCGATAACGCCGCGCAATAAACCGGAGTTGTCAAAGAAAGTTTTGGGTTCCCCGTCAAATCCCACACTGAAACGCTGTTCCAACTTGGGGTCGTATGACGGATATTTCTTACGGTAAGCGTCAAATCGTTTAATGAATTTCTTCGCGGAAGGAATGAATCCTTCAATACGCTCTATTTCATTAGTCGTAAGTCGGTCGTCTTCCTTAATCGCTATTTCGAAACACGGACTGACCGGACGGCCGGTCATGGCGTACTCCAATGCTTTGTGAACGGCCTGTCCAACTAGGGCGTCCGCATTGGGATACGTTTTTGTCTTCTTTTTGTATTGTAAATGGAACTTGTAAGGACACTGCTTCGCGACAGATGCTTTGCTGTAGGACCAGGGAGCATACTCACGCACAAATGTTGTGGGTTTTATCTGAGACATAGTTCTCCTCGCTTCTGAAAAAAAACGGAGCAAGGGAATTATATCCCTTGCTCCCTGGTTTAGCTAAACGTTGTCGTCTTCTGGTGCTTCCGGCATGTCGCCGTAATCATCACCTTCACCCTGGAGAGGTTTTACGTCACCTCCCCCTTCTTCCTCCTCTTCAATCTCTTCTTCACCGTCGAGGACTTTGCGCGCCGAGTTGTAGGTATCCGCCATCTTGGGCAGAATAATGGACGCTTCCAGCAGCGTACACATTGCTTCACAGAACGGGTAGACTTCTTCCTGTACCAGGTTGTCGTCTCCCTCGGCGGGCTCGACTTGCATAACGTACCAGCGCCAGTTCTTGTCTTGCTGACTCGTACGGGAATCGCTGGTAATGCTGTACCACTTGGACCACAGCTCGATATCGCGCTTGGCCATGCGGAGGAGGCGGCGCCCTGCCGGCTCCGAGGTTTTCGAGAAGCGCACCAAGACCAACTCGGTGAGGTCTTTGGTCAACATAAACGCAACGACGTCATCACTGCATTTCTGTTTCTCGCCGTCTCTCCAGGGGCGGTGCGGGCAGCTCTGGCAGGTTCCGTACGTGCTTCCCACCGACCGGTTCATGGACTGGCAGATGGGCATCCCACTGGCGTCCCCACTGTCGCGGTCGCCCCACATCGTGCGCCCTTCCCAGATGGCCAGAACAGCACCCACGAACTCCTGCCCGACGTTCTCTTTTGTGTTCAGGTAGAAGTGACCGGGCACCATGTTCTCCGGGCGATTGGGGTCGTTACCGCTTCCGTGGAACAGCCGCAGTTCCGGGAAGTCCGGACGGTTGTCGTCGGTGTAAACACCGCGCTTCTTTCCGGAAGTCTTTTTGATGATGTCGCTGACATTCCCTTGGATATCTTCGGGTAGCGCCTGAAGAATTTTTTGCAGTTCTACCGGGGACGGTAACGTCTGCGATACGCGTGTGAGGTCTTCCTTGTATTTGGTCAGGAAGAGCGGGTGGCTGTCTTCCAGAGGAGCCAACGGGCCCTCCAGCGCTTTGACGATAGCGGTCTCGTCAGAGGCAGGTTTCTCTTGGGTCTCTTTCTTTTTACTCATGCCGTCTCCTTAAAGGTTGTGGGTTTCGAGGTGTCGTTTATGTTAATGAAAAATGGTTGCAATGTCTATATATTTCGATACGATGTTTATTTAAAGAAAGGTTTAAATATGTTATCGGATTTCTTTACGGACAAAGTGTACGATTTGTACTACCAAGAAGTAGGAAAGCATCCAATACTATCACCGAAAGAAGAGCGGGAACTGTTAACACGGTACCACACGTGTCCTCTCTGTAATCTAAACCTTCCCTCCACCATACGTGCTACGAACTGTCCGCATTGCGGAGCGATTGCTCCGGATGATACGGCGAAACGTGTGCTCTCTTGTACCTCCTGTTCGCGTAAATTTGACACGTCCATTGTGCCAAAACGTTGCCCTGATTGCGGGTCTCCCAGAGACATGGACGCGCGGCAACGCGTTGTTGTGGCTAATCTTCGTTTTGTTGTTCGGCGTGCGAAGAGTATTACGACAAATCCGGAACACGTTAAGAAATTAATCTCTGCCGGCAATGTAGGATTGATGATAGCGGTAGACAAGTTCAAGTTGAAGCAGAACACGCGATTTCTCACCTACGCCGAATGGTGGATACGGAAAGAGATGCTCGATGAAATACGTGCGTCTAAGCTCGTTCATGTTCCTACTCACCGGCAGAAATCCCTTCGTAAGAATATAAAGGAAGGCAAGTACCTCTGTAAGCATTGCGGCATGCGTACGGACTACCCAGACGAAGAAGAGTCATTGCCTCCCTGTTCGGAATCCGTTCACGAATTCGAATTGCCTTTAAACAATTACGCCGCAGTTATGCACGATGCGCTCCCATTGGATAATCTGTCCATAGATTCGAACCAGGATGTGGAAGAAGATGTTATCGAGTTGGACACAGAAAATCTCCTTAGAAAAACGCTAAGGAGAATGCACCTAAGCGAGCGCGACTTATTCATCTTCATGGCTTATTTCGGTGTGCCGCAAAACGACCGTAAAACAGAACCTAAGAGTCTCCATCAACTGGCGGCACTCACTGGAATAACACCGGAGCGCGTGCGCCAAATTAAAGAGATGAAATTAAAATCTATACGGTCGGAACTGAAGAAGAACAATATAACGGAATTGTCTGAGGTGTGTCTGTAATCAGTCTTCCTCGGCTAAGCCGACACTGAGTTCCAGGCCCAGAAGAACCCCTCGATAGTACTCCCGCTTCGTTTTCAGAGACGTGCTCTCTACCACCTTGGCGTAGTGCTCCAGGTACTTGAGTGCCTTGTCTTTTGATACGGGCCTGGCGTTTTTAGTAATCACCGGGTCCGAGTAATCGAGCACCTTGACCTTCGGACCGGCCTTCTTTTTGGGCTTCGTCTTCTTGGACTTGTCGGTCGCCGCCTGCTTGTCCTTGTAGACGCCGATTTTCTCCCCGATGTCTTGTGCGGTCACATTGCCCTTGAGAACCAGGTCGACCATCTTGTCGTAGAACTTTTTGTCCTTGTCGTCTTCGCGGTCGAGCTTCGTGAAGTAGCGGAAAAGAGACACGTTAACCTTCCCCTTCTGAAGCGCCATCTGCAACCGCTGGTCCGCTTTGAGTACCGCAAGATGCTGGCTGACATAACCCGGCGTCTTGCCGCAGGACTTCGCAATCTCTTCGCTGGACATTCCGGCCTCTACCAGGAAGCCAAATCCCTCGGCGATTTCATAGGACGTGTTGTTCTTGCGGTTCAGGTTGGTCACCAGAGACAGCAGGAACGCCTCGATATCATCCTTGGCATTGACGATGGACACCAGTGCGTGACTTTGGCCTAGGTCCTGTAGGACCGCCAGACGACGACGCCCTTCCACCAACTCCACTTTCGTGGGCTTGTCCGTCATGCGGACCTGCAAGGGGACCAACTGACCCCGAGCGCGGATGGACGCGGTGAGCTCCGCGAGGTCATTCTTCTGCATCTCCTGGCGGTTCCACTTCTTGGGAAGCACGATGTTGGAGATTGCCCATTTGACAACCGGCACACCGGCGTCCTTGGCTTTAGGTGCCGCCGCTTTGGTCACGGGCTTCTTAGCCGGTGACTTCTTCGGTGGTACTTTTTTCGGCGCCGGCTTCTTGGCACTGCTCTTCTTCGGTGCCGTTGTCTTCTTTTTCTTCTTGTCTGCCATCTTTTTCACCTCTTCTTCTCTTCGGTTTTTTCACCTCGGTTTTTTGTGTCAATTCATTATACGTGTCTAGGAAAGTTGGTTTGGGAATACGATGTAGAGGAAGCTCTTCCGGAGGTGTTCCCTCCAAGATTTCCCCGATGGTGTGAAACAGCTCCGTAGCTAAGGGGATGAGACTTTCTTCTGCGTTGAAGACGATTATATAGAGCGCGCGTATCATGCGCACTTTCTGGCTATCGTCGTTGATAAACCGTAAGCGACTTATCTTTCTTCGAACGGCCTTGAACCGCACTTCTTGCATAGCAGTACTCCCGTCTCATCCGCTGGCCGTAAATCTGCGCCGCAATCAGGACATTTGTTATCCTTTTTCGGCTCCGCAGTTTTTTCCTGAGTCTCCTCTACACCGTACTTTTCCATCTTACTTTTTCCCGTTGTTTGGTTTCTTCTTCTGCGTCTGTGCCGGCGGGTCCTGCGGCGGGGGGTCTTTGGGCTTCTTTGGTGTGGCGGGCTTCTTGGGGTTCTGGAGGAAAATCTCCTTTACGAGGTAATCCACACGAGACTTGCAGCCCTTGTTCCGCTTCGCGTCCGGCGTGGAGCACATGTCAGACAGCTGCCTGATTTCGTATCCAGTGTCAGTCCGCTGCATCACGATGACTTCGGGGCCGCTTTCCTGATAGCCGACGGTCCCGACGACCTCTTTCACTCCAGCGGTGAAGTCTCCAAATTTACGGTCGGCGTCCAGCTGCGCCTCGTCCATCTCCGCAGCTCCTTCAAGCGTAACGGTTTTTTCCTCTGATTTCGAGCAACGCCCGCACTTCACTTGCACTTTCACATCCATGATGTCCTCCTTGCCTGTCAGTAGCTTTTGAGTTTTGCGCAGGTATTCGGCCCTGCTTTGCCGTCAACCTTTAAAAGGTCGCGTGGGTTTTTTCTGTTCCAGGTAATTTGAAAGTCCTTGATGGCCGCGCTCGTTTTAGGTCCGGGCAGGCCATCAATATCTACAGGAAAGCCGTGTTGTACGAGAAGTTCCTGTACGTCACGGGTTCGGAGTATGGTAGCTTCGTCGTCATCGTCATCATCGTCATGTGTGGGCGTGAGCTCACCGTACGACGGATTGTCCGACTCATCGTGCTCATCCCATCCTTCGACCTCATCCCAAATATCCCCCACGTCATCCAGGAAATCCTCGTACTGCTGTACAAAGTCCAGCTCGGGAATAGGGTCTGAGGCGAACGCGGCGGAATTACACTCCTCAAAAGGCCACAGAACACCCATGTCTGTCTTGCCTTCCCGCCAGTCAGTGTGCTGACTCATGCGGCACGGGTCGAGCAACTCAGGAAGTGCGGCGATAACGATACGTTTCAGCTTCACACTTTGGATAACCTGCTCTTGTGTGTACGGCTGCATGACGGACAAGCCTCGGAATTTCTTGTCGAGCAGAACCGGCGGCAACTCCAAAACGAGGGGGTGGGGAATGGGGCCGGCCCAGTAATGCCATCTGTCCGTCTTTTTGTTTTGATGAATCCCTCCAGCGTTTACGTGCTCGATGCTGATAGAGTCTTTGTTACGGCGCGGCTCATGCCATGCTCCATGCATCAAGGGTATGATGTAAAACGGTGCGTCATGGTAGCCCAGGACGAAGTGCGTAGATGCACCCGCCAAACCCATCTTACCGTTTTTCTTCTTCCTTTTTTGCGCGGAGAACCAGTTCAATGTACTCCACCGGCTGATGCCTGCCGTAAAGTGGTCGGTCCACCATAGGTGCTCTCGATTTTTCAATCTATTTTTGGAGAATTGTTTTGTGGGGTAGTTCTTGGCGAGTTTGGGGCTGTGGTCGCGGATTCGCCGGTGACTGTGGATAAACAAATCATCCAGGCAGGTCACAGCTTCTTCGTGTGACAGGAGTTCCTCATCGGCCTTCGCCCATAGTTGTTTAAACTCCTCGGATGCAGACTCCCCTAACTTCTCGACCATCTCCCAAAATTCTTTTTTGCTGAATTTAAAGAAGTCTGTGAGTTTCATTTGGGCCCCATACATCTGGTGTAGTAACCACACCATTTAGGGGAACAGTTCCAGGCTGTGGGGTCACAGCGGGGAAATATTCCTTGTTTTATTTGATAAACCACGGATTCCAGGTCCTCTATCAAACGCTTTTTTATGTAAACGTCTCTTAATGCTCTCCTTGGTTTGTAAAACGTTCCCTTTTTCTGGTCAAGCAAAATATCGACACGCACACGGTCAACATCTTCAACCATAGAGTACGCTGTGAGTTGCGGGTCTTCGTTAACGCGTTGGTCACTCCAATTCTTTCCTGTGAGCTTCAGGTCGGACACGACTTCAACCAGCGGTGGCGGCTCTTCCGGGTCATCGTCTACGGTGTAATCTCCGGGGACCTGGTCGATTAAGTCAATAACCCCGCGCATCGGAACCGTTCCGAACTTTTTCGCAAAAGTTTTCTCTGCAGCTACCGGTTTGATAAGGGGAACTGCCTGTCGGTAGTACTCGCGGAAATGAGCCAACGTCTCGTCTTTTACACGTCCCGCCTTTTTGTCCTCCCAATCTTCGACGTCCTCTTTGTCATTGTCGAATTTATCTGACACTTCCTGGAGTGCCGACTCTAAGGCCAGGGGGGTGCCATGCTCGATAGTGTGTTTGTGCACCACCTCCGCGCCCTTGTGTACAGCCTTACCTTTGGTCATGGCGATTCCCGGCGGGTTAATCACACCTAATACATAAGCGTAATCGAACTGTTTAGGGCACCTCCGCATCGTGTTAAATCCCGAGATAGACAGCACCCCCTTGGGGATGCCATCGTCGAAGAAGTTATCCGGGTACGTAAATGTGGGTCTATCGCTCTTCTTTTTAGTCACGGTACCTCCTTGCCGCCGTCATCTCTTCCTCTGTAATCGGTGGCGGCTCGTCCGTCTCTTGGGGTCCAAGAGGGCGAGGAGCAGCTGCGCCACCCATCGCCTCGTTTTGTTTCAGAATGTCCGTCATGGTGAGCACAGTGCTCTCCGGGTCGTCGCCTTTTGAGGACGGTGTTTCAATAACCGGGGCATCCTCTTCGGACGGCTCTGGCGCCGTTTGCTGCTTCGCCAACTCGTTAACGTTTACTTGTTGGATATGTACTTCAAACGGTTCAGCACAAACCTCCACGTCGGCGTCTTCGATTCGATAGCCTAAGGCGCTGCTTAGGATACGTATCAAATCAGCTCTTTCTAGGGTTACTTTCATCAGGTCCTCCTATATCATTTCAGCACGCGCAACGGTGCGTTCCGCTTCGGTACTGAGTACGCACTTTGGAGCCCAGGGCTCTATATTATTACCGCGACAATCAGAATATTTCGCACACAGCGTACATCGGATACGTCGCGTTAAGAGTTTCGCGATGTCGTCCTTGTTTTGTAGCGCGTTTAATTGCTGCACCTCAAGCGTTTTTTCCGCACAAAGGTCGTAAACGACTGTTTTCTTGTCCTGCCCGATACGGCGATTACGTCCTAGGGATTGAATACGGTCATCCAGAGACCAGCTACGACTGTAGTAGATTGCGTACTTTGCAGCATTTAGCGTAATAGTGATGCCGGTGCTTATCTGTGCCAGGTAGACCGCGCAGGATGCGTCTGTATTAAATTGTTTGGCCAGCGCTCGGATATTCTTGGTCGTCTTGCCGTCAACGCGCACATAGCCCCAACCACGTCGTTTCAGCATTTTTTCGATAACGTCGAGCTCCTCTTCGAAAACAGCCCAGATAATAACCTTGTCGGACTGTACGATGTCTTCCACCTTATCCTCCAGGTACTTCAACTTTGGGTTGTCAGCGTACGTGAGCGCCTTCCGTGTCACCATGTTTTTAGCTGCGGGGTTAGTGCATTTCTTAGTCCCGGGAGTGACTCCCTCGGAGACGCATGTGTACACGTGGTCGCATGTGTCGCAGATATCGTCATTCTCTGGAACGTAGACAAATCCACTACATAGTTGCAGCAGCTTCATGAGTCGCACAGCACCGTTGGCTAGTTCTAGGGGGTCCTCATTGGGCCGCTCTATTGCCCATTGATTTACAATGTAATTGTAGTCCTTGCGTTGGGAGTTTGTCAGTGGAAAATGGATAGGTTCAAAACGCCTGGGGGGGATGTCCACGCAGTCATCCAGCTTCTTCTCACTGGAAACACTGGCGATGCGCGCATTCAGGATATGGATTTTCTTGTACCCCACAACCAGGTGTGGATTTCCCCGCGCTGTAACGATGTACTCTTGTCCGAATGTTCGGCTGTCCTCTGGCATGAAATAGGGTGCGAGGAAGCGTCCTTGCGGATACAAATCCCAAGGATTGCCTTGCGATAACGTCGCGGTAAGCAAATACCTTCGTGTAGCAGGCTTGGACAACTCCAGGCATATTTTCGTTCTCTGACTCTTTCGATTTTTTAGTCTGTGTGATTCATCGGCCGTGATGGTGTCGTAGGGAAAATCGATAAGCCATTGGGGTTTATTATGTATACGTTCTGAGACCTCCTTGTTGATGTCGGCAGGTTTGCGTCCACCCACCCAATCCGCAGCTAATCGGGATTGGACCTCCGAGTCGTTAATGCGTTTTAAAATGCGTAGCACTCCCTGATGCGGTACGCGGTGTGTCGCCGCCTTGAATACGGAACGTGTTTTCTGGTGTAATTTTGGAATACCGTGACGCTTAGCAAAATCAAAAGTAACGACCATTACGTCGGCTTCGAGCGCCTCGCTTATTCGCCGTAGCTTTCGTTCCCTGCTGTATCCTTTTAGCGCCACCGCTTTGAGTGTTTTGTCTGTGTACCACTCACACTCGTCTACCCAGTTGTCTAAGGCCACCAATGGACACAGCACAAGCATTTTACAATGTAATTGCTGCGCTGCGTCTATTACGGGTTTGGTTTTACCTGTTCCCGTGTCCCACTGGAGTATCCACCGATAATTGTAAAGTAGCTCAGCGGTACCGACGAGCTGATGGTCGTAGCTCTTTAACGGCAGCGTTTTTTCCCGCATATGCTGCAACCACTCGTCTTGTGTCTTCTGGGATTTCAGCCAGTTCGTGACCTCATCAGTTAATGTGGCGTGTTTATAGACTTTTGGTAGGTCATGTAGTACGTTTTGAACGAAGGGAGGGAACGCGGGAAAAACCCAACGGTTCTGTTTTTTCTGTAAAGTAGCTCCGTAAACACGCGACCCTTGAGACCAGGTACCAGCAACGGTAAGCACAGGAGTTCCATTTATTTTAGCGAATTCAATTTCCATGTTATCCCTCCTGTACTATTATTTTGGTTGGACCGAACGGTTAAGGAGTAACTGATGAGTACGAACACTTACGGGATAATTGACCCGTCTACGATGGTTCAGCGGAGAAATGTCCAATCGCATCCTAATCCCTACTACAACTACACACAGGTCTTTACTCCCCGTAGACTCAAAGAGCTCTTCAAGTGGTGTGAGTTCATCTTCTACAACAGCCCGCACATCTTTTCAGCGCTACGAAAATTCGGTGAATACCCTATCACCACCCTTACCTACGATACCACAAATGAATCGCTGAAAAATAAACACCAGTACCTTTTGGAAAAAGTCCTGAAAGCGCGGGAACTACTTATCATGGCTACCCTCGATAAGTACGTTTATGGAAACGCTCTTTTATCCATGTACCAACCTTTCATCCGCTATTTGAAATGTCCTAAGTGCAAAACACAGACGAATATTAAGAATCTGGATTACTCCGTTAATATGCGGGCGTTGCGTTTTTCGTACAAGTGCGAGAACTGTCATGCCCAGGTTAACGTCGGCGAAGAGGCGATTATAGACCGTAAAGTCATGTTGAGTCGGAAAGTCAACTTCATCCGCTGGGACCCCAAGATGATTGATATCGACCACAACGACATTACGGGGGAGTCAACGTACTACTTCACGATTCCACCGTCCTTGATTCAGCGCATTAACGCCGGACACAAGAGCCTGATTGACACATTGCCGTTAGGGTTCCTGAAAGCGGTGAAGGCCAACAAAAAATTCCGGTTTACGGACAACGCCATCTTCCACATGAAGATGTCTGGACCGGCAGGAATCAATCCTCAGTGGGGCCTCCCGCCGTTACTGTCTGTCTTGCAGCTATTCCACTACACGGCGATTCTGCGTAAAGCCAACGAGGCTATCGCGCTGGACCATCTGACGCCTTTCAGAGTTATTCATCCAGCCCAGGCGTCGGCGCAGGCCGACCCGACAGTACAGATAAGCCTCCAGAAGTGGCAGGAAAGCGTCCAGTACAATATGAAGCAGTGGCGGCTTGACCCCCTGCATATCATGTTTGCCCCTATTCCTATGGGCATGACTCAAGTCGGCGGCCAGGGCCGCGCGCTTCTCACGCTGGGCGAGGTGCAGGAGGCGGAAAAGAATATCGTGTCTGCTCTGGGTGTACCCATCGAGTTCATTTACGGTGGACTCACCGGAAAGGGCATGGAAGCCACCCTGCGGCTCATCGAGAATCAACTGGAAACACACATCAATGACCTCTTGGACTTGTTGCAGTGGGTTGATGACCGATGTGCCAAATTCCTCGGATGGGACACCATCCCCGTTGGAATGACCAAGTTCCGCATGATTGATGACCAGATGACCAAGCAGGTCATTTTCAATATGTGGATGGCAGGTCAGCAGGGGGGAGGCCCGCAGGTAATTTCGGACAGCACGATGGCGGAGATGTACGAGATAGACCTCAACAAAGAGAAGGACAAAATCAAGCAGGAAACGCTGGACCGTGTACGGGACCAGCAGACGCTGGAGCAGGAAATCAACGATATCCAGAACAGCATGGCTCGCCAGGTGCAAATGGAAGCTCAGCGAGGTGGTGCACAGGGCTACAATCAACAGCAGGTTATCGCAGAAGCTGACCAGATTGTAGCACAGTTGCTTTCCCTCGATGAAGGCACTCGGAAGAGCCAACTACATCAGCTCCAGATGGAAGATATGGTGATGTACTCGGTTGTTATTCAGCGTCTTGAGCAACAACAAACAACCATGACCCAGCAGGCTAAGAGCCAGATGGGCCAGATGGGAGCGTAGTATGAAAGGTGACCAATCCGGATTTAACTATTCCGAGCTGGCACAGAAAGCCCGCACACTTCCTGATACTAAGGAAGGCGCCCCAAGTAATGTAGTAGAGCTTGCGCCAGTTTTTAAGCCCCCCAAGAATGCCGACAGCCCGTACATAGAGACGGACGTTCCGGACGACAAACCGGCGTTGCAAATGCACTACCTGTCGTTCACGAAGGTTTTCGTTCTGTGGCGTCCGTGGGAGAAGTGTAAGCGGTGCATCACGGCCATCGACCAAGGCACGGTTACACTACCCGAGCAAAGCGATTACTCCTGCCCGCACACACAGAAAGTAGCGTACAAAGAGATTATTGACCGGGGACTCAAAGGGAATGCTGTTTTAACCGCCAAAGAGCCGTTCAATCTTCCGAACGGTACGCGCTGTGTTCACGTCGAATGGATGGAGCCGGACCCGGAACAGAAAAAGAAGATTGAAAAAGAGATGGAAGAGCGAAAGAAAAATCGGGTCTATCCGCCTGATGTCGCCGGGTTTATGGCTGGAAAAAAATAGCCTCCCCTCGAAAAGAGAGGAGGCTGGGCGGGTCATCTCCTACCGCACCGTACCTTGCCCGGCTTGAACAACCCTAAATTTCGTATCCGCATAGTACCTCCTCTCGGTGTTGTAAGAATGATGAAAAACCCACATTCTCCACATTCTTATACCAAGAGAGTCCTTACATATTGTATAGTCCTAACGTATACTTGAGACATGGCTGGAGGGTATTAAGATGCCGGAAGAGCTATTCCCGATTATGACGAGCGCCGATGAGCGCCGAAAAATGATACGACAGAAGGTGCTGGAAGGTCTTGGAGAGTCCTTCCCTATCAGTTCCCGAAACAAGACGTTGGAGCTGAAGAACCTCAAAATCCAGGAAAAAGATTTTTCGTCGAACGACCAGAAGACGGCCATTTTGCGTGGAGACACGCTGTCCGAGGTTGTAAAGGGTACCATCCGGATGCGAGACAAGGACGGTAAGGTTCTGGACGAAGTGTCCAACTTCACCGTGGCGCGTGTGCCCTGGTACACACCCCGACATACCGTAATCGTTGGGGGTAATGAGTACTCTATTGCAAACCAAGTCCGACCGAAACCTGGTGTCTATGCACGCAAGCGCGCAAACGGGATTCTCGAAGCCAGCTTCAACCTGAAGGGCGGCACGAACTTCAACGTGAGTATGGACCCTGCCAAGGGCGAGCCTCAAATGGAGTACGGTGCGAGCAAGATTCCGCTTTATCCTGTTTTGAGAAAGGCCGGGCTGAGTCATGATAAAATATCACGCGTGTGGGGCAAGAAGCTCGCGGATAAGAATGCCGAAAAGCTTCTTCCGAAAACAGACAGAACAGTAGACAAGCTCTATAAGAAAGTAGTTCCCACCTACTACCAGAAACCCGATGCCCCCACGGACGCAAAAGTGTCAGATGTCTTCCGTCGATACACAAGCGCACAGATGGACCCCGAAGTGAATAAGCGCACATTAGGGCGCCCCTACGCCAACGTCACTCCGGATAGTCTTTTAGACGCATCGGGGAAGGTCCTGCAGATTTTTAAAAATCCGGAAGCTGTCGATGACCGGGATAACCTGGACTTCAAGGCTCTCAATTCCGCTGATGACTTTTTCAAAGAGGTCATTACGTTGAATGCTCGGGACATAGCTCGGAAGACGGCCATTAAGATGGAGGGTACGCCATCGCTCCGTAAAGCGCTTCCTTCAGGCCCCTTCACCGCAGGGCTCATCAAGTTCATCAATACGTCCCAGTTGGTCGCAGTTCCTACCCAAACGAACCCTATGGAGCTCGTGGACTCCGCGACGCGTGTGACTTCTCTGGGGGAAGGTGGAATAAAGACGGACCGCGCAATTCCCATGGAGGCACGACAGGTTCACGTAACGCAGATAGGTGCGCTGGACCCCTTCAGGACCCCTGAGTCGTTTCGTGCGGGTGTCGATATCCGCGCCGCATTGGAAGTTCGTAAGGATAAAAAGGGCAACATTTATGTCCCAGTGCGGGATGTTAAATCCAACCGGAATAAGTTTGTTCGTGCCGGCGAGATGAAGGAATCGGTGGTTGCATTTCCGGGTCAGAAGTTGTCTGGGACCGTGGACGCTCTCGTTGACGGCTCTCTGCGTCAGGTCCCCGCATCGCGAGTACAGTACCAGATTCCACACCCCTCGTTTATGTACAGCCCAACAACCAATTTGGTACCTTTTATCGAGTCCATGCAGGGCAACCGTACCGTGATGGGCTCTAAGATGCAGGTGCAGGCGTTGTCCCTGGTAGACCGAGAAGCGCCCCTCGTTCAGGTGGAGGCCCCCGACGGTAAGTCCTTCGAACACCATATGGCGGGTCTTATTAACCCTAGTGCTCCGGCCAGTGGAACTGTTGCGAAGGTGGACGCAGACTACATTTATCTCAAGCCGGATAAAGTGAAGACCGCAGCGCCGAAGACGTATGTGAAAATACCTTATGAGCAGAACTTCCCACTGGCTGCGAAGACGATGCTTCATCACGATGTAAAAGTGAAGAAAGGTGATTCTGTACGTAAGGGACAACAGTTGGCGGAATCAAACTTTACCCGGAACGGTACTCTGGCCTTGGGCAAAAATCTCAGTGTAGCCTATATGCCGTACTACGGCGCCAACTCGAATGACGCCGTGGTTATCAGTGAGGGTGCGGCCAATAAACTCACGTCCGAGCGTATGTATACTATGGTGGTACCCCGAGACGCGGACCTGACCTTCAATAAGAAACGCCACAACGTTTATTTTGGCCAGAACTACACCAAGAAGGACTACGACACGCTGGACTCCGAGGGCATTCTCAAGCCCGGCCAGAAAGTTCTTCCGGGTAACCCTGTAGTTTTAGGGCTGCGAAAGGCACCCCTGACATCCGACGACATTCTACTGGGCCGGTTGCATAAATCACTTGCTCGTCCATATCGTGAAAACGCCAAGACTTGGGACCACGACTATGAAGGCGAGGTGGTCGATGTTGTAAAGACCCCTAAACGGATTGCACTAACTATCAAAACGAAGGAGCCGATGGGCCTCGGAGATAAGCTGGCGGGACGCTATGGGAATAAGGGCGTCGTTTCCCGAATCGTCCCTGATGACCAGATGATTCAGGACGAATCCGGTAAGCCCATCGACGTGATAATGACGTCTGCAGGGGTCGTTTCGCGTGTAAATCCCTCGCAGATTATTGAGACAGCTGTCGGGAAAGTGGCTGAAAAAACCAAGAAGCCTATTTTGGTCCCCAATCTATCCGGCCGCAACAATGTGAAGTGGGCCAAAGAGCTACTCAAGAAGCACAAACTCAAAGATAAAGAAACAGTCTATGACCCCATTTCCGGGAAGCAGATTCCTAAAGTGTTCGTTGGCCGCCAGTATATCTTGAAGCTGATGAAGTCCACCGACACGAACTACAGTGCTCGTGGTTTAGGTAATTACGATGTAAATCAGCAACCTACCAAGGGCGGCGTTCAGAGTGCAAAAGCGCTGGGCAAGATGGAGTTCGACGCGTTGGTAGCCCACAATGCCCGGAACATTCTGCGAGAGGCGTCCACAATCAAGAGCCAGAAGAATGACGAGTACTGGCGAGCGGTTCAGCTAGGTTACCCTACGCCGCCCCCGAAAACGACCTTCGCATATGACAAGTTTTTGAACATGCTGACCGGTGCCGGCACCAAAGTACATCGCGATAACAACCGGCTGTCTCTAGCGCCGCTGACTGACGATGATGTGAAAAAAATGTCGTCCGGTGAAGTGCGCGATGCCAAACTGATTAAGGCAAAAGGGCTTCAGCCGGAGCGTGGTGGCCTATTTGACCCCGCGATTACCGGTGGTTTGACGGGGACGAAGTGGTCTCATGTGACGTTGGCCGAGCCTATCGTGAACCCGACGTTTCGTGAACCGGTTAGGCGCCTCCTGAATATGACCAACCCCCAGTTGGACGACGCGCTTACAGAAAAAGGGGGGCGGTATATCAAGAGTCAGTTGGCCAAAATCGATTTGGACCGAAAAGAGAAAGACCTTTTGAAGCGGATGAAGGGTCGCACGGCGGCCAATCTTGACAACGATGTTAAACAGGTGAAGTACATTCGTGCGCTCAAAAAACAGGGTCTCACGCCTGACAAAGCATACGTGGTATCTAAGGTACCTATTCTGCCTCCTGTTTTTCGTCCAGTTCTACCAGGTAGGGGTGGGCAGGAAATCATTTACGGAGACATCAACCCGCTTTACCGCGACTTGGTCTACGTGAACAACCAGATGAAAGATGTGAAGAAGTCCAAGTTGATTCCAGAGGAAGAGAAGCGATTACGCCCTACTCTGAACCAGGCCGTTGGTGCTGTGTACGGTGTGAATGACCCTGTTACCGCTAAGTCCAAGGCCCGAGGGCATAAGGGATTCTTGACATATATCTCTGGAACCAACACCCCGAAGACTGGGTATTTCCATTCCAAAATCATGAAGCGGTCTCAGGATATGGCGGGGCGTGGAACCATCATTCCTGATAGCACGCTGGGGATGGACGAAGTAGGTATCCCCGAGGATATGCTGTGGTCCATGTACGACAAACACCTCGTGAAACGCCTCGTGCAGAACGGCCATACGGCACTCTCAGCGAATGAGATGGTTAAGGAGAAGCACCCTGCAGCGCGGGAAATTCTCATGAATGAAACAACGAGTCGGCCTGTGCTTATCAATCGAGCGCCTACGCTCCATCGTTACAATATGGTTGCAGCGTACCCAAAGGTTGTTCCGGGCAAAACCATCCGGGTGAATCCATTCGTGGAAGAGGGGATGAATGCGGACTACGACGGCGATACGATGATGGTGCATGTCCCATCGGGCATCAAAGCGGTGGAGGAGGCGCGAGGACTCACTCTCTCGAACATGCTGTACAGCGATAAGTCTAAAAAAGACCTCCTTGTTTTCCCACAACATGAAGCTATTATGGGTGTAGCGCACGCCTCTCAATCGGATAAACGCAATACCCCCAAAGTCTTCAAGACGGAGGGGGACGCTATGAAAGCATACAAGGCTGGAAAGATTGGCCTAGGGACTCGTGTGCAAATAGGGAAGTAGTGCCGTTATCCAAGCACGATATATCTGAGTACTACTCAGACTCCAAGGTTCGAGACGCTATTCTCCAGCAGGTGAGAAATCGACCAGTGCTCACGTTTATATCTCCCCCTAAAGGAGCCATAATCGCGCGAAGATTTGAAGCACCAGGAAAACCGATACACATCACACAGGCTAAGCAAGATGCCGATTCACGGAAGGACTTAGCGTACTACACGGATAGACGTTACTCTGAATTCCATCCCGTTATCGGGAAGAAAACGAATCAGCTCTGGGTCGATATCGACCCGGGCTCGCAAAAATCTACGGAGGATTTGAAACCTCTCGTTTCAGACGTTGCAGATGTAGTCGAGAAGATGCCCGCAGTGAGGGATGTGCAAATTGCGTATTCAGGAGGCCGTGGATTCTACGTTCGTGGCATGCTGGACCGTGAGCGGTACACGAATGCTGTTCGTAAAATGCTCAACAGAAGGCTGAAGCAGGAACTACGGCAAAAGGGGGTGGTGTTCAAACCCCCTAAAAAGAATCAAGTGCGGTTAGACACTTCGACACTGCACGACAAAGGGTCGATTCGGGCACTACACTCGATTAACGCGGAGACAGGGCGTGTTTCGGTGCCGTTGAGCCGAGAAGAACTTTTTCATTTCGACCCTGAGACAACATCGGTGAGGCATATCCTGGGTCAGTCAGAAGGCGCGCCAGGGATACCGAAGTCAAAACGTATTCACCCCCTCCCAGACAAGGCCAAAGAGCCTAAATGGACAATGTCTGTCCAGGAACACGAGGCGCAGCGAGCCGGTAAGCATTGGGATTTTCGGCTTGTGGACCCCCATACCGGATTTGCCCATTCTTGGGCGGTCCCTAAGGCGCAGTTCCCTGGAACGCGACCGGTTCTAGCAATACAGACTCCGACGCATACTTCGAACTATGCGCTGAATTTCGGTAAAGATAAGCCGCAGAAGATACAAGAGGGGTACGGTGCGGGGACAGTTAAAATTAAACATCAGGCACCTGTTAATGTAGTACAATCTAGTAAGGACAAACTTAAGTTCGAACGAACTGACACATCAGAGATGTTGACGTTGTTTCGGACGAAAGATAATAAGTGGTTGTTGAAGAAAGGGAGCACGATGCATCCTCTACGTAACTTGGGTTACTGTTCTGCCTTGGAGAAGTTGGGCTTAGCGAAAACGGTTATGACGGACCCATCCCCTACTGAAGCCCAGCAGCCACTAGAAGTGAACGATGAGGAGTTGCCGGCAGGAGAGTTGGCCAGCATCCTGGCCAAGATGGATACACCTGTTCAGGCGAATCCCCGGAACGACAACGCGCTGACAACAGACTCCAAGCTGAACCGCGAAACGACGTGGGACAGCCCCCGGGATATTCCGAGCCATTTTATGACAGGTGCGACTACCCCTATGCCAGGAGCTTTTTGATGGCTGAAACTACCACGTTTGGCCGTTACCTTCTAAATCAGCAGTTGCCTACCGGCTACAAAGTGAAGGGCGCCGTCTCCAAGAAAGAGCTCAAAGGTTTGATGAACTCTCTGGCGCGTGAGGCCCCCAGTGTCTACGTTGATACAATAACGAAGCTCAAACGCAAGGGCGATGAGTTAGCCACTACGGAAGGGCTATCCGTCGGACTGGACGATATTGAGCCTCGGTATACCGAGCGCAACAAGATTGTTGCGCCTTTGCAGCGCCAGTTTAGAGCTACAACGTCGGACAAGAAGAAGAGTGACCTGGCGGTGCAGATGCAAACTCGCCTGACGGACCTCGCTATGCGCCATCCTGGAGCGATGACCTTACAAGTTAAAAGTGGTGCTCGGGGCAACCCTACGCAGTACACCAATACGGTGGGTGGTGTCGGGTATGCCCGGGACCCTAAGGGCGGTGCTTATCCCTGGCTCATTACGAAGTCCTATGCAGAGGGATTATCGGCGGCTGATTACTGGGCTACAACGAACCAATCCATGATGGACGTCATCAAGACGTTTACCGCTATCTCGGAGCCTGGTGAGCTCTCCAAGAAGATGATTAACAGCATGTCGGACTTGGTTATCACAGAAGATGATTGTGGCACCCATAACGGCATGCTCATGACTGCAACGAGTCCCGATACCGTGGACCGCTATGTGGCGAAAGACGTGGGCCACGTACGCCGGAACACACTAGTGACTCCCGTGAATCAATCCAAGATTGCCCGAGCGCATAAGAAGATTGTCATGCGGTCTCCGATGACATGTGAGGCGGCGGATGGTGTTTGCCGTAAGTGTCAGGGTCTGGATGAGCGAGGACAAGACCACCCTGTGGGAATAAACGTTGGGGTGCGCGCGGCTCAAGCTATGGCGGAACCGCTGACACAGTTCGCGTTGGATGCGAAGCACGGTGGACGAACGCTACAGACCGATAAATTCCAAGTTCACGGTATTGCGGGCCTACGACAGATAACCGAAACACCTCGGCAGTTCGTGAACAAAGCGACACTGGCAGAACGTGACGGTAAAGTCACAAAGATAGAGACCGCGCCTCAAGGTGGTAACTTCATTTTTGTGGACAAGGAAAAGCACTATGTTGCTCCGAATTTGGGGCTCAAAATAAAGCGGGGCGATACCGTAGAGGCCGGAGACATCCTTAGCGAGGGTATCCCAAAGCCTGACGAGGTAGTCAAACACAAAGGGTTAGGCGCCGGCCGTATTTACATGGTAAACACCCTCAAAAAGCTCTACGAAGGGCAGGGCAAAAACCTAGATTCGCGTCACTTTGAGTTGCTTGCAAAGAGCAATATGAACCACGTACGTATATTAGAGGACCCGTCGAATACCTTTATAAAGGGCGATGTGGTCGGATACAACACCCTGCGTACGGACCTCGGAAGACGCGTAAAACAGATTCCTTTGAAAGACGCTATCGGGGAGACACTAGGTAAAGAGTACTACCATTACGCTGCCGGTACGCGAATCACGCCATCCGTCACTAAGTTTTTACGGAAGCAGCGCGTGAAGGACGTGATGATTTCTCCGAGGGCCCCGACCGTGGAGTTTGTCATGAAGCCCCTCACCGGAATTCCGAAGATGCATCCGGATTGGATGGCCCGAATGGCGCACCAGGGCTTGAAGCCGTCTGTTTTGCGCGCGGCACATACAGGCGAAGAGTCTCGGATTCATGGGACACACCCTGTTCCTGCTTACGCTTTTGGCGTAGAATTCGGGAAAGGCGAGAGCGGAAGATATTGAAATGACGCCACAGGACATAGGTAGACGCGCTGCATTTGAGGAACTGGGACTTGTTAAGTCGGCAGCGACTCCGCTTTTCTATAAAGCACCATTGATGAAACGTGTCGGGAAATGGCTCGGGTCGAAAGCGCACAGTATCGCAGAGATGGCGATAGGGTCTCCGAGACGATTTGGACGGGAGCTCATGAGTGGGCGTGCTCTACGTAAGGGCAGCCTTATTCGAGAAAGCCTGGACGCCCCGGACATGTTAAGCAAGGCCTTTTTTTACGGATTACCGGCGTATGAAGCAGGGTCCATTCTTCTGGACAAAGACCCGGATAAGGCGAAGAGAGTCGGTGCATCTCTGGGAGGTGCTGCTCTTGGTCTCGCTACGTGGCGCCCGTTGGGGATGGTGGGGTCTATCGGTGCAGACATAGCAGGTAGAAGTGTCGGGGGTGCCGTCGGGGGTACACTGGGCGGACTAGCTGAACGCGCGGGACTAGCTACACCTAAGCCCGCTCCGCCGCCGCTCCCCGAACACCTTGAGCCCTACTACGGACGTTCCGCATCGAGATTTGTAACTCCGGCGAGGACGGGGAGGACTTTGGGGATGTTGTCGCAATTGCCTGTAGGGGGTTAAGTTGCCAAATTGGGAAAATAGCTCTTGGGTCTCCTGTAAAAGCGCCATATACTTGCGTGTGATATGTTCAGAGCGTGTTACTGACGATTCAGACAAGGAGTAAGCGCATGTCGCGTGAAGATTTAATCAAGAAAGCCTACATCTACGGTGTCGGCGTCGCTTTGGGTGAAGCCGGTTTCGAAAAAGAAGCCGCTGCAGAGTTGGCCATTCGGCTCACGGAAGAGCAGATGGAACCGCCGCAGGCGCAGGAATCGGAAAAGCACGCGGAGTACGACGCGTACATCGAAGGTGCCAGTGTGGCCTTAGTTAACGCGGGCATCGAGAAGGACGCCGCTGTTGCCGCCGCTAAGCAAATGTTGCAGGTTAAGCTGGCTGAAACGTCGACCATTCGTAGAACGGTCAATGAAGGAGTAAAATAATGGGACTCTTTAAACGCGCACACAT
>Ga0180433_10001574_pt1 | contig 37792 bp, 38 predicted proteins | sample SS_ome_8_FD_132980 | JGI IMG/M metagenome (GOLD analysis project Ga0180433, IMG submission 132980) | Hypersaline lake sediment archaeal communities from the Salton Sea, California, USA - SS_1_D_1 metaG | ecosystem: Environmental > Aquatic > Non-marine Saline and Alkaline > Hypersaline >... | reverse complement strand
GGCGTGTTTCTCCGACCCCGGGCTCGAGGCGGCTCGCGAGCTGTCCGACGCGTTGGTCCTCGGGATTCAAGAGACGACGCTTCACATCGCGGCGACGCTGGGGCACAAGTATACGATCCTGACTCCGCTCGCGAAGCGCATCGCGAGCAAGGAGCAGGACGTCCGCCGGTTCAAGGCGGAGCGCGCTTGTGCCTCAGTCCGAGCGCTGGGAATGACAGTTTCCGAGACCGAGGCCGACCCGAAGCGAACCAAGGAACGGATCCTGGCTGTGGCGCGAGAGGCGATCGAGCAGGACGGCGCGGAGGTCCTCGTCCTCGGCTGCGCCGGGATGGTTGGCTACGCGAAGGATGTTGAGAGAGAACTAGGGATCGTGGTTCTCGACCCGACGAGCGTCGCGTTCAAGACGGCGGAGGCGCTGGTCGACCTGGGGATCAGGCACTGCAAGCGGGGTCTTTACGCGACCCCGCCGGGGTATGGAGGCATTCCAGACGCTGAGCCCAGGGGAGCGTGAAACGCCTTTTCCACATAGCAGATCGAAGCGTCAAAGGAGGTGGTGACAGGCGGAGAAACGAGAAGTCCTGTGGAGCTGCATCGGAAGGGATCGATTCACGAGAACTGGCCAACAAAGGGAGGCAGAGACATGAAGCGTATCAGTACATTCGTCGTGATGGGAGTCTGTGCATTGCTGCTAGCGGTTCCGGCCCTTGCACAAAGTGACCAGCCGCTGCGTGCAGCTGTGGACATGGGATACGTGCCGTTTGCCTTCGTGAACGAAGCGGGGGAAGAGGTCGGGTACGCCGTCGATCTCGCGAACGCGCTGGCCGAGCGGATGGGACGCCCGAGCGCCGAGATCGTCTCGGTGGCATGGTCCGGCATCTTCGCCGCATTGGACGCCGGGCGTGTCGACTTCATCGTCGCTCCGACCAACATCCGTCCGTCGAGGGCCGAGAACATGGCCTTCACGGAACCCTACATGGATACCGCCCAGCTCATCGCGCTCAACATCAAACACGAAGCGACGGTCAAGACGTTCGAGGATCTTGCGGGGCTGACGATCGGCGTCAACGCCGGCTCGGTTAGCGATGACTGGTTGGTGGAGAATCGGGAAGCGTACGGGTACGAGATCGATCGCTATGACAACCTGCTCGACGCGCTGCTTTCCGTCGACACGGGGCGTATCGATGGAGTCATCGGAGACTACGAGGCCACAGCGTACGCGGCCAAGGATCGGCCGAACGTCGTTGCTGGTCTGACGATTACCGGGGCCGAGCAGTACGGACTCCCGTGCGAGAAGACCAACCTGGAGTTCCGCAACGAGCTCGAACGGGCGCTCGAAGGACTCAAGCTGGACGGGACGCTGCAGGTGATCCACGAGAAGTGGTTCGGCGTGTCCCCGGATAACTACAGCTCGACGAATCTCGTCTACATCGGATACGGCGTTCCTGGAATGGACTTCTTCCAGTTGATCTACCACGCTCCGACGATGTAGTCGAGCGCAATCGGGTCCGAGGGTCGTTCGCTCTCCAGGGGACGCCCTTCGGACCCCTACTCCTCACCGGAAGCCGGCCATGGGAACTGATCGATGAATATCCAGGGCTTGATCGATTCCTTCTTCAACCTGCGGATCATGCTCGACTACCTTCCTGCGCTCGCTCGGGGCCTCTTGGTAACCGTCGAGATTGCAGGCCTGAGCCTGGCCCTTGGGCTCACGTTGGGCATGATCCTGGCGGTCGTCCGTGTGGCGATCAAACGCCGAGGAAGCCCACGTCTTGTACGGCTCCTCAACCTCCCGTTGGCATTCTACGTTGACTCGATGCGCGCACTGCCACCGTTGGTGACGCTGGTGGTCGTCTACTTCGCGCTGCCGTACCTTGGAATCTACATCAGTCGCTTCTGGTCTGCCGTGTCCGTCTTCGTGCTAGTCCTGGCGGCGTTCGCGTCCGAGATCTTCCGTGCGGGCATCGAATCCGTAGACAGGGGACAGATGGAGGCGGCGCGTTCGCAAGGGCTGTCGTACCTTCAGACGATGCGACATGTGATCGTCCCACAGGCCTTCCGCGTTGCGCTTCCCCCACTGACCAGTCGGATGATCTCGATCACCAAGGACGTCAGCCTTGCTTCGGTGATCGGGGTTGCGGATCTGCTCAAGGAGGCGAAGCTCGGAATTGCCAACACCTACAACACGTCGCCGCTCATCGCCGCGGCGATCCTGTTCACCCTGCTCTTCCTACCGCTGGTTCGGTTGTCGATGCTTGTGGAACGGAGGATGAAGCGATGAGCTGGCGAATCGTTCGAGATGTGCGGGCGGTGGATGGGGCCCGGAGGGAGGGGCGATGAGCGAATTCATCCACAACTTCTTCAACGCCGAGATCATGGCCAAGTCGTGGAGGATCATCCTCGTAGGACTCTCCAACACGGTGCAGCTTGCGATCGTCGCGCTGATCTGCGCTGCGCTCTTCGGACTCCTTCTGGCCGTGATCCGGGGGCTGAGGAACAAGGTGCTCGACGCGCTGATCATCATCTACGTCGACCTCTTCCGAGCGCTGCCAACGATCGTTCTATTCATGATCGTCTACTACATGCTGCCGTTCTTCGGGCTGTCGTTCCCGCTGTTCTGGGCCGCGGTTGTCGCATTGACGATCAACGGGGCGGCGTACTTCGAGGAGATCTTCCGTGCGGGGATCGAAGCGATCGACACGGGCCAGTGGGAGGCGGCGCGCTCTCTGGGGCTCGGTTTCCGTCAGACGATGACGAAGGTCATCCTGCCGCAGGCGATCCGGATCGTCATTCCGCCTGCCACAAGCAACTCCTTGGAACTGGTCAAGACGACGGTCTTGGCCTCCGTCATCTCGATGCCTGATCTCCTGTACAAGGCTCAGCAGGCGGCGGGATTGTGGTACAACCCCACGCCGTTGGTCCTCGCGGCGTTGATCTTCCTCGCGTTGTTGTGGCCGTTCGTCCGGCTGACGAGTTATCTGGAACGGAGGATGGCGTGAGGTCCGGAAATTGCGGTAGGGGCTCGCCCATCGAGCGCGGGGCAACGCACGGAGGGCTTCCGTTCTCGCGGTATGTCAGGGCGGGAGATACGGTCTACGTGTCCGGCATCGTCGGGCGGGATCCGCGATCGGGGGAACTGCTCAGAGGCGATTTGGAGACGCAGACGCGCGTTGCCCTCAAGGTGATCGAACGGATCCTGGAGGAGGCGGGAGGGAGACTCGCCGACGTAGTCAAGGCGACGACCTACTTGACGGACATGGCTCGGTACGGGGATGTCAACACGGCGTATCGATGTGCCTTTGGGGACGAGCTGCCAGCGCGCACGTGCGCCGAGGTCACGCGGCTACCGGATCCCGAGGCGCAAGTGGAGATCGATGTGGTAGCCTACCGAAAGGTGGAGGAATGAGCGGGCGTCCTCTCTTCATCGTGGACGGGAGACAGTGCTCTCGGTGCGCCGACTGGGACAGGCCAGAGCGTGCGTTCGAAGAGCCGAGAGGTGCTGCGGATACCGGGGTTTGTGCGCGGTTTCTTGTCCCGGTGGCCGGCATGAACCTTCGTCCATTGGATCGGCGTTTGGCGCGGTGGCGGCGCTTGTTGTGTGAGGGACGATCGCGCCGTCTTCAACAGACGATCGAGAGGACGCGAGCTGCGGAGGGATGACATGCCAAGCGATTGGATGCGAGATGCGGAGAGCCCGACCGAGTATCACGCCGTACGGGTAACGCCGTCGCGTGAGTTCATCCTCCGGATGACGACGGGCGCCGACCTGTGGTTGGGAATCCAGAAGTTCGCGGTGGACCATGGGATTCGCTTTGCGAAGGTCCACACGGCGTTCATGGGGGGATTCCAGCCGGCGCGGTTCCTCGTGTGGGCACTGGACACGAACGATCCGAGCAACTGGCACCATGAGGAGCCGATGGAGGTCCAAAACCTGACGATGATTCTCGCGCTCGGGGGCATCATCCACGTGCGTCAGGTGGACGGGCGGGAAGAACCGTTCCCGGCGATCCACTTCGTCGTGGGAGGGGCGTGGAACGCGCCGACCGTCGGTGGCCACCTGCTGAAGGGCTCGATCGTCAAGGGCGCGTTCGAGCTGTTCATCACGGAGCTTGCCGGGATCGACGTTCTCCACGGCCCGCCGGAGCCGAACAACTTCCCCGAGAACTGGTATCGGGAGCTTCAGACGTAGGCAAGAGCAATGGGGCACGGAAGACTGGCCGCAGTTGAAGCAACGTGAGGAGCGTGAACACAGTGGCAGATGTGCTTGTGGATATCAGAGACCTCCACAAGAATTTCGGGAAGCTCGAGGTTCTCAAGGGGATCAACCTGCAGATTCACTCGCAAGAGGTCGTTTGCCTGCTCGGCCCCTCGGGTGCGGGCAAGAGCACACTGCTGCGCTGCATCAATCGCCTCGAGGAGCCGACGAGCGGCACGATCTTCATCGGAGGCGAGGAGATCACTGCAGCGAAGGTGAACCTGAACAAGATGCGAAGCGAGATCGGGATGGTGTTCCAGCATTTCAACCTGTTCCCGCACATGACCGCGCTCGACAACTGCACCCTCGCACTAGTCAAGGTCCGGAAGCTTCCCAAGGCAAAGGCACGACAGCGTGCGAGAGAGATGCTTGAACGAGTCGGGCTGGCCGAGAAGGCCCATAGCAAGCCGCGCCAGCTGTCCGGAGGGCAGCAACAGCGCGTGGCGATCGCGCGTGCGTTGTCAATGGACCCTCGTTTGATGCTCTTTGATGAGCCGACATCGGCACTTGACCCGGAGCTCATAGGGGAGGTTCTTGACGTGATGCTGCGGCTCGCGTCGAAAGGCATGACGATGGCTGTTGTGACCCACGAGATGGGCTTTGCCTGCAAGGCTGCCACACGGCTGCTGATGCTTGACCACGGATTGATCCTTGAGGAGGGTCCGCCGGAGCAGCTCTTCGAGAATCCGCAGCACGCTCGAACGAAGGAGTTCTTGAGCAAGATCGTCTAGAGAAGACGGCGCGCGTTGGGGGTGTTGAGCGAGCACATGGCTGGGACGATCGGCGCAAATGGATGCGACAGCCTCGTCTTGGAAGGGGAGACATGACCGATACGATCATTCGCGGTGGGCGCGTGGTGACGCGGGACTCCGTGCAACGGATCGACATCGCGATCTCAGAAGGCAGGATTGCACGCGTCGGCGTGGATCTGGGAACGGCGGGTGACGAAATCGACGCGACCGGGCTGCTCGTGTTCCCAGGCATCATCGATGCGCATACGCATCCGGTCTATCTCGATGATCTTGCCAGCTTGCCGGTCACCGGTGCACATGGAGGCGTCACAACAGTGATCCACTACGCCTATGCCAAGCCCGGCGAGGGGCTGCTAGACACAATCCGTCGATTCCGAGAGGAGGGAGAGACCGTTTCGGTTCTGGACTTCGCCCTGCACGGGGGGCTGTTTGATCCGGCCAATCAGTCGGGTGAGATCCCCGAGGCGATCAAGGCGGGCGTGACCTCCCACAAGATGTTCATGACGTACGCGAAGTTGGGGTGGATGACCGATGACTACCAGCTGATGCGAACGCTGGACATCCTGGGAAGGTCAGGCGGCATGGGGATGGTCCACGCGGAGAATGGGCTGGCGACCGACTACCTTCAGGACCGGACCAGTGAGGAGGGGGAGTGCCCGCTGGACGCTTTTGTCGCGACGCGTCCTGCGATCCTCGAGGCGGAAGCGATCAATCGGGCCATTGCGATGGCCCAGGTTGGAGGCTGTCCGCTGTATATCCCGCACATGACGGCCAGGCTGGGCGTGGAAACTGTGGCCCGAGCTCGGGCGGCCGGATACCGCGTCTATGCGGAGACATGTCCGCAATACCTCACGTTGACCGATGAGGAACTACGGGCCCAGGGCCCGCTGGTCAAGATCGGACCCCCACTGCGAACCAAAGACGATCAGATCGCCCTTTGGAAAGCGCTGGCGTCGGGGACGCTCGACACCGTAGCCAGCGACCACGCGGCCAAGGCCAAGACAAGGAGGGACGACTTCCTCCAGGCTCCGTACGGCTCGCCGCAGATCGAGACGATGCTTCCGCTCGTCTATGATGGCGGAGTGAACGGCGGATGGCTCTCGCTGCCGCGGCTGGTCCGAGTGATGTGCGAGAATCCAGCGCGGATCTTCGGATTGTATCCACAGAAAGGAACGATCCGCGAAGGCAGCGATGCCGATCTGGTGCTGTTCGATCCGGACGTGACGCAGAGGATCGGGCATGCAACCCAGCACTCCCAGGCGGCGTACACAGCGTACGAGGGGAGAACAGTCCTCGGACGGGTCGTGCTCACGATGCAGCGGGGCGATGTGCTGGTCGAGGATGGAGAGCTGAAGGCGAATCGAGGCCGCGCGCGGTTCCTCCGTACGGACAGCGGGAAGGCTTCGCTCGCCGATCTTGGACGGGAAGGATAGGCAGGTGGTCGCTACGGACGATGGCGCAATGCTGTTTACTCGGGGGCTCCCCGCAGTCGAGGCGTTCCCCACAGAACAGATCATCGAGTGCGTGGTGCAAGCGCTCCGAGATCATGGTGATACGCTGCTTCAGTACCATCCGGTTCGTGGATTCCTCCCATTGCGGGAGCGTCTTGCGGAGGAGGCGGGAGTCCCCGTGGAGCAGATCTTGATTGGGAACGGATCGATCCAGATTCTCGACTGCCTAACCCGGACGTTGTTCGGGCCGGGGGACACACTGCTCGTTGAACGGCCCACGTACGATCGAACGATTACGACGTTTCGTCGGGGCGGGTTGTCGGTCAAAGGTGTGGGGTTGGAGGAGGATGGTCCGGATCTCGATGAGCTCGAAACGCTGATCCAGAAGGTGTCCCCAAAGGCGTTCTACACGATCCCCGACTTCCAGAACCCCTCAGGGATCACGACCTCTGCAACGAAGCGTCGCGCGATTCTGGATCTTGCGCAGCGGTACGGGTTCTATGTCATCGCCGACGTTCCGTATCGTGCGTTGCGGTACATGGGCGAGGACGTCACAGGGTACAGGGAACTCGATGGCCGGAACGTCATCGAGTTGTCGTCGTTCAGCAAGCTGTTGGGTCCGGGGATGCGTGTGGGCTGGATGACCGCGAACCCTGAGATCGTCGACCGGGTCGCGCAGTACGCGGTGGATACGTACATCTCGCCGAGCATGCTCAGTCACGGCGTGGTGTACGAGTTCCTTCGGTGGGGATGGATGCCGGGGAACATCGAGCGGCTCAAGGCACTGTACGGACCTCGACTACGCACGATCGTTGCAGCACTGGACAAGAGGCTGCCAGACGTGTCGCGCAGCCATCCGGAGGGAGGCTTCTTCCTCGCAGCGACGCTGCCGGAAGGTGTATCGGCCAAGCGTGCACGGGAACTCGCTCCGGAGGAAGGGCTCGAGCTGAGCAATGGAGAAGGCTTCTTTGCCGATGGCGACGGATCCCGCTTTCTGCGGCTTCCGTTCTGCGCCCTCGCGGAGGTCGAAATCGAAGAGGCCGTGGCCCGCTTGGCGCGTGTTGTCGAGCGCGCAAGGCGGTGAATCGGCAGGAGGCAAACGATGCCCCGACTGCGGCAGAAAGACGTGTTGCGTTCCGACCAGTTCAGTAGGGAAGAGATCGACTTGATCATGGAAACGGCTCAACGGTACGAGCGTGCCGTAGAGGGCGGCGAGCGGCTCGAGGAGATGAGAGGCAAGATCCTCTCGACGCTGTTCTATGAGCCGAGTACGAGAACCCGTCTGTCGTTCGAGGCGGCCATGCTGCGCCTCGGGGGGCAGGTGATCAGCGTGGCTGAGGCCAAGTCCTCGTCGTCGGCGAAGGGCGAGTCGCTACACGATACGATCAAGACTGTGGAAGGATACGCGGACATCATCGTGCTGCGACACCCGCAGATCGGTGCGGCGGCGGAAGCCGCTGCGGCAACGTCCAAACCTGTGCTGAACGCGGGGGACGGTGCGGGACAACATCCGACCCAGTCGTTGCTCGATCTGTATACGATCCTGAAGGAACAGGGGAGGGTCGACGGATTGACGATCGCCCTTGCTGGCGACCTCAGGAACGGCCGCACCGTTCACTCCCTTGCGTTGCTGCTTGCGAACTACGATGTTCGATTCCTGTTCGCTTCTCCAAGCGAGCTTCGGATGCCGGCCGAGATCGTGGATGACGTAAGAGCGAAAGGGGCAGACGTCGCGGAGTCCGAGGATCTGGAGGATGCAATCCAGCGTGCGGACGTGCTGTACATGACCCGGATTCAACGAGAACGGTTCGAGGACCCGTCGGAGTACGACCGTCTGAAGGATGCGTACGTTCTTACGGGCTCGATGCTTGCGAAGGCGAAGCCGGACCTTTCGATCATGCACCCCCTGCCGCGGGTGAACGAGATTGCCACGGATGTGGATCGCTTCAAGGGAGCCGCCTACTTCCGCCAAGCGGCCAACGGGATTCCGATTCGTATGGCGCTACTGGTTCTCGCGAGCCAGGCGGCATGAGGTGTGCGCTGCGCGGTCGAGCTGGAGAACAGGGGAAGTGTATGTGAGTAGAAACGGACAGAGGAGCCGTGTCCGACGATGAGCACGCGAAGAGCAGACAAAGGGACATCGGTCGGCGCGGTGGACAAGGCGATGATCGTCCTCGAAGCGATGTCGCGACACGAGCGGGACGTCTCCCTTGCTGCACTTGCTGAGACGGTGGGGTTTCCGAAGAGCACGCTGGTCCGGCTTCTGCGAACCATGAGGCGGCACGGGACTGTACAGCAGGATCCCAGGACACGCCGGTATCGCCTCGGGACGGCCCTGATCCACCTCGGCAAGGCCGCGGAGAGGCAGTTCGATCTGGAGAGAATCATCCGTCCGTACCTTGCCGAGCTGACCCAATCCACCGGGGAGACCGCGTCGTTTGCCGTGCTCGAGGGTGATCGTGCGGTGTACCTTGCCCAGGTCCTAAGCGACAGTATCATCCGAGGGGTCCCGCCGATCGGTGCCGAGCTGGGGCTCCACTGCACTGCAGTGGGCAAGGTCCTTCTCACCTCATTCTCCGAGGAACAGATCGAGTCGCTCGTCCGAGAACACGGCCTGCCACGGCACACGGAGAAGACCATCGTCAACGCCGAGAGCCTACGCAAGGAGCTGAAGCGGATAGGAACGAAAGGGTACGCGTTGGACGATGAAGAGGCGGAGCCCGGAGGTCGATGCATCGCGGCTCCGGTGGTTGACGACCGAAGCCGGGTCGTGGCGGCCGTCTCCATCACCGGGCCGAGCGCGCGGATGCCGATGAACGAGATCGAAAACCTCGCGGCGATCGTGGTGCGCGTGGCGCAGAAGGTGGCTCGAGCTCTGCGCGAAGAGAACGTCCACTTCGAGTAGCCTCGCCGTGAATCGGTCTTCTGCTATGGCGTTTCACAACCTGCGACGAACAAGTCAGCGGGGAGTAGAGCCGTGGAGCCTTCGGTCCTTCCTGTGGGATGTGTATTGGACCAGGCGTTAGGAGACGTGATCTGCTCCGCCCTGGGGTAGGGCGGAGCAGATCGCACGCGTCGGATCGATCGACCGTCGGACGATCGACTACGGATCGGCTCTCACGATCGGAGGCTCGTTGATGTTCTCGATGCGGACCTGGATTGAATCGGTTGCGGACAGCCCGCACGGATCGGTCACGGTCAACGTGATGGTCGCGTAGGTCCCGTCGCAGTTGTCCGTGGGGGGCGCGGTGTACAACGTCGTTGAGGCCCCCAGATCGGCGAAGGTCCCGGCGGTCGCACTCCACGAGAACGTGAGCGGATCGCCGTTCGGGTCGCTGACCCGAGGGCAGAGAAGGACGCTGTCACACTCCAGCATCGAGAGGTCCGGTCCGAGGTCGACGGTCGGCGCCGCGTTGACGTCGTTGACGTGAATCGTCACCGAGTCGCTCGACGAGAGCCCGCAAGGATCGGCGACCGTCAACGTGACGACGAGCGACTCCCCGTTGCAGCAGGTCGTCATCGGGGCCTTGAGCGTCGGACAAGCCGCGTACGGGCTGTCGAGTGTCCCCTTCGTCGTGGTCCAGCAGTACTTGAGCGCGTCGCCCTCGGGGTCGGACACGTTCGGAGTCAGCTGGATGAGTCTTCCCTCGTTGACGGAGAAGTCCGGCCCGAGGTCGACGGTCGGGCCCTTGTTGACGTTTCGAATGTGGATCGGGACCGTGTCGCAGGCCTTCGCGCCGCACGGATCGGTGACCGTGAGGGTCGCGAGGACGTCGACCCCGTCGCAGGCGTCGATCATCGGCGCGACGAAGACGGCCTGGAGGACGTTCGGATCCTTGAACGATCCGAGGCGGCCGTTCACCGTCCACTGGACCATGAACCCCTCGCAGTCCGGGTCGGACGCGCTGGCACGGAGGGCGATCGAGGCGCCTTCGTCGATGCAGATCGGCTCGCCCGCATCCGCGGTCGGCGGATGGTTCACATTCCGGACGTGGAGGACGAACGAGTCGCTCGCCGACGCCCCGCAGCTGTCGACAGCCGTGAGGACGACCTCGACGTCGAGGTCGTTGCATCCGCCGATCATCGGTGCGGTGTACACCGGGTGCAGCGAGCACGGATCGTCGAACGACCCGGCGCTCGCCTGCCATGCGGACGTGACGACGTTGCAGTCGGCGTCGCTGACTGCCCCGTGCAGCTGAATCGACTCGCCCTCGTTCAGCGTCTTCATCGCCGAGGGCGTTGGACAGGCCGGGACCGGGCAGACGGGGGCCACCCGCGTCGGCGGGCATTGGACGACCGGCGGGCACTGGACGACCGGGGGGCCGGAGTACTCGCAGACCGGGCATCGGTTGTACGGGCCGGCCATGATCGTCCCCTCCAAGAGGGTGTCGACGCCGTCGGTGCGGTACAGCACGTTGTGGCCGCGTCCGCCGAGCAGCGTGTCGGTTCCCGCTCCTCCGTCGAGGACGTCGTCGCCGAGATCCCCTTCGAGCGAATCGTTCCCGGGGCCGCCGCAGAGCATATCGTCGCCCGGACCTCCGAACATCAGGTCGTCGCCGTCACCACCGTCCAGCAGGTCGTTCCCGTCGCCGCCCTCGAGGATGTCGTTCCCCGGGCCGCCGCACAGCACGTCGTTCCCACCCAGGCCGACCAAGAAGTCGTCGCCGCCGAGTCCGAGAATCAGATCCCCTTCGGCGGTCCCGTAGAGGATGTCGTCTCCCTCGGTCCCCTGGATCACGTTCGTCACGCCGAGACAGGCGAACTGCGACGGGATGAAGGCTGCCGCCTCCGCGGCCTGCCGCCCCGTGTCGTCGATCGCCGCGAACAGCGCATCGAGAAGGTCGGACGCCTGTCGGATGCTCCAGTAGCTTCCGCCGGTGACCTCCGCGATCTCCTGCAGGATGTCACTCGCCTCCTCCTCTACGTCCAGTCCGAGGACGTGAATCGTGATCGGAGGATCCAACGTGGCGATCATCGAGGCGACGATGTCCTGCGCGCCTCCGCAATTGCCTTCCCCGTCGCTGAGGAGGATGATGACGCCTCCCTCACCGGTGGCCGAGATGGCGTTCGCCGCCTCGGTCAACGAATCGGCGAGCGGGGTCTTCCCTTGCGGCGCGATCGCGGCGATCGCGCGGATCATGCGATCTCGTAGGACGTCGTCGAGCGGGGCGATCGGGAACAGCATCTCGATGTCCTGACAGCTCTCCACCTCGTTCTTGTAGTTGATCCGATGGCCGTAGATCAACAGGCCGATATCCTCTCCCGTAGGCATCCCGGCGAGCAACTCGGACAGCCCGTCCCTTGCCGCATCGATTCTCGTCTTGACGGCCAGGGTCTTGTTCATGCTGTTCGATGCGTCGAGAACGACCACGAGATTCTCGGGCACGGCGCTCGCGACGACGGTCACCGTACAGATCAGGGCCGCCGCGAGCAGTATCGTTCGGGTTCGCATTCCTACCTCCTTGTCGATCGATCCAACTTCCGAAGCAATTCTAGCCGATTGGGTAGGTCGGAATCTGTGATCTGGATTACAGAATCGCGGCTTCAGATGCGGGGGTCGACGGCGAGCGCTGCGAGGAGTTCCCGCCGTCGCCCGGTGGGGATCAACCCGTGGAGCAGACCGCCTCGAAGCTGGCCGCAACCGAGGACGTCGCCTCGGTAGCAAAGGGCGACGTAGCCGTCCGCAGGCGGGTCCGTGAGTAGGATCCGCCGGCCGAGCAGGACGGCCCGGAGGGAGTCCCGGTCGAGGTCGACCCGAGAGGTGGTGATCCGCTCTCCGAGCGCTGCGAGGAAAGCGCTGGTCGGCTTCAGGCTGGTTCCGACCCGGCGCAGGGCACGGAGGCCGCTTGGACGTTCAGGCTGGATGCCGGAAGGAGGATGCGAGCGGCAGACCCAGATCTCGTCGGGGCGCTCGACGAACGTCAGGTCGGCGAGCGCGTCCGGTGGGACGCCGAATCGGCGCTCGAAGACGTGAAGCGCTTCTTCCCTAGCTCCGTTCGAATCGGGCAATGAACCCTCCACCGCTGTCGATCTGGTGCGGATAGACGCGCCCACACCGGCGGACCTCGGGGGGATACGACGCCCCGTTCCACGCACTCAGCCCGGGCGAGGCATCAACCGGGAGGTCGATCGGCGACAGTCGGGCATCGCGAGCGTCGAGCAGATGGGCGACGATCGACTCGTTCTCCTCCGGTGCGAAGGTGCACGTGGAGTAGACGAGGACCCCGCCCGGGCGGAGGAGATCGTACCCACGGACGATCAGTCGCTTCTGCAGCCGGGCCAGGCGGGCGATGGTCGCCGGGGTGGCGCCGCGCCGGAGCGCCGCCGTCTTTCGCAGCGTTCCCTCGGCCGAGCACGGCGCGTCGACGAGGACGCGGTCGAATCGGGCGGTCAGCGGGAAGCTCTCCCCCCGGTACCCGGTGATCGTCGCGTTCAGCAACCCCAGGCGGTTGACGTTGGCGAGCAGCGAAGGCTGTCGCCGACCGTTCGGCTCGTTGGCGACCAGGGGCCCGATCCCGCCCATCCGCGCCGCGATCTGCGTCGTCTTCCCACCGGGCGCGGCACAGAGGTCGACGATCGCATCCCCGGGTTGTGGATCGAGGGCGAGGACGGGGAACACCTGGACGGCTTCCTGGATGTAGAGGAGGCCGAGCCAGTGCTCGATCGTGCCGCCGACCGAGCGGTCGACCGTCAGCAGAGTCGACTCCCACGGGATGCGCGAGGCAGCGATCCCTTGGGCCCTCAGCCGCTCGCACAACTGTTCGGGAGCGATCCGGAGGGTGTTCGTCCGAACGGTCGTCGGCAGGGGGCGCCGACAGGCCTCGACGAATCGATCCCAATCCGGAATGATGGACCGGTAGCGAGGCAGCAGCTCGCCATCTCGGGCGCTGCGCCTAGGCGAGCGCATCGAGGAACCGTTCGTGGATCTGGCCGTTGGAGGCCACGACGCCGTCCCGGGGATCGCGTAGCGGCTCGCCGTCCAGCCCGGTCATTCGACCCCCCGCCTCCTCGACGAGGACGGTGCCCGCGGCCACGTCCCAGCGGTGCAGCGACAGGTACCACGTGGCGTCGACCCGCCCTCCGGCGACGTAGGAAAGGTCGAGGGCGGCGGATCCGAGAGTTCTCAGGACCCCGGCGCGACGCGCGAGCGTAGGGATCCTCGCGAGGACCTCCGCCCGACGGTCCGGATCGTGCGAAAGCCCGACGGCGACAACGGCCCCGTCCACTGCTGCGCGGGCGCTGGCGTGGATCGGCCGGCCGTTGAGAAACGCTCCCCGGCCGCGGAGCGCGGTGTACGTCTCCCCGCGGATGGGGTCGTGAACGCATCCGAGGATGGGCTGCTCGTCCACGGCGAGGGCGATCGACACCGCGAAGTGAGGGATCCCGGCGAGGAAGTTGTGCGTTCCGTCGAGCGGATCGATGACCCAGCATCGTCCCGAGACGCCCTCCGCCTCGATCGATTCCTCCGACAGGATGGCATCGTCCGGATGCTCGGCCCCGAGGATGTCGGCGATGGCGCGCTCCGCCCGTTGATCGTAGACGGTCACGGGGTCATTCGGGCCCGCTTTGGCCCGGGGCGCTTTGTCGGAGGCCGACATCCCACGGCGGAGGATGTCCCCCGCCGCCACGGCCGCCCGCATGGCGATTCGCAGCGAACGGTCCAGGCTGTGCGCAGCGCTCATGGGGGGACGGCGGCGACGGGAGGGATCCGGATCACTCGTCTCGCTGCCAGTAGACCCGGACCAGCTGCGTATCGTCGGCATGCTTGATCGTGAGGGATCCCTTGCACGCGTTCTCGATCGCCTTCCCGATCCGCAGTGCGAGGTGGCTGTTGGTCGTCGCGAGTTGTGTGGCGTCGTGCTCCTGTTCGATCCACATGATCCGTTGGAGAGGGCGCTGGGCGGCGGCGGTGGAGGCCTGGTTCTTGGCGATGCGGAGGATCTCGTCGCGATGGCGATCGAGGTAGTCGCCGCTCAGAAACAGGAGCCCGGCAGGGAGACGGTCGATCTCTCGGCGGCATGCCGGGCAATGGCTGCTGTGAGAGGATCCATCCAGCTTCGCAGCGCCTCCGTTCTGCCATCGGCCGTTTCGGTACACGAGATGGCAGCGGGGGCACACGGTCGGCTCGGGGTACTTGCGGTCTTCGTGATAGGGGTTCGCACTTCGTCCACCGATGCGTCCGCGCTTCTCGCCTTCTGTCATTCCCATCCCCCTCGATGCGTGGTCGTCGTGCTCCGTTCAACGAAAAGGGGACAACGTGCGTCGCGTTGCCCCATGGCGGCCCGTCCTCGCGGTCTCAGTTCTCTTTCTCGGCAAGGAGCTTCTCGAGATAGGAGACGGCTTCTCCGACCGTCGAAATCTGCTCGGCCTGTTCATCGGAGATCTCGATTCCAAACTCATCCTCGAACTCCATGATCAGCTCGACGGTGTCCAGGGAATCGGCCCCCAGATCCTCGACAAACGAGGACTCATCGGTGACCTCCTCCGGGTCCACCATCAGCTGGTCGCAGATGATCGCCTTGATCTTGTCCGAGATGTCACTCATGCTCGACGAACCTCCCTAGCATTGCATAGTTCAGGGATGCAGCCCCCCGTTCACTCCGATCACTTGCCCAGTTATATAGGAAGCCCGATCTGAAAGCAAGAACGCGACGACCTCCGCGATTTCCCGAGGATCCCCCGCCCGCCCGAGCGGCACGCGGTCGAGGTAGGAGGCCTGGACCTCCTCCGGGAGAGCGTCCGTCATCTCCGTTTCGATGTAGCCCGGAGCGACCGCGTTGACGCGGATTCCGCGCCCGCCCACCTCCTTGGCGACGCTCCGACAGAGGGCGACGATCCCCGCCTTGGACGCAGCGTAGTTCGCCTGCCCGACGTTGCCGGTCTCGCCGACCAGCGACGAGACGGCGACGATTGCCCCGGCGCGGCGCCGGAGCATCGGGCGGAGGGCCTCGCGGATGCAATGGAACGTCCCGGTCAGGTTCACGGCGAGGACGCGATCCCACGCCTCGGACGACATGCGCATCGTGAGCTGATCCGATGTGATCCCGGCGTTGCAGACCAGGTGATCGATGCGGCTGAATTCCTCGATCACGCCCCGGAAGGTGTCCCGCACTCGGCCCGCGTCGGTCACGTCGGCGCGGCGGAATCGATACCCTTCGATGCGATCCTCGATGGACGCCCCGAGTGCCTCGTCCCGTCCGATGCCGATGACTGTGGCGCCTTCGCGACAGAGCGTTTCCGCGATCGCCCGTCCGATGCCACGGGTCGCGCCCGTGACGATGCTCACCCTCCCGTCAAATCCTCCCATCGATGGCCTCCTCGTACGTCTCGAACCGGAGCGGCGTGCGCATCCGTCTTCCCATCCGGGTCAACACGTCCCCCGAGCCGACCTCCACGGCGGTCCGGACACCGTACGTCTCCAGCCGGCGGATGACGTCGGCCCACCGGACGGGGGCCGTGATCTGCCGGCACAGGATCTGCCGAAGCACCTCCGGATCCTGTTCCACGGTCGCGGTCACGCCCGAGACCACCGGGATGTCGGGGGAAGCGAACGGCAGGCGCCGAAGCAGCGGCTCGAGCGCGTCCTGGGCGGGCGCCATCAGGGGGGAGTGAAACGCCCCCGACACCCGCAACGCGATGCTTCGCCCTCCGACCTGTTCGGCGCGACGCACCAACGCCTCGACGGAGGCGGCTTCGCCGGATACGACGATCTGGGTCGGTCCGTTGTGGTTCGCGATCCATACGCCGGATCCGATCTCGTCGCACAGCGCGCCGACTGTCTGGACATCCAGCTTGAGGATGGCGGCCATCGTCCCGCCGATCCCGCTCATCGCGCGTCCCCGTTCGATCACCGCGTCCAGCGCATCCTGTGCGGTCAGGACGCCCGCGCTGACCAGGGCGGTGTACGCGCCGAGGCTGTGGCCGGCGACGATTCCCGGTGCCCAACCGGCGGTACGGAGCGTCTCGTCGCGCCCCAAGCTGTCGATGAAGAGCGCCGGTTGGGCGTTCTCCGTCCGCTGCAGGAGGTCGGCCCGGCCGTCCGCGATCCACGCGCGAAGCGGCAGCCCGCGGTCCTCCGCCCAGGCGAACAGCCGGTCAATCCGCTCCGAGCTCGCCGGAAGGACCTCGGGGACCGTCCCTTGCCCCGGGAACAGGAACGCGACGGCGCGGCTCATTCCGGACCCTCCTTCGACCTACATCCTCACGACGACCGCGCCGTAGGTCACTCCGGCGCCAAACGCGGTCATCGCCACGACCTGTCCGCGCTCGATCCGGCCGTCGCGGAGCGCCTCGTCCAGCGCGATGGGAATCGACGCGGCGGATGTGTTCGCCACGCGATCGAGGTTGGTGATCACGCGCTCGGGAGCGACATCCAACCGGCGGATCAGGGCGTCGATGATCCGCACGTTCGCCTGGTGCGGAATGATCCAGTCGACATCGTCCAGGTCGAGAGCCGCGACACGGAGCGCTTCGCGCGTCGCCTTCTCCATCATGGGGGCGGCGTGGCGGAAGACGCCGGATCCCTCCATCTTCACGTAGTGAGCCCGCGCGTCGAGCGTCTCCGGCGTCGCGGGAAGCCGGGTTCCGCCGCCTGGCATGTGCAGCAGGAGGGATTTGTCGGCATCGCCGTACAGCGCGACGCCGAGGACCCCCTCGTCATCGCCGCCCCGTGTGAGCATCGCGGCCCCGGCCCCGTCGCCGAACAGCACGCAGGTCTGCCGGTCGGTCCAGTCGGTGACGCGCGAGAGAGCCTCGGTCCCGATGAGCAGGACGTGGCGATAGAGCCCCGCCCGGATCAGCCCGTCCGCCACCGCGAGGCCGTAGAGGAAGCCGCTGCATCCGGCTTTCAGATCGAAGAACGGCGCGTCGGCGACCCCGAGCCCCTCGGCGATGAACGGGGCCGAGCCGGGGCAGATCATGTCCGGGAAGTTGGTCGCGACGAGCAGGAGGTCGACGTCGCTCGCGCGAAGCTCGGCGTCCTTCAACGCCCGCGACCCCGCGTCGACGCTCATGTCGGACGGGATCTCCTCCTCGGAGAGGATGTAGCGGGTCCGGATCCCCGTTCGCTGAACGATCCACGCATCCGATGTGTCGACGATTCGCTCGAGGTCCGCGTTCGTCAAGCACTTCGCCGGAACGTGGCTGCCGGTTCCAACGATCCTAGCGCCCATCGTCTCTCCAGCCGGCCATGCCGCGGGAGAGCCGCTCGATCAGGCCGACCTCGACTTCGCGACGGGCAACCTCGACGGCGCTGCCGATCGCCTCGGCGTCCGAGCGGCCGTGCGCGATGACGACGACGCCGTTGACGCCGAGGAGCGGCGCCCCCCCGTGCTGGCGATAGGACAGCGATCGCTTGACCCGCGCGAACGATCCGCTCATCAGCATCGCGCCGATCATGGCGATGACGCGCCCGCGGACCGTCCGCTTCAGCAGGGTGGTCACGGCGGAGATGCCCCCCTCGAGCGCTTTGAGAAACACGTTCCCGACAAACCCGTCGCACACGACAATGTCCACGGGGCGATCGATCAAGAGGTGATGGGCCTCGACGTTTCCGACGAACGGGAGCGGTCCCGCTTCGAGCCGAGCGAACGTGTCCGCGATCAGCCGGTTCCCCTTCCCGGGTTCGGCCCCGATGTTGAGCAGACCGAGGGTCGGCTGCTCGATCCCCAGGACGTCGCGCGCGTACGACGCCCCCATCAAAGCGAAATGGACGAGCTGATCCGGCGTGCAGTCGCTGTTTGCTCCGACATCGATCACCAGGATCTCTCGACCGACGAGGGTCGGGAGGGTGGCGAGGATCCCAGGGCGCGGGATCCCGGGGATCCGATCGAGGAGGAGGATGGATCCGGCGACCACGGCGCCTGTGTTGGCGGGCGAGACGAACGCATCGACTTCACCGGCTTGGAGGGCGCGGAGGCCGACGACGAGCGAGGAGTCCGTCTTTTCCCTGACCGCTCGGACCGGCGGGTCCTCCATACGGATCGTCTGAGAGGCGGGCAGGATGTCGAATCGACCTCCCGGCTTCAGGCCGGCGTCGGACAGCGTGCGCCGAATCAGGTCCGGATCCCCGGCGAAGGCGATGTCCATGTCGTGCCTTCGCCCGACGGCGACGCCCCCTTTGACGAGTTCGCGGCTTGGGAGGTCGCCACCCATGACATCGAGAAGGATTCGCATCGGAGTCTACTCCCCCGTAAAAGAATGGTGCCGAGGGCGGGACTTGAACCCGCACGGACGTTTGAAGTCCACATGGCCCTCAACCATGCGCGTCTGCCAATTCCGCCACCTCGGCAACACGCCCCATGGTAGCGGAGGGTCGGAAGGGGGTCAACTGAACGTCGTGCGCGGGGGAGCAATGACGCAGTATGAGCGGAATTTGCCTTCTGTAGCAAATCGCCCTATGATGAAGTCTAATGCTAGAGTGAGACGCTACATCCCAAAGGGCGGAGGTGACGGGATGAACGGCAGGGCGTTCGCCGGTTGGGTATCGTGCGGATTCTTGGTGCTTGTTGGGTTGCTCGTCGCAGGCATGGTGGCCGTATCGGAGCCTGCAACCTACTTCGGAGTGACATTTCCCCAGGGTGATCTCGCGTTCGCTGATCGAGTCGTCGACTACGTGGCCGCGAGCTGCGTACGGGACGCGTACGACGATCCAGAGGAGGCGCTCGGGCCTCCTGACGCGTGTCCCGCAGGAGGTTGCGAGGGCTGCGACGGATGCGATACGAACGCCGTGGCCCTGGGGTTCCGCCTGAGCGTTCTGGACAACCGTGGGTATCTGATCGTCGAGTTCGTGGACAACATCCTGATCGACGCCACGGGGGCCGACCTGTTCGTCTACATCACGAACGGCAAGCCGGCGCGCGTGGAGATCAGCTCCAACGGGACCCAATGGGTGTTCGTTGGTCAGACGGTGGGCTACCCCGGGGCGATCGACATCGGTCCGTACGCCGGGGGAGGCGATGAATTCCGGTTCGTGCGCTTGAGCGACGTCCCGGCCGACGAAGCCCGGTCGGAATGTCCCGGTCCGAGCATCGACGCGATCGGCGCGATGGGACCGGCCATCGAAATCGCCCAGGGAGAGGCGTTCGGGAGCCTTGAGCTTCAGCCGGTCGGAGATCTTGCGTTCGCCTTCCAGTACGCGCCGACCACGTACTACTTCATCCTCGATTCCTCATCCAGCATGGGCGAAGTGATCGACGGTGAGGTTAAGTTGGATATCGCAAAGGATGTGATCCTCGATCTGCTCGGCGACCTGCCGACAGGGGCCGCGGTCGGGGTCCGGACGTTCGGCGGGTACTGCTCGACCAACCTCCTGTCCCCGATTGCGCCGATCGAAGAGGCACCGCTGCGAACCGAGATCCTTAAGATGACTCCGAGAGGCGCGACGCCGATCGCGCTTGCGTTGGAGGAGGCGAGGGCGGACCTGACGCCGGTCGCGGGGCCGAAGCTGATCCTGCTCGTGAGCGACGGGATCGAGACCTGCAAGGGGGATCCGGTCGAGGCCGCGGAGGAGTTCATCGCCACCGGTCTTGATCTGCGGATCCATGTCGTCGGGTTCGACATCAGCCGAAACGTCCCCGCCCGCGATCAGCTGATCGCCATCGCGCGGTCGACCGGGGGCCTCTACTTCGACGCGCAAAGCAGCGCGGAGCTACGGCAGGCGATGAGCATCGTGGCCCCGTTCAGCTACACCGTCTACGACGAGGAAGGAAATGTCGTCTTTGAGGGACGGATCGGGCAGGCAGGCCCTTCGCTGCCGGCCGGCGTGTACAGCGTCGTGATCAACACGACGCCGCCGATCACCGTCACCCAAGTTGTCGTGGAGGATCAGTCGACCACGTTGATCACGGTGGAGCAGGAGAACGGCGGGTTCCGCGCCGAGGTGGAAAACTAGCAGAGACTCGATGGGCTGTCGGGCGGATCCGCCCCCGCCCGACCGAGTCACAGGAGCGCGCCGCCGTGGACGTCCAGGACGGCCCCTGTGACGTAGGAGGCTTCGTCGGACGCCAGGAACGCGACGGCGGCCGCAATCTCCTGCGGACGCGCGAGCCGTCCTAGCGGGACATTGGCGTTCGCGTCGGCCGGTAGATTCGCTCCCGTATCGACGAATCCGGGAGAGACCGCGTTCACCCGGATTCCGAAGCGCCCCTCCGACTTCGCCAGCGTCCTCGTCAGCACGACAACCCCCGCCTTCGCGATCGTGTAGGGCAACGTGTTGGGGACCGGGCGCTGCCGCTGCGCGTGCATCGACGCGACGTTGACGATCAGCCCCTTCTTCCGCTCACGCATCCTCGGGAGAATCGTTCGGCAGCAGAGGAATGCGCTGGTGAGATTGGCCGATAGGATCGTGTTCCATTCGTCGAGCGAGGTATCGAGGAACGGCTTCCACAGGAAGAGGCCGGCGTTGTTGACCAGCAGATCGACCGGTCCGCGAGCCCAGGCCTCGTCGACGAGCTGCTCGACGTCGGCTTGTCGGGTGACGTCCGCCCGGACGAGCGCTGCATTGGGGTGGAGCCTGCGCAGCCGAGCCAGCGCCTCGGCGGCGTCGTCCGGGTCGTGCGCGTAGTTCAGGATCGGGGTGAACCCGTCTTGAGCGAGTCGCTCAGCGATGGCGAAGCCGATATTCCGCGTGCTGCCGGTGATCAGTGCCCGGCGTGGCTTGGTCATCTTACGGGCTTGCAGGGCCCTGGATCTCCTCGATGACCCCAGCGAGGTCGTCCTGCACATGGTGCAGGCTCTGCCGAAGCCTTGCGGGGTCGACGTGCGCGAGAGGCACGAGGGGATCCTCGCCGAGCCGGTCCAGGTAGGCATCGATGTCGCGGATGACGGTCGACAGACAGGACAGCCCGGCGTGCTCGTCCGCTCCCTCGAACGACTCGATGCTCCGCTGGAGGTGTCCGATCGCCCTTCCGATGAGGCTCAGAAGGTCTTTCGTTTCACTCGTTTCGTTCACCCGCATCTCCTCTTCCGATGCGATTATGCCTCGCCGGCCGCCGTCCTAGTTGTCCGGCCCCCCCTCGAGGCTGTCCTTCATCTCATCGAGGATCCGTTCCTTCAGCCGGGAGACCTGCCGTTGCGAGATTCCGAGCTCCTTGCCGACCTCCGATTGGCTCTTCCCTTCGTAGAACAGGCCCTCGACGACCTGCCGCTGGATCTCGCTCAGCTGTTCGATGGCCACGAGGACCCGCATCCGGACGTCAAACGGCAGGTCATCCGACGCCGGCATGAGACGCTCGATCGACAGCGGGGCGGGGTTCGGGTCGCTGCTGCGCCGTTGCTGATCGATTGATACGTAGGTCATCGTCTCGCGCCCCCGCAGGAGGGCGGTGAGTTGATCCTCGGAGAGACCGAGGGGGGATGCGAGCTCTCCGAGGGTGGGCGGCCGCCCCTCTCTCTGGAAGAAGGTCTCCTCCGTCTCTTTGATCCGGCGGTTCATCGTTTGGACCCACTGGGGAATGCGGATCGTCGAGTGCTTGTCCCGGATGAAGTGCCGGATCTCTCCCTGGATAAGATAGCTCGCGTAGGTACTGAAGCGCGTCTTTCGCGCCAGGTCGAAGTTGGCGACCGCGTTTAACAGGCCGATATAGCCCGCTTGGATCAGATCGTCCAGCGGCTCACCGGAGCTGACGAATCGGACGGCGATCGATTTCACCAGCCCGACGTTGCGTCGAACGAGCTCATCCCTCACTGCACTCAGGTCACGGCCCGTGTCCTCGCCGTCCTTCGCTCGACGGAGAACCTCAATCAGCTTCTCGTTCGTCAGCGCGGTGAGAGGAATCCGTCCTGCGTCACGCATCTCGGCTCATGGCTCCAGCTTCCGGTCGCATCGGGACGAGTCTGCCCGTTTCGGGGCGAGAATCCGATGATCTGCGACCGGGAATTCTAGGACGTCTGCCACCACAACAGAAGGGCAAACAACACGGCGAAGACGGCCAGCCGAAGGATGCTCGAGCGAAGCGCGAGAGACGGGGAGCGTGCGAGCGGAGACGGGCAACCGTGCACCGTGCACTCCCCGATGGCGTTGCGGAGCTCGAATTCCTGGGCGCGGCCGGCGCCGAGGACGACCTCCTCGCCGACGAACACGGCGGGGACGCTCGAGACGTCGACCTCGTACGCACGGGCCAGCTCCATCAAGAGGTCGAGCGATTTCGGATCGGAAATGTCGTATCGGACGATCGCCGATTCCGGCAGCTCGGAGGTCAGCCCCGCGAGGAGCTCCTCGATCTGGGCGCAATCGGGGCAGCCGTCCTCGTAGAAGACGACGATCCACGGTTCGTTCTCGGCCGAGAACGCGGGCAGGAAGGCGGCGAACACCAGGGCGGCGAACAGGAGGCCTCCGACGGCGCGCCGCACGGCTACATCCACCCCATGAACACCGCAGCAAGCATCCCCGCGCCGAGAAGGAGCATGATGATCCCGGAGACCAGGTGGAGCTTCCCGAGGCGCGCGGAGCGCCAACGCTCCGCACGTGCGGTTGTGGTGAGCCCGAAGTACACGGCGAGGGTGATCGCCACCAACGGCAGGACGAAGATCGTGTTGTACAGCAGCAGGTAGAGGATCCCCTGAATGTGCGTCGTGGTCTTGCTCAGCAGGGCAAGGATAGCGATGTACGGACCCGAGGAGCAGGGGAGGAGGAACAGCGAGTCCAGGACGCCGACAAAGAACGCGCCGGGAACGCTGACCACCGACGCGGTCAACCGCTTCACGGTCGGCCGCCAGCGCTGCGGAACCTCGATCGTGAACCACTTGCCGTAGGCGAAGTAGTCCTTCATGTTCCAGAGGCCGAGAAGGATCGCCAGCGACGACACGGTGATGATGAACGGCCGCTGTACGCCGGCAGCCTGAATGGCGGAGAAGATGCCGATTCCCATCAGGAAATACGAGATGAACACGGCGGCCGTGAACGCGAAGCCGGCCTTGAGGACCAACGCCTTGTGTCCCTTCCGCTGGGCGACCAACAGGGTCCCCAGGAGGAGAACGAGCACGGCGAACGTGCACGGGTTGATCGAGTCCACCGCCGCCGCCACGATCACGGCCGGGATGGTGAGGTTCTCGGCGAGGCTGCTCCCGTCCGCTTCGTCGATCCGGGAGAGCGGGGACGGGGCGTCCGCCTCGACCGCGAGCCGGACGGCCCGTTCGAGGGCGACATTCTCGGCCCGCCCCGACGGGGCGTACGGCTCCTCCTCGAGTCCGTGGAAGACCCCGCCGACGAACGCGACGTCCCCGACGAAGACGATCGGGACGGCGCCCTCGGCCACCCCGTAGGCCGCGAGAAGCTTCGGCAGCAGATCGAGCGCCTCGGGCTCGCGAATCTCGTAGTCGACGATCTTCAGTCCCGGGTACTGCGGATGGATCGACTCGAGGAACGCCTCCGTGCGGGCGCAGTGGGAGCAACCGATCTCGTGGAAGAGGACGAGGGTTGTCGACTGCGCCGCGGCGGCGAACAGGGCCACCATGCCGAGGCCGAGGAGCACGGCTCTTGCGGTCACTGAGTACGGCCGTTCGCGGGCTGGCACGATGAGGAGGTTACTCCGAATCGCCGATGACGAATCGGCCGCTGAACTGGCGGATCCACTCCCCGAGCCCTCCGAGCAGGCTTCTCGCCTGGGTGAATCCCGCGTCCAGCATCATCCGGGCCACCGCGTCGCTCTGCTCGTTCGCGTCGTCGTAGACAATGATCAGGGCGTCCTTCGGCAACTCGCTCAGCCGAGCGCCGATGTCGGTGAACGGGACATTGATCGCGCCGAACAGGTGGGACGCCTCGTAAGCGGCCGGATCGCGGAGATCGATCAGAACGTAGATCAAGTATCGGAGCTCGGCGATGCTCGTACAGGCGCGATCGTCGTCCGGACAGACCAGGCGGACTTCCCCCTCTCGGCTCGGTGTAACGAGCGGCTCGACCGCAGTCCGAACGAGGTACGTCCCGTACCAACGCAGCCACTCATCCAGACCGCCGAGGGTGTAGTACGCCGTCGTGTACCCCTCCGAGGCGAGGTAGGACGCCATGTCCTTGCTTGCCTCTCCGGCTTGATCGTAGAGGACGATGAACGCATCCGACGGGAGCACGTCGAGGGAATCGGCCAGCACGTCGGCGGGGATGCTCACGGCGCCGATCAGGTGCGCCGCGTCGTAGGCGGTCGGATCCCGGAGGTCGACGAGCAGGTAGAACAGGTAGTTCATGTCGCTGATCGAGGTATGGTAGGTCTGCGCGCGCATGACCTCGCCGGTGATGCGGAGCGTGAACCGCGGCCGCTCGGAGCTGAACGAGTCGGCGTAGTCGGGATCGTTGACGTAGAGATAGACGGCCTTGGAGATCCTCCCGCTGAAGCCCGACGTATCGATGACGATCTGGAGGTCGACCGATTCGCCGGGCGCGAGCCGGTGGGTCGCCAGGGCGGTGGTCGTGCATCCGCACGACGCGGCAACGCGATAGATCTCCAGGATTTGATCGCCGGCGTTCTCGATCGTGTAGACGTGGGTCACCGCGAAGCCCTCGAGGGTCGATCCGAAATCGTAGACCGGATCGTCGACGTGGACCTTGGGCGCCGCATGAGCCAAAGCGGCGATCGCGAGACACGACATGATGGCAATGAGCAGGACCTTCTTCATCGGCGTTCCTCCCTGTGATCGTCTCGGCGTATTGTACCGACAACTCCGCGGCGGTTCCTGCCGCCTCGATCGGGATGCCTGGATTATCTACTCGTCACGCCGCGCGGGGTTCCGTGACGGTACTCCGAGGCAGGCTTTGCGCGTGTAGAAGCGGGCTCGTATCATCCGCCCCGAAGGAGTTCAAGACATGCACGATGTCCGACTGAGCGGCGAGGATATCCTGAAGCGCCAGCTCGAGCTGGCCGACGCGAACCGCCGTCGGTTGGCGGAGAAGGCTGTCCGTGGGATCAGCGTTCTGGGCGCGATCGGGAGCGGGAAGACCATGCTGATCGAGCGGATGATCGATCGGCTGTCGGCGCAGGGGCTGACGATCGGGACGATCGCGGCGGATTCGGCCGGCGACGACGATCATCGGCGGTTCGTCGCGCGCGGCGCCCGGTCGGTCAACCTGAACACGCAGGACGACTGCCACCTCGACGCCCACCGCGTCGAGCATGCCCTGGACGACCTTCCGCTCGACGATCTGGACGTGCTGTTCGTCGAGAACGTCGGCAATCTCATCTGCCCGGCCGACTTCCCGCTCGGGGTCGATCGAGAGATGGTCGTCATCTCGGTCACCGAAGGCGACGACATGGTGCGCAAACATCCGAAGATCTTCGCGCAGACCGACGTGATGGTCGTGAACAAGCTCGATCTCGCGGACGCGGTCGGGGTCGATCCGCAGCGGATCGTCGCCGACTTCGAGCAGATCAACCCGCACGGCAAGGTCGTGCTCAGCGATGCGCGCCACGAGCGGGGGATCGACGACCTCCTCCTCGCATTGGGGTTCGAATGCACGAGTACTCCGTCGTGAGCGAGCTCGTTTCGGCCCTGCTGCCGAAGCTGGAGCCCCATCCCGGGCACGTCGTCGACGTCATGCTGGTGAAGGGGGAGTTGCGGATTCTCTCCGACGAGGCGCTGCGGAATGCGTACGAGCTGTTGATCGAGGGGACGCGCCTGGAAGGGTCGAAGCTGGTGATCGAGCCGGTGACGGTCCGGGTCCGATGCCGCTCGTGTGGCTACGTGGGCCCGGCGGAGCACGTGAGGGAGGAGGCGTTCCACTTCGCGGTTCCGATCCTGAGCTGCCCGGCCTGCGGCGCGGAGGTCGATATCGAAGCGGGGCGGGAGCTGTACGTCGATCGGGTGACGATGAAGACGGAGGCGCCGGCGGACGTCCCATGAGTCGACGGCGAAAGCGCCTGTTGGTTCGCGGGGTCGTGCAGGGGGTCGGGTTCCGGCCGTTCGTCTACCGGGTCGCGACCGAACACCGACTTGGAGGGTCGGTGCACAACCGCGGGGACGCGGGGGTTGAGATCTTCATCGAAGGTTCGCCGGACGCGATCCGGTCGTTCCTTCACCGGTTCGAACGCGAGCTTCCGCCGCTTGCGCGGATCGCTTCGGTGCGCGTGTACGATGAGGAGCCCCTCGGCGAGACGACGTTTGCCATCCTCCCATCGACCGAGGACGGGGAGGGAAGCGGGGTTCTACCTCCCGACGTAGCGGTCTGCGACGCGTGCGCCGCCGAGATCCTCGGCCGGTCGCGGTTCGCCGGATACTGGGCGACGAGCTGCACGGACTGCGGCCCGCGGTTCACCGTGATCGAGTCGCTTCCGTACGATCGGCCGCGGACGTCGATGGTCGACTTCCCGATGTGCGCTGCGTGCGCGGCCGAGTATCGCGATCCGCTCGACCGTCGGTACCACGCGCAGACGACGGCCTGCTCGATGTGCGGGCCGACGCTGACATTCGATGGCGAGGCCGCCTCGGCGATCGATCGGGCGGCGGTCGCGCTACGGGCCGGGGAGATCGTCGCGATCAAGGGGATCGGCGGGACGCACCTGGCGTGCGACGCGACGAGCGAACGCGCGGTGGATCAACTGCGAGCGCGGGTCGGCCGTCGGTCGCAGCCGTACGCGTTGATGGCCACGGAGTCGATGATCCCCTTGTTCGCCGCGCCGGACGATGACGAGTGGGACGCACTCCGAGGTCCCGAGCGGCCGATCGTCGTCCTCCCCCGCATTCCGGGGATCCTCACCGCCGGCGTGGCTCCCGGCCTGCATACAGTGGGGGTCATGCTCCCCTACACCGGACTACATCACCTCCTGTTCTCGCGCATCGAGGTTCCGCTGGTGATGACGAGCGCGAACCTCCCGGGGCGACCGATGTTGATCGAGAATGCGGAGATCGAGCGTCGGCTCGACGGGATCGCGGACCGTCTCCTGTTGCATGATCGCCGAATCGTCGCTCGGTGCGACGACTCGGTCCGTCGAGAGGTCGCCGGCCGCCTCGTCTTCCTCCGGCGGTCGAGGGGGTGGGTCCCGCGGCCGATCGACGCCCCGCTCGGCGATGAACCGATCCTCGCCCTCGGTCCGGAGAGCGATCTCACGTTCGCGATCTACGCGGACGGCGCGACGACCCCGTCGCAGCACATCGGGTCGGTCGACGACGTCGAGACCCTCGGGTTCCTCGACGAAGCGATCGAGCATCTGTACCGGATCACTCGGGCGCCGGAACCGCGGATCATCGCCTGCGACCTGCACCCGCGCTTTGCGACGACGCAGCTTGCGGAGGAGCTCGCGCGCCGGCATGGAGCCCGGGTCGTTCGGGTCCAACACCACGCGGCCCACCTCCTCGCGATGATGGCGGAACACGCGCTCGAGGAGGCGGTGGGGATCATTCTCGACGGATACGGGTACGGGTGGGACGGTCAGGCGTGGGGTGGCGAGCTGCTCACGGCTCGGGGACGGGGCATCGAGCGGGCGGGGTTCCTCCGGCCGGTCCGTCTCCCGGGAGGCGACCTGGCTGCGCGGTGGCCGCTTCGGATGGCCGCGTCGTTCCTCCACGCTGCGGGAGCGGATCGACGGTGGCTCGCCCACGAATTGGAAGCCCGCGGGCTGAGCGAGCGGGCGGTGGACCTCCTGCTCGCGCAGATCGACCGAGGGATCCAGGCGCCGTGGACGACGAGCGCCGGCCGATTCCTCGATGCGGTCGCCGGCTGGCTCGGCGTCTGCCGCGAGCGGACCTACGAGGGAGAACCGGCGATGCGGCTGGAGGCGGCCGCCGCTGCAGGAAAGGTTCAGCCGATCCAAGCGGACGTGGTGACGACCGCGGAAGGCCGCGTCGTCGACACGGTCGGGCTGTTCGTCCGGCTCGTCGAACTGGCGGCAAGCCGCCCCGTCGAAGATGTCGCAGCGACGGCGCAGGAGGCACTGGCGGAGGGCGTCGCCCGGGCCGCGGGGGGCGTGGCAAAGCAACGCGCGATCGGGGACGTCTGCTTCAGCGGAGGGGTCGCGTACAACGACGCGATCGCATCGGCGATCCGGGGCCGGATCGAGGCCGCCGGCCTTCGATATCGCACCAACGAGCGGGTCCCGTGTGGTGACGGCGGGATCGCATTCGGTCAGGCCGCCTACGCCGGTCGCGGGATCGAGATCCTAAAAGCAGACCGGACCGATACAGCACCCCGCGACCGTTGCCAGTAGGCCCGCGAGCAGTCCGAGAGAAAGAACCCATCGAATCATAGGTCGCATTGTACGAGACGGTGGTCGGCCCACAAGGACCGCCGTCGATCCCGAGGGTCGCGGATGACGCGAGGGACGGCCGGTCAGCCGTCCCTCGCTGGGCATGTGAACGCTTCTGCGGCGTGAGGAGGTCGTGTGCATTGCCCGCTCCATCTACCCGCAACGCGGGCCGAGGTTTCGGCCCGACAGCATCGTGCGTGTCTACGGGGCGGCTGCGGGGTCGCGAAGCCACGCGGCAATCTGGGCTTCCCAACGGGCTTGTCCGGCGGGGTTGTTCCCGTGACCGGATTCCGCGTCGTAGCGCGCCTGGACGGCCTCGAGTCGCTCAAGGATCTCCTCGGCCTTCCGATGGAGCGCCTCATGCAGCGCATCGAGTGCGCCGTCCTTGCTGCCGCTGTCGGCCTGGACGGAGGACAGGACGATCTCCAGCTTCCGGCGATACACCTCGTTCAGGTCGAAATGGGCCTGCTCGTGGCCGAGGACGCGGTCGTCCGCCTTCCCCGGGACGACCCACGAGAGGGACGGCTCCATCGTATTGGTCACGGCGACGCTCTCGACGTGCCCGACCCACGTCCGGCCGCGGGAGGTGACGGAGTAGCGGGCGTGCCAGCGGATCGTCATGTGGATCGCCGCCGCTTCGTTGCGGTGGACGGCGTCCGCCGGGGCAGGACACTGGAAGAGGTCCCAGGAGATCGGCGTCGTCTCGCACCACGGCATGCTGGACGCCGCACCGTCCAGCACGGCGGCGTATGAGAAAAGCCCGAGGAGCAGCGCGAACAGGGAACCGGCCACAATACGAACGCGGACCCCTCGCGTCTGCACCACGGACTCTGCCTCCTTCGAACTGATCGTACCCGAGACGGGTTGAATCTACCAGCCCCGGCCGCCGCCACCGCCGAAGCCGCCGCCGGAGAAGCCGCCGCCGAATGAAGCGCCGCCCCCCCATGCGGAGCGGCCGCCGGAGGCCGTTCGTGGCGCCGACGCGAAGGTCCGCTCCATCCCCGCGGTCAGGTAAAGCATCGACGCAGTGAACAAGTGTGCGCGGAATACGGGAGCCGGGCCGACGTACCAGTCCGGCGGCTCCTCGAGCAACCCCTCGAACTGCTTCGTCCAGATCGACGTGAGATTGAGGGCGATCGCGTACGGGAGAAGCTTCTCGAACAGCTGGGGGGACTTCTCCGGCGCGTCGTGGTACTCGATTCGATCGACCTCCGCCCGGTGGATGTACTCGGAGAGGCCGAGCAGCTCCTCGAGGGCGCGGACGCCGGCCTTGGTCTTCCGCGGCATGAAGGGAGAGAAGCCAAGAACGATCAACCCGCACAATCCGATCGCGATGCCGAGGTACAGCGATCCGGTGAAGATCCCGAGGGCGACGCCGCCCGCGACCCCCATCCACCCGATCGACGCGTAGAACCCACGCGTCCGCTCGGGGTTGTGGGGGTAGTAGCCGCGCTCGATCAGCCCGGCGTACAGCCGGGACTTGATCGTTGGGAGGTGCTTGTAGAAGTGATTCTCCAGGGACGAGAGGGTGCGCTCGCCCGGGTGTTCGTCATCGAAGATCGCCTCCAGGAGCTGCCGCTCGACGTCGGAGAGGGGGTCGGTTGACCCCGGCCTTCGGACGAACCGGTACTCGGTCGCCGATCGGCCGAACGCCTCCTTCACGCGGTCGGCGAGCCCTTGCGCCTCGTCGATCTCCTCGATCGTCAGGTGCCCCTTGACGGCGAGGCCGATGAGCATCGCGCTGATGTCGCGCAGGTCGGCGCGGTCGTCGATCAAGACGCCGGCGGCGCCGGGATGGATCCCGTTCGGCGGCTCGAATGCCGGCGCGATGGTCCGCTTGCGCGGATCCCGGCCGACGCGCATCCAGACGAGGAACATCCCGACGAGCGCGGCGATCGGGAGGGCGGCGTATCGGTTCGCGTTGAGGAACCAGACAATCCGTCGTCCGATCGACGGCGGCTCGAGCGGGAGCTGGTCGCGGGGGATCGACACGTCGATTGTCAACCCCTCCCCGGGGGAGAGAAGCCCGCAGGAGAAGAGGAGCTCTCCGGCCTCGGACGGGGCCCCTGGATCGCCACGGGTCGCGCTTCCGTACCGGCCGACGTAGGAGATCGACGCCACGGTCGCCGGATCGACCGTGTCAGGGAGGACCACCCGGGCCGTAGCGGCGCGAATGGGGATCTCCCAGTCATTCCCGGTGACGTTCCAGTACAGCTGCAGGGAGTCCTCGTGGAAGAGGATCGCTCGTCGGACCGTGTAGACGATCGTGTACGTGTGGACACCGGCGATCGTCCGATCCGGATCGCCGATCCGCAGCCGCAGATCGCGCCCGGCTCGGTGCGTGGTATAGGGAACCGATCCGCCGTCCATGGTGATCCGGTCGATCTCGAGGTCGATCGTGACGTTGGCGCCGCGAGGATCCCGGTACGAAACCGGGATGTCGCGTTCGATCCCGTGATGGGGCGTGCGGTAGGAGACGACGAGCTGCTCGGTGACGTGGAGGGCGCCGTCCGCGTCGAGAGCGACGATGGCATCGAGCTGCCCGATCTCCAGGCTCCCGAAGGCGGCGCACCCGAAGGCGAAGACGGCAGCGATAAGGAGGAGGACCGGTCGCGCGAATCGCATCAGAACCCGACGCGGGGAGCGCCCCGCTGCTCCTCGCCGGGGAGCGCGTAGAACTCGCGTTCCCTGAAGGCGAACAGGCTGGCGATGATGTTGCGCGGGAAGACCTGGATCATCGTGTTCAGGTCCCGGACGACGGCGTTGTAGTAGCGGCGCGATCGCTGGATCGCGTCCTCGATCTGCTCGAGCGTCTGCTGGAGCTCGAGGAAGTTCTGGTTCGCCTTCAACTCCGGATACGCTTCGATGACTGCGAACAGCGACTTGAGGGCGCCCTTTAGGCCTTCCTCGGCCTGGGCCTGCTCCTGCGGGGTGGACGCGTCGATCGCCCTCGACCGCGCGAGGGTCACCTGCTCGAACACCTCGGACTCGTGCGACGCATAGCCCTTGACCGTCTCGACGAGGTTAGGGATGAGATCCCATCGTCGTTTGAGTTGGGTATCGATGTCCCGCCATGCCTCCTCGGATCGAACCCGCAGCCGGACGAGCCGGTTGTACGTGAGCCCTCCCCAGAGGAGGATGATCCCCCCGATGATGACGACATATCCGATCGCGCTCATGCTTCCTCCTTCCCCGCGGTCGTCCAATTCTAGCGGCGTCGGACACGGACGACCACCTGGGTCGCGGCCTGCAACCGGACAGCGAATCGAGGGACGGGATGCCCTGAATTCCTGTTGCAGTAAGAGAAACAGCGTGGTATCCTACCGTCGTTTCGACAGCGACATTCCGTTGATCTAGGAGGCCGAGATGTACAAAAGGCTGTTCACCCCGGGACCGACGCAGGTCCGTCCCGAGATCCTCAAGGAACTGGCGACGCCGCAGATCCACCACCGGTCCCCGGAGTTCTCGGCGTTGTACGCGGAGATCCAACCGAAGCTCCAGAAGGTGCTGTTCACCGACAACCCGGTGCTGCTTTTCACCTCGTCGTCGACCGGAGCGATGGAGTCGGCGGTCACGAATCTCGTCGCGAAGCGCTGCCTGAACCTCGTCAATGGTGCGTTCTCCGAGCGGTGGCACGAGATCACGGTCGGCAACGGGGTCCCCTGCGACGCGTTCGAGCTGCCGTGGGACACGGCCGTGAAGCCGGAGATGGTCGATGAACAGCTGGCGTCGGGGAAGTACGACGCGGTGACGCTCGTCTTCAACGAGACCTCGACGGGGTTGCTCAACCCGCTGCCGGACATCGCCGAGGTCGTGCGGCAGTATCCGGACGTCTTCTTGCTCGTCGATGCGGTCAGCGGAATGGCCGGGGTGAGGATCGAGCCGGATCGGTGGGGGATCGATTTCCTCCTCGCCGGGGTACAGAAGGCGATGGCGCTCCCTGCCGGCCTCGCGGTCGCGGTGGTCAGCGAACGGGCGTTCGAGCGCGCGGAGAGCGTGCCGCCGCGAAGCTACTACTTCAACCTCCCTCTGATGCGAAAGTACCATCTGAAAAACCAGACCCCTTCGACCCCGGCGATTCCTCACCTGTTCGCATTGAACGCTCAGCTCGACGACATGCTCGCGGAGGGGATGGCCGCCCGTTTCGGCCGGCATCAGCGGATGGCGTCAATCGTCCAGGACTGGGCGAAGCGGTGGTTCGACATCTTCCCCGAGGAGGGGTACTGGTCGCCGACGCTGACCTGCGTCCGCAATACGAGGGACGTCGACGTCGTGAAGCTGATCGGCACGTTGGCCGAGGAGTACAACCTGCGGATCTCCAACGGCTACGGCGACATCAAAGGCAAGACGTTCCGCATTGCCCACATGGGCGACACGCGGGTCGACGAGATCGAAGGGGTGTTGAGGGCGATCGAGATCGTCCTCGACCTGTAGGGGGTGCGATGATGGCGTTCAAGGTTCTGGCGTCCGACCCGCTTGCCGCGGAGGCGGTCGCGGCGATGCGCGACGCGGGGCTCGAGGTTGACGAGAAGACGGAGCTGTCCCCGGAGGAGCTGGCGATCGAGATCGGGGCGTACGATGCGATCGTCGTCCGCAGCGCGACCAAGCTAACCGGGGAGATCCTCGACGCCGCGGCGAAGCTGCAGTTGATCGTCCGCGCCGGCGTCGGACTGGACAACATCGACGTCGAGCGCGCGACGGAAAGAGGGATCGAGGTTCGCAACACGCCGGCGGCAAGCTCCAACTCGGTCGCGGAGCTCGCCCTCGGGCACCTCCTGTCGGTCGCGCGCCACATCGGCCGCGGAACGGCGTCAGTCAAGGCCGGCAGATGGGAGAAGAAGGCGCTCAAAGGGGTGGAGATCGAGGGGAAGACCCTCGGGATCGTCGGGATCGGTCGAATCGGCCGGCTCCTCGCGAAGAAGGCCGACGCGCTGGGGATGCGGGTGATCTGCTACGATGCCTACCTGACCGAGAGCCCGATCCCCGAGGTGGCCCCGAGGATCGAACTCGACCGGCTGCTGGCGGAGAGCGACTTCATCTCGCTGCACATCCCGTTCGAGCCGTTCGCGGGGGCGACGATCGGCGCCGCGGAGCTGGCGAAGATGAAGGACGGCGTCCGGATCGTGAACTGCGCCCGGGGCGGCGTCATTGACGAGGCGGCGCTCGCAGCGGCGATCGAGCGCGGGAAGGTGGCCGGCGCCGCATTGGACGTGTTCGCGACGGAGCCGCCGGCCGCGGACGACCGACTGCTCGGGCTCGACGCGGTCTCCTTTACCCCGCACATCGGGGCATCGACCGTGGAGGCGCAGGCGCGCGTGGGGCGGGAAGCGGCTCAGATCGTGATCGACTTCGCGAAGAAGGCCCGAGGGTAGGGGGCGACGATGGCGCAGATCATCCCCTTCCGGGGGTACCGGTACGACCCGGCGAAGGTGGGGCCGATCCGAGACGTGGTGTCCCCACCGTACGACCGCGTCGATCCGGACGTGCAGGCGGCCTGCTACGAGCGCAGCCCGTACAACATCGTTCGGATCATCAAGGGAAAGGCCCGGCCGGGGGACGATGACTCGGAAAACGTCTACACCCGGGCGGCCGACGTCCTGCATCGGTGGATCGACGAGGGAATCCTCGTCCGCGACGCGTCCCCGGCGCTGCACGTCTATCACCAGGAATACACGTTCGAGGGGAAGCGGTTGACCCGCAAGGGGTTCATCGCCTTGGGGAAGCTGGAACCGGAGAAAGTCCACGCTCACGAGAGAACGTTGAAGGGCCCGAAAGAGGATCGGCTGAAGCTGATGCGGGCGACCGAGGCGAACTTCGGGCACATCTTCATGCTCTATCACGATCCCGAGAGAGCGGCCGACCGGGCGCTCGCGGAGGCGATCGAGGAGGCCGAGCCGTCGATCGAAGCGACCGACAACGACGGGAACCCGCACCGCATTTGGCGGGTCGAGGATCCGGACACGATCCGGCGGGTTCAAGGCGCGCTGTCCGCACGGGACCTGTACATCGCCGACGGACATCACCGGTACGAGACCGCGGTGAACTACATGACCGAGTGCGTCGAGCGCGGCTGGCGCCCGGCGGCCCCGGAGTCGTTCGACGTGCGGATGATGACCCTGTTCAACGTGGCCGAGCCCGGGATGTCGATCCGGCCGATCCACCGCCTGATCCACGGGATCGAAGGGTTCGACGGCGAGGCGTTTCTCGACGCGGCGAGCGAGCGGTTCGCCGTCGAGCGCCACCCTTCGTTCGATGGAATGGCCGCCGCGACCCGGGCGGGGAGGAGGCGGCACACGTTCGGTTGCTACACCGCCGGTGCGTTTGCCACGTTGGCCGTTCCGGACGCAGCGGCCGTCGACGATCTGGTCGAGGCCGACCGATCGCCCGACTACAAGCGCCTCGACGTCACGATCCTCCACGCGGCGATCCTCGAGCGGCTCCTCGGGATCGATCCGCAGGCGCTGGAGGAGCAGCGAAACGTGACCTACACGGTCGATCCAGCGAGAGGAGTGGCGTCCGTCGATCGGGGGGAGGAGCAGCTCCTTCTGTACCTGAATCCGACCGCCGCCGAGGAGGTCGTCCGGGTCGCCGACCACGGGGAGAAGATGCCGCAGAAATCGACCGACTTCTACCCGAAGTTGCTTACCGGGTTGGTCCTTTCGGTCATGGAGATCGACAAGTAGAGCCGCCGGCGCTCGGAGCACGTCCCAGATGGGAGCGGGATCGCGCTTCTCGTCGTGTCCGGCTGCGGCCATCTGTCCCGACCTCCGGGGACAAACCCACGCCCTGTCCCTCGCCCGTTTCCCGTGCGGGGGGCCGTTTCTGGTCTACGCTTCGAGCGATGAGATCACGGAGGAGGTCATCATGGGACGGTTGTGCGTTCGGATAGCGATTCTCGCCGCCCTTCTCTCGCTTCTCGGCGGCGGGATCGGGCTGGCGAACGGCGTCGGGTTCTCGGGGTTCGTCGGATTGGGGGTCACCTACACTCCGGTCCCGCCTACGTCCTTCAACATCGCGGCGGACCTGGAGTTGGCGTTCGACGTTTCGGGGTTCTCCTTCTCTTCGGAGACGGGGTTCGACCTGGCGGGGTTTCAATCGGAACGGGTGATCCTGGGCGTCGACCTCGGAGCGGTCCAGATCAGCGAGGAGATGCGGTTCGAGCCGACCTTCGCCTGGAACGAGCTGAGCGTCGACATGGCGATCGCCGGCGTCGACATCGGGGTGGACTTCATCCTGGCGGACATCGGCAGCGTGCAGACCCCGACGTACAGCATGGGAGGCGTGATCGAGCTCTCCAGCGGAATCGTGTGCGGGTTCTCGATCACGAGTCTGACCGGGTTCGGCGCCGTCGACCTGGTTCAGATCCTCGACGGGATCGAAGCTCCCTTCTCGTACGAGCTGCTCGGGCTGTTCCATCATCTCGACGCCCTGTGCGCCCCCCTGCCCGATCTCGACGTGACAATCGTTCCGAACTTCTACTTCGAGGAGGAGTTGGTCCGCCTCGAAGCCGACTTCATGGGGATGATCGCCAGCAACACGACGTGGTTCGACTACATGGGGCTCTCGCGGATGCTGTTCGAGCTGGGGTACCGGTTCGAGGAGCCTTCGCTCAGCTTCCTCGCCACGATGGGGTTGGACGGATCGTTCCTGATCACGGACATCGCCTTCCTCGTCGACCTCCGGATCGACGGCATCCGATTCACCTCCCACACGTGGTTCGAAGAGAATCCGCTTCCGACGCCGGTCCCCATCGTGTTCGGCGGTCAGGGATTCGCGGTGGGATTCGAGCTCTGTGGCGTCCAAGTAACCACCGAGACCGGCTTCGACGGATCGCTGTGGTTTGACACTCAGCTGATCGCGATCGAGGCGACGTTCGACCCGATCTCCTTCCGCAGCCTGACGACGTTCGATGCGACCGGATTCGCGTCCCAGTGCATCTACGCGGACGCGACGATCTGTGGGGTCAAGCTGTACACGCAGGCGGAGTTCGACTTCTCGGGGATCGACCGGGTGACGTTCGGGTTCAACTTCAGCTTCGGGTCATGAGCGAGCGTCCCGACCCGGCGGAACGGGCGCTGGACGACCTCCTCCAGCGCCTGAAGGAAGACAGCGAGGACGCCGGCGTCGTTCGAGAGGAAGTCCTTCGCCTCTCGACGCCGATCATCCGCCAGGTCATCGGGGCTTCCTTCGCCTCGAGCGGGTTCTCCGAAGAGGAGCTGTTTCGCCCTGGGTATCTCGGGTTGCTCAACGCGGTCTACAACTTCGACCTCTCACGGGGCCACTCCTTCCGCGAGTACGCCGAGAACCTGATCAAGGGGGAGATCCGCAATCACATCCGTGATCGAGCGAGGCGGACCGAGATCCCCCATTGGATGTGTGATCTCAACCGACAGATCGAGGTCGCCGAGTCCCGGCTTCTCCGCGAGACGGGTCGGCTCCCGAGCCTCGCCGAGCTCTCCGACACGGTGAACATCACGGAAGAGGGGCTGACCGAGATCTTCAAGGCGCGCGAAGCGCTCAGCTACGTCTCACTCGATGCGAAGCAGCGGGACCGGGATCCGGTTCCCGAGATCGACCTGAGCCGGATCCGCGCGGTGCGGCCCTCGTCATTTCCGATCGAGTACCGGATCAAGCTGGCCTCCGCGCTGGAGCGGCTGGCCGACCTCCAGCAGTATCTTCTTCATAGCCTATTCCGCGCGAACGAGTGACCTCGCGGACGCGGCGGAGCGCGCCGGGTGTTCGACCGCGCGTTCGACGCGGGCGAGAAAACCACGATCCGATACACGGTTCAGCTTCCCGATACCGCGGAAGTGCGCGTCCAAGGATTCGTCCGGACGACGTCTCCGGAAGTGTCGGCGCGAAGCGACGGCGCCGACCGGATCGCGGCGGACGTCGCGGAGCCGTCGGTTCTGGCCGCGGACGACGGCTCGATCGTGGTCGTGCGGACCGTCGAGTCGGTGGACGGGAGCGGGTTGGCCGTCGTCGGACTGACGATCCGGGCCGACGCGGCGTTCGATGGACTGGTGCTCCACGAGACGCTTTCCGACGGCGCGGAGATCCGCAGTCTGGAGGCCGGCGGGGCGCAGTTCGACACGATCAACCGGTCGAACGCGGGCTGGATTGTCCTGTCGCACGACCGCATCGTCCTCGAGCCGGGCGAGAGCCGTGACG
>Ga0180433_10001573_pt1 | contig 37795 bp, 31 predicted proteins | sample SS_ome_8_FD_132980 | JGI IMG/M metagenome (GOLD analysis project Ga0180433, IMG submission 132980) | Hypersaline lake sediment archaeal communities from the Salton Sea, California, USA - SS_1_D_1 metaG | ecosystem: Environmental > Aquatic > Non-marine Saline and Alkaline > Hypersaline >... | reverse complement strand
GCTCCGCAAAGCGTAGCCGCTTGTCCGCGTCGGTCGCCGCTCCTCCTGATCGACGAGGAATGGGTATCCTTGACATGCCTGTCAAGCTTTAGCCCGAAGTTCCTGGCCATTTCGGGGTCGGAACAAGCAGTTAATGCAGGGGGGGAACGACTTGCGGATTCCGGAACCCCTTCTCTCTGTAGGCACGTACGATGCGCGATCTCCCTTGACATGGTCCTTGGACACGTGACATACTGGCTTCCGGTGACATAGGCGCATAGGCCGTTTGTGGTCTGCGGGTCGGAGTGTAGACAGAACGCTACACTGTGGTTCTTGAGGTACTGCCCAATCCAACCGAGCTTCAGCCATCTTGTCCTCAGGAGCTTCGCGCCAGTCATGGACGTGTGAACGATGCATTTCAGAAGGCGGTTCCGGTGCCCGCAGGCCTCAGCTGGACCGGTCCGGCCCGCGCAAGCTGTTGGCCCTCTTTGGGGGCGCGGGTAAGATTCCCTCAACAGGAAGGAAGGTCGATGACCCTTCGCAGCATGCCGTTCTTCTTTCTCGTCGTTGCGATCGGCCTGACCGCGATCCTTCTCAGGCCGGTCGTCGCGCCCGACGCCCCGCCGATCGCGCTCAGCCTGGCCGCGCAGTACGATCGCGACGTGAAGGACTGCTTGGCGAACCACTCGGTGTGGGGTCGGAACGTCTGCGAGAAGCTCGCCCGCGGCGACATCTGGATCGGGATGACGCAGGAGATGATCCTGGCCGGCCGGGGGGACCCGAGGTCGGTGGACCGCCCGCTGGGCGAGGATTCGACACGGGAGGACTGGGCCTACCGAACCGCTCGATTCGGCCTCGTCGTGCTGCAGTTCGAAGACGGGATCCTCAGGGCCTGGGGGCTTGCGAATCCGGACTGCCCCGCCTGTCAGATCAGGCCCCCGGTCGACTGATTCGCCCCGCCTCTTCGGGCGGGGCAGCGTCTCCGAGCGACGTCCTACCCGCCCTTTCCGATCTCCTCTTCGACCTCCTCCGCTCCCTCGGCATAGAACGACTCCTCGTCGGGCGCCAGCTCGCGAAGAAGCCGCAGAAACTCCCCAGCGTGCACGCGCTCCTCGTCGGCGATGTCCTTGAGGACTTCGATCGCCAGCTCGTTGTCCGTCGATTCGGTGAGCTGCATGTACAGCTGAATCGCCTCGTACTCGGCGGCGATCATGAACCGAATCGCCCGGACGAGCTCCTCATGCGTCAGCTTGCGATCGTTGGCCAATCCCGAGAACGCTGTTCCGAATTCCGGCATGCGCATCCTCCTCCTGGTCGTCGTCTTGTCTCCGGGCCGTGACCCGGCCCACTGAGTGTGCCGATCCCCGCGCGCTCGTCAAGCTTCGCGCCTCGCGCGTCCCACCCCCGCATCCGCCCGGACGCCGGAGGCCGTTACGGCCGGGTCAACACCTCGCCGCACCCCAGCGTCATACAAGCTGAGGTGAGAGAGAATGCTGACCGAACTGGAAGTCGCACGATGGATTCAGGATCGGCACGAGGAACAGCTTCAGGCGGCCCGACGGCACCGATTGCTGCCGCCCTCCGGGCCCCCTGGTCGCGTACTCAACCGACTGAGATGTGCACGGAAGCGCGTAGGCTGGACAAGAGAAGCCCGAAGAGAAGCCTTTCGAGCCGCCGAGGCGAACTGAGTTGTGGCAGTCTGCACGCCCGTCCTTGAAGGCGATCGAGGGATCTCGAGGATCGAGCTCGCACTCCGACGATCACGCGGCGCTCCGGGCTCTCGACACGTCGCCGTGGGCCGATCCGGGGGCGCTGGACGCCGGGCGCCGATTCAGTACCCTTTGTCGAGACACGGTGAGGTCGCCCACCGGGAGAGCCGGCATAGCGACCGCGGGGGGCGTCCAGAACACCTTCCGAGAAGTGCATCGGAGGGAAGGAGCGTACAGACGTGGAACGATCTCACCCCTCCCAAGGGAATCCATCAGCCAGGAGATACCATGCGAGGCTGTGCAACCTCGTACGCCGGCTGCGTGAGAGGAGCCAGAACGGGATTGTCCTCCTCTACGTCGCGATCCTCGCCATCGCGGCCGTGGCCGTGTTCTACTTCGGGCGAACGATCATCCAGCAACCGTGGATTGCGCGGGAGCAGATCGGCGTCGCGCCCATTGGCGACCGGGCCTACGTGGTGGGCGGCACCAGCCGTGTCGCGGACGAGGGGCTGCTCGACGAGGTGCTGGAACTCGATCTGACCGACCGAACCGTACGATTGGCGGCTCGCCTTCCCTGGAGCACCCTCTACCCGCCGGTCGCGGCGCTCGACGGGGCACTGTACGTGGTGGGAGGGTTCGCACATGAGGAAGACACGTACCAGGCCGGCATCCTCCGGATTGATCCGGACAGCGGGAACGTCGCCCGTGTGGGGGAACTGCCCTCGCCGAGGGGGCTGAACGGCGTCACGGGATGGAACGGAATGCTGTACAGCGCAGGGGGGTGGAACGGAGCGGATCGCCTCGATGAGATCGTCGAATTCGACCCGAAGACAGGGCAAACCCGGATCGTCGGTCGTCTACCGACCCCACGGGAGAGCGCGAGCCTCGTCGCACATCAGGACCGGCTGTACGTGATCGGCGGATGGGATGGAGAGTACGTCGGCGAGATCGTCGAGTTCGACCCGGCCAGCGGGGAGGTCGTCCGGACCGGCCAGCTCGCGTCGCCCCGCTCGCGGACGGCCGCCCAGGTTCTCGACGGTCGGATCCTCGTCTTTGGCGGCAAGGGCGACCAATTCCTCAACGAGATCGTCCGGATCGACCCTGACGGAAGCGCGATCGAATGCGAGATCATCGGGCGTCTACCGGAAGCCGCGGCCGATCTCTGCTTCGTATCGGTCAACGAAAGGCTCTTCCAATTCGGAGGCCCACAGATCCGTCGCGAGCAGGATCGACAGGTCGTCGTACGGGAGGTCACTCCCACCGACGACGGCGCGTGGGTCGTCTCGGACCGCATCACGTTTCACGGAAGCCGCGAATAACGGCCCAGTCGATCAGCCCGATGTTCTCGTCGAGAGCACCTTCTTCACGTGGGGAATGAGACCTCCGTCCTCGAGGATGGCGAGCACCTCGGGCGGGAGCGGCGGGAACGAGTAGCTTCTCCCCTCGTGCTCGACGATGCCGGACTCGAAGTCGATCCCGATCTCGTCGCCGGACTCGATCAAGTCGGTCCCGCGCGGCAGTTCGATCACCGGGAGGCCGCCGTTGATCGCGTTGCGGAAGAAGATCCGCGAGAAGGACGGAGCGACGACCGCGGCGACGCCCGCCGCTTTGAGGCAGGTCGCCGCCTGCTCTCGCGACGAACCGCAGCCGAAGTTCTTCCCGGCCACGATGACGTCACCCGGCTTCACGTTCTTCGCGAAGTCCGGATCGAGATCCTCCATCGCGTGCTCGGCCATCTCCGACGGCTCCATCGGCTGGTAGGTGTACTTCCCGGGGAAGATCACGTCGGTGTTCACATCATCGCCGTACTTCCAGACCTTGCCTGTCTTCATTCCTCCTCCAACCTCAGAATCTCTCTCGCAGAGGCGCAGAGGGCGCGGAGAGTGGACAGCACGAAACCAACCATGACGGACACGAAGGGGGCAACGCAAACCCATAATGAGCCTCGCCTCTCGGCAACTCCTTCAACCTCCTCATGTCCTTCCCCGGCCTTGCTTCTCTGCTCCTCGGTTCACTCTGCGTTCTCTGCGGCTCTGCGAGAGATGCCCTTGGGTGTCTTGGGTGTTGGCTCTTCGTTAACGCCCTTCGTTCGTCATCTCCTGTTTCTTAGCGAGAGCGCACCCTTCCCTAGAAGAACTCGCGCGGATCGGTGATCACGCCGGTGACGACCGACGCCGCGACGGTCGCGGGCGAGCCGAGGTAGATGTCGGAGTCCGGGGATCCCATCCGCCCCTTGAAGTTCCGATTCGCCGTCGACAAGCACGCCTCCCCCGGCGCGAGGACGCCCTGGTGCGCGCCGAGGCACGGGCCGCAGCCGGGATTCAGCAGGAGTGCGCCGGCCTTGACCAGCGTGTCGATCAGGCCCTCGCGGAGCGCGTCGAGGAGGATCTCCTGCGACGCCGGCAGGATCAGCAGCCGGACGCCGTTCGCAACCTTTCGCCCGGAGAGGATCTTCGCCGCCAATCGCAGATCCTCCATCCGGCCGTTCGTGCATGTGCCCAGCAACCCTTGCTGAATCGGCGTACCCGCCACGTCTCCTATCGGCGACACGTTGTCCACGGTATGAGGCTTGGCGACCTGCGGTTCGAGCGACGCTGCGTCGAACTCGAGCACCTGCTCGTACTGCGCGTCGCCGTCGGGGAACACGGGCGTGTACTCGGTCTCGGCCCGCGACTCGAGGAACGCATACACCTTGCCGTCGGGGGCGCAGTAGGCGTTCTTCGCGCCCATCTCGACCGCCATGTTGCACAGGACCATCCGCGATCCGAGGCTCATCGCCTCGATCGCCTCCCCGGTGTACTCGACCGATTTGTACAGCGCCCCGTCGGCCCCGATCGTTCCGATGATGTGCAGGATCAGGTCCTTCGCCGTCACCGGGTCGGTCAACCTTCCGTTCACCACCATCTTGAAGGTCGCCGGGGTCTTCAGCCAGATCCTCGACGTCGCGTACAGCGCCGCGGTCTCCGATCGCCCGATCCCCGCGGAGAACGCGCCGAAGGCGCCGTAGGTCGTCGTATGCGAGTCCGAGCCGAGGATCAGCCGACCTGGAAGGGCGAACCCCTTCTCCGGCAGGACCTGGTGACAGATCCCCACCCCCACGTCGTAGAAGCGCCGGATCCCGTTTCCCGCCACGAACTCGCGGATCTCCTTGTGATTCTGGGCGTACTTCGCTTCCGACGCCGGCACGATGTGGTCGAGGACGATAACGAACTTGTCCGGATCCTTCACCCGGTCGACGCCGACCTTCGCGAACATCTTCGCGATTGCCGCTGTGTTGTCATGCGACAGGCAGATGTCGGGCTCGATCTCGACGATCTGCCCGACCTCCACCCGGTCGAGTCCCGCCTTCGCGGCGAGGATCTTCTGCGCAAACGTCATCCGCATCGTCGCTCACCCCTCGATCGGATCGAAGTTCATGAAGTCGGCCAGATGCAGGATCACCGACTCGGGTGTCCGCTTGAACGGATCCCCCTCCTTCGAGTGGGTCCCGATCATGTGCTGCACCTCGGCGGGCAGACCGTGGGCGTCGGCGAGCGCTACACCGGAGAACGCGTGCCGGACCAGCTTTCCCGCGGCGCTCTTCCGAAACGCCCCGTCCTCCTCCTCCATCTCGACGAGCTTCCCGACGTCGTGGAGCAGCGCGCCGGCAAGAAGGAGGTCTTTGTCGAGCTTCAGGTCGCCCCCGCCGTAGATCTCGTCGAACGTGTCCGCGACGAACGCGCAGATCCGCGTCACGCTGCGCACGTGCTTGGCGAAGCTGGAGGTCACCTTCTTGGCCAACGTGAACGGCATCCGATCGACGTCCGCCACCGTCCATCCGCCCCGCTCGAGGCCGTCGATCCACGTTGCGACGACCTTCTCGCGCAGGTCCGCGTCCTCGATCCACTCGATTTCCGGCAGCAGCTTGAGCAGCTCCTCTCTCACGCCCATCCTTCCACCTTTCGTACGACGTCGATGACCGTCCCGTCGCGCCACTCGATCGCCGCGACGATCTCGTCTCCGAACACCGGCTTGCGAGCCGGTCGGATCAGTCGCTCGACCTCCGCCCGGATCTCCTTCAGCGTCTTCACCGGGAGCCCGGCGGCCAGGAAGCGGCCCTTGAGGTCGTCGCGCCGCGGGTTCACTGCGATCCCCCGTTCGGTCACGATCACGTCGATCACCTCGCCCGGCGTCGTCACCGTCGTCACCCGATCGAGGATCATCGGCAGCCGACCGCGAAGTGACGGCACCGTGATTAGCGTCATCCCCGCGCCGGCGGCGACGTCCTGGTGCCCGCCGATCCCGTGGAGGAGCTGCCCGTCGGAGTGGGTGTTGACGTTCACGTTGAAGTCGACATCGACCTCGGTCGCCCCGAGGAAGGCCGCGTCCAGCTTGTACGTCGCGCAGCCGCGGGAATCGTAGTTGGCGTACAAGCCCGGATCGATGATCACGTGCGCTGGATCGTCGCGGAGGGACGCGATCGCGTCGAGGTCGAACGCTTGCCCGTCGAGGATCGCGCGGATCTGGCCACGATGAAGCAGGTCGACGAGAAGCCTCGTCCCGCCGCCCATCCCGAACGAGCCGATGATCCCCGCGCTCTCCATCGCGTCCCCGATGAACTTCGTCGCCGCAAGCGAGATCCCACCTGCGCCCCCCTGGAAGCTGAATCCGTCGACGAACGCCTCGGACGCGGCGACCGCGTCGGCGGTCAGTCGGGCGATCCGCAGGTTCGTCGGCGATCGCGTCAACTGCAGCGTGCCCGAGGCGATGTGCTCCGGATCGCCGATCTCGTCCACTTCGACGACCCAGTCGGTCCACCCCTGTTGGATCTCCATCGGATAGACGGGATACGGCTGCAGATCGTTGGTGATGACGACCGTGTGGCGCGCGTACTGCGCGTCGACGGTCGAGAAGCTGATCGGTCCGCATGGGGTCATCCCCCGAACCCCGGTCGCGTTTCCGTACGGATCGGCCTGCGGCGCCGCGATGAACGCCACGTCGATGTCGACGTCCCCCGCTTCGATGGCCCGCCATCGGCCGCCGTGGGAACGGAGGACCGCCGGCTCGGCGAGTTTCCCTCCCTGGCTCACGAACGCCCCAATGGGACCGTTCATCGACCCCTCGATCCGCGTGACGACACCCGAGCGGATGTGCTCGATCAGCGGCTCGTGGACGGGGAAGACGGCGGTCGGAACCAGACGGAGATCCCGGATTCCCATGCGCGCGCACGCGTCGACGACCCGGTTGACGACGCGGTCTCCCTCCCGGAACGAGTGGTGGAACGAGATCGTCATCCCGTCCGATAGGCCGCATGCCTCGATCGCTGCCTCGACCGTCGGAAGGACCTTGTTCTCTCGCTGCGGGGCGCTCTTCTGGACGCGGGCCGCCTTCGACCCGGTCCTCGAGGTGGCGAACGCGCCCTCGAAAGGCTTCACGGTCCAGCTTCCGATCCGCTCGGGGATCTCCCGATCGACAGCGTTACGCATCGCGCCCGCCCCCCTTCGTCAGCCGGTCGGCGTACTTGATCAGGCGCAGCGCCCGGTCGAGGACCGGCCGGTCGACCATCCGCCCGTCGAGGGCGACGGCGCCGAGCCCCTTTTTCTCCGCCTGGCGCGCCGCCTCGACGATCGCCCGCGCCCGCTCGAGGTCCTCGGAGGTCGGCGAGAACGCCCGATGGATCGATTCGATCTGGCGCGGGTTGATCGCAGCCTTTCCGTCGAATCCCAGCTCGCGCGCCCGCCTCGCCTCCTCGATCAACCCGGCTTCGTCGTCCACATCAGCGTACACCGTGTCCGACGCCTGCGTCCCCGCCGCCGCCGCCGCGGCGACGATCCGCGAGCGGGCGAACAGCAAGGCGTCCCACGTCCGCCGTGCGCCGACGTCCCGCGTGTAGTCCTCCGCCCCGAAGGTGAGCATCACCACCCGTTCGGACGCTGCGGCGATCTCCTCGCTGTGCAGTACGCCGCTCGCCGTCTCGAGGATCGGCATGATCCACGTTGTCCCCCCGTCGATCCCGCGCTCCGATTCGACCCGAGACAGCAGCTCGCACAGGTCGAGAACATCCCGGGCCGACTCCGCCTTCGGCAGGCAGATCCCGTGCGGCCGACCGATCAGGACCTCCGCGACGTCCTCCCGCCCACCCCCATCGAGCGGGTTGATCCGCACCCAGACCTCGTCCGGGAATCGAATCGTCGCCAGCAGGTGCTTCACCAGGATCCTCGCCGCCGGCTTCTCCGCCAGGGGAACCGAGTCCTCGAGGTCGAGCAGGACGCAGTCGGCGCCGTGGATCTCGATACCCACCAACAGGCGCGGCTGATTCCCGGGCGCGTACAAGCGGCTGCGTCGCGGCCGATCCCGCTCGGACGCCTCCCGACCGACCACGGAGGGAAGCAACTCCGGACGACCCGGATCGGACGCCCGAATCGCCGCCTCGATCCTCGCGGCGATCACGTAGTCGAGCGCGCCGAGGTCGGTCACGCGGACGGCCGTCGAGTCCGCCCCGATCGCCGAGAGCGTCTCCCCGACGACCGAACGGAGGCCGTCCTCGAGGAGCTCGGGGGTCTTCGTCTCCACCTCGACGCCGGTGCTGCGATCCGAGAGGATCTCGACGGTGCAGTCCCCTTTGCCCTCCGATCCGATCCGAACGCTCATCGCGCCTCCTTCAGGCCATCAGCAGGGCCATGACCGCCTTCTGAGCATGAAGCCGATTCTCCGCCTGGTCGAAGATCGCGCTTCCCGGGCTGCGGGACGCCTCGTACGTGATCTCCTCGTCGTAGTGCGCCGGAAGGCAGTGTAGAACGATCGCATCGCGCTTGGCCACACCCAGGACCTCCTCGTCGATCGTGAACCCGTCGAATGCGTTTTGCTTCGAGGCCGCCGAGTCCTCCTGGCCCATACTGACCCAGACATCGGTGTAGACGACGTCGGCTCCGGCCGCGGCCTCCCGCGGATCGTGCCCGATCTCGATGCGCCCCCCGACCTCCCGTGCGGCGTCGACGATCTCGGCGTTCGGCTCGAACCCCACGGGGCACGCAATCCGGAAGCTCATCCCGACCTTGGCGCACCCGTTGATCAACGAATGTGCGACGTTGTTCCCGTCCCCGATGAACGTCAGAGTCAGCCCCTCGAATCGTCGCTTCTTCTCCCAGATCGTCAGCAGATCGGCCAATCCCTGACACGGATGGTAGGTGTCGCAGAGGCCGTTGATCACGGGCACGCTCGCGTGCTCGGCCAGCTCCGCGATCGTCCGGTGCTCGAACACGCGCGCCATGATCCCGTCGACGTACCGGGACAGGTTCAGGGCGATGTCCTCCGTGGTCTCCCTCTTGCCGAGCTTGATGTCCTCGGGGCCGAGGTAGATCGCGTGCCCCCCGAGCTGCCCCATGCCGGTCTCGAATGAGACCCGCGTCCGCAACGACGGCTTCTGGAAGATCATCGCCAGCGCCTTGCCCGCCAACACCTCGTGCCGGATCCCCGCGCGGTGCTCCGACTTCAGATGCTTGGCCGTCTCCAATAGCTCCCACAGATCCTCGGAAGAGATCGCACTCAGGCTCACCAGGCTCGTCGCTTCCATCCGTACGCCCTCCTTCTGCCGGTCGCGCTTGCGGCCGCACCAACGAGCACTTCAACACCGATACGGGACTCCAACAAGGATCCACCTTGTCGTCCTCTCCTGCAAGGCGATTCCATCGGCCGCGGAACGCGCAGCGGCTGCCGCATGGCTCCACCGAGGAGAGATGGCATGCCCGATCGCGTCCCGCACGCTTCCTCGCCTCATCCACCGGACAGCTCCGATCCAGGTTGAACCCCGATTCGCTCCGTAGTAGAATCCGCTCGCTCTCCACTAGGGCAGTTTGTGAAGCACGGGGTGGGGGGTTAGGAGAAGGTTCGACCCGGTGAGTCGTTTCGACCCACGGGGTGTCGGGCAGCGACCGATCCTTTCTCCACCAAAAGTTTGTGGTTCAGCCATGTAGGAGGTTGACTCATGCGAAAGTCGCTGCTACTCCTCACGCTCTTGTTGGTCGGAGTCGGTCTGTGTGCAGTCGGTCAAGTTCCGTATCCGGAGACATTGCGGATCGGCGCGATCTCGGAAGCAGTCAGCTTGGATCCCGTCAACGCGTATGACACGTCGAGTGGTCTGCAGCTGCTGCAGATGTACGAAGGCCTGATCAAGTACGCGCCTTCCTCGATCACCGACTTCGAGCCGATGCTCGCCACGGTGGTCCCCAGCGTGGACAACGGATTGGTCACGTACGGGTCGGATCAGCACGGAGACTTCGCGCTGTATACCTTCCCGATCCGCCAGGGCGTCACGTTCCACAACGGCAACGCACTGGATCCTGAGGATGTCGAGTACACGTTCGAGCGCGGCATGGTCGCCGACCCTGACGGCGGTCCGCAGTGGATGGCGTACAACGTGTTCTTCGGCGTGGAATTCAACTCGATCGAGGACGTCATCGACGCATTCGGCCAGGACGAAGCCAAGCGGATGATCGACCAGGCCGTGGAAGCCGAAGGGGTCAACGTCACGTTCAAGCTCTACGGAGCGGAAGGTCTGTTCTTCAAGAGCTTGATCAACGACCGGACCTACTGGGGCTACATCGTCGACAAGGACTACTGCATCGAAAACGGCAACTGGCCGGGAACCTGGGACATCGAACTGGGCGTGGACTACAAGATGGGTCCGGAAGGCGCGGCCTCCCCGATCTATGACGCCCCCAACGGTACGGGTCCCTATATGCTTGAAGAGTGGATCCCGGTCCAGGAAGTCCGCCTGGTGAAGTACGACAACTACTGGGGCGGTTGGGAAGGCAACCACGTCGACTACATGATCACGTTCAACATCTCCGAGTGGAGCACCCGCCGGACGATGTTCGAAAACGGCGATCTCGACATCTGCAACGTGCCGCGTCAGTACCAGGAGCAGCTCATGGGCCTCCCCGGCTTGCTGACCGTCTACAACTACGGTACGGCTGGGAACAGCGGGATCATGATGCTGAGTCTCACCAATCCGCAGAGCCCGTACATCCACAGCGGCCAGCTCGACGGAGAAGGGGCTCCGCCGGAGTTCTTCAGCGACATCGACGTCCGCAAGGCGTTCTCCTACTGCTTCGACGCGGAGACCTACGCCGAGCAGATCTACCTCGGGGAGGCCATCCCGTCCTACAGCCAACTGCCGATCGTCTTTGGCGACGCCGTGCTGCAGGAGTACTACTACGGCCTCGACCTCGAGAAGGCGGAGGAGCATTTCCGCGCCGCGTACGGCGAACAGCTGTGGGACACCGGCTTCAAGCTGACGCTCGCGTACAACATCGGGAACGACATGCGACGCGCGTCCCTGGAGATCCTCGAGGGGACGATCGAGTCGGTCAACCCGAAGTTCCGCATCGAAGTCGTCGGCCTGGAGTGGGCGAGCTTCCTTCCGGCGTTCCAATCGAACCAGATCCCGTTGTATCGAAGCGGTTGGGGCGCGGACTACATCCATCCGTACAACTTCATCCAGCCCTACTACCACTCCCGGGGCAACTTCATGAATCCTCAGGGGTTCGGCGATCCGGCGATCGATGCCAAGATCGCGCAGATCGCCCTCGAGACGGACACGGCCAAGCTGAACCAGCTTTGCCATGAAGTCCAGAAGTGGGCCCTCGACGGCGCCTATACCATTCCGATGGTCGATCCGACCGGACGATTCTGGCAGCGCACGTGGGTCAACGGCGTTGCGTTCCACGCGATGGGCGCCAGCTCCGGCAACTTCAAGCTCTACGACGTGTGGAAGGCCGAGGGAGGTCCCGGCTTCACCGTCGACCTCGTCCTCTTCCCAGACATGCTCGTGGAGCAGTGGTAGGAGACGGTACTGAGCCCTGATTTGAAGGGAGTCTGAGAGTCCGGATGAGGAGGAGACGCGTTCTCCTCCTCATCCATCGTTCGAGACCGGACGATGGGCGAGGACGCGAGCTAGGGCCGTCGATGGTCTGAGCCAGAGGAGCGTATATTGCGATGCTTTCCTATGTCTTGCGTCGATTGCTGATGCTGCCGTTCGTGCTCGTTGGGGTGTCCGTGCTGATCTTCGCCTTGCTGCAGCTTCTCAGCCCGTTCTCTCGCCTGGCGATGTACGTCAACGACCCCAACCAGCTGAAACAGGGACCGGAGGAGCTACAGGAGATGGTCGAGGCGCTCGGCCTGGACGATCCCATTTGGGTCCAGTACGGGCGATGGCTCAACGAAGTGCTACACGGCGACTTGGGGTGGTCCGAATCCGCGCGACAGCCGGTGGTGCGGGCCCTCGTGACTCGCCTTCCCAGCACGATCGAGTTGGCCCTGTACGCGGTCGTCCCCGTGATCTTCGGAGGGATCTGGCTCGGAAAGCTCACCGCTGTCCACCAGGACAAGCCCCTAGACCACGCGGGGCGCGTGTTCGCCATCGTCGGCTGGTCGTTCCCAACGTTCGTGCTGGGACTCCTTGCGTTGTTCATTTTCTATGGGATGCTCCGGTGGTTCCCGCCCGGACGCCTCGGGATCGCGGCGTCTCGAATCGTCAACGGTGCGTCGTTTCGGAGCTACACCGGTCTGCTGACGATCGATGCCATCCTGAACGGGAATGGGTTCGTGCTCGCCGACGCGTTGAAGCACCTGATCATGCCGGTTGTCGCATTGGCTTACCTCAGCTGGGCGCTCATCATGCGGGTCATGCGCTCGAGCATGCTTGAAGCCCTACGCCAGGACTATATCACGACGGCCCGGGCGAAAGGCTTGAGGGAGCAGGTCGTCATCAACAAGCACGCAAAACGCAACGCGTTGCTGCCGGTCACGACGATCGCCGGAACGATGTTTGCCGGGCTCATGGGCGGCGTTGTCGTCACCGAGACGGTGTTCAACCGCCCCGGCCTCGGATCGTTCGCCGCCTCCGCAGCCACGCAGCTGGACATCCCATCGGTTCTCGGCTTCGTCCTGTTCAACGGGGTGGTGTTCGTGCTGGTCAACCTGGTCGTCGACGTCCTCTACGCGTATTTCGATCCGCGCGTGCGACTGGAGTAGTGACAAGACCATGTGGGTACTGAAACAGCTCTTCACTCGACCGCTTTCGCTCGTTGGCTTCCTGCTTTTGTTCACGTTCATCGTGATCGCCGTCTTCGCGCCGTGGATCGCTCCGCCGAAGTACCCGCACGAGCCGTATCGCATTCCGCGCGACGGGTATTGGGCCGAGCCGAAGCCGCCGAGCGCGAACCACCTGCTCGGCACGGCCGAGGGGCAGTACGACATCTTCTATGGTGTGATCTGGGGGACGCGCACCGCGTTCAAGGTCGGGATCGTCATCACGCTTTCCGCCTGCGCCATCGGCATGGTGATCGGATCGGTCGCGGCGTACCACGGCGGGTTCATCGACGAGATCCTGATGCGGATCACCGACATCTTCTACACCCTGCCGTTTCTCGTCGCCGCGATGGTCCTGACCGTCGTCCTCGGGCGCAGCCTGGAGAACTCGATGATCGCGCTCATCTCTTTCACCTGGATGGGATACGCCCGTGTCATCCGATCGGAGATCCTCAAGATCCGTGAGATCGACTACACCCAGGCCGCGCGGGCGCTGGGAGCCGGCAACCTGCGGATCCTCCTCCGACACATCATTCCCAACGCCCTCTACCCGATCTTCGTCATGGTGTCGATGAACATCGGGTCGATGGTCATCTCCATTTCGACGCTCAGCTTCCTCGGACTGGGGGCGGAGGTCGGCTACGCCGACTGGGGCCAGATGATCAGCCTGGCGCGCAACTGGATGATGGGAAGCGCCGGCAACGCCGCCGCCTACTGGTTCACTGTCGTCTGCCCCGGCGTCCCGATCATCCTATTCGTCCTCGCGTGGAACCTCGTCGGAGACTCCCTGCGCGACGTCCTCGACCCGAGGATGCGCGGGACACGGTAGTCGGCACGACCCTGTGATGTGATGGGGCCGGAACGCGCGCTGGCGCCCCGCGGGCCGATGCATCGCCGCCGGGGAAACTCGTCGCTCGAGGGGGAGTAACCGTACCTTGATCGCATACATCATCCGTCGACTGTTGTTGTTGCCCGTCGTCGTCGCCGGGGTCTCCGTGCTGATCTTCTCGCTGATGATGCTGATGAACCCGCTTTCCAGGCTCGCCGTGTACGTCGACAGCCCCGATGCTCTCAAGCAGGGTCCGCAGCAACTCGAGGCGATGGTCGAGTCGCTCGGACTCAACGACCCCCATGGGTCCAGTACGCGCGGTGGATGAACGAGCTGCTGCACGGCAACTTCGGCTGGTCGGAGTCCGCCAGGCAGCCAGTCATGCAGGCGATCGGTAGGCTGCTTCCCGCGTCCGCTGAACTCACGTTGTACGCGGCGTTTCCCGTCGTCTTCCTCGGGATCTGGCTCGGCAAGGTGTCCGCCGTCCACCAAGACAAGTCGATTGACCACCTGACCCGCGTCTCGGCGATCGTCGGATGGTCGTTTCCTACGTTCGTCTTCGGCATCCTGATGCTCATGCTCTTCTACGGGATGCACCGTTGGCTTCCGCCTGGACGTCTGTCGCTCTGGGCATCCCGAATTGTCTACTCCGGCGCCTTCACGTCCTACACCGGGATGCACACCGTCGATGCTGTGTTGAACGGGAATCTGGCCGTGCTCGGTGATGCGCTCCGCCACCTCGTGCTCCCCGTCATCACTCTCGCCTACGTCAGCTGGGCGCTGATCCTTCGGTTGATGCGCTCGAGCATGCTGGAGGCCCTTCGCCAGGACTACGTCGTCACGGCCAGGTCGAAGGGGCTCAAAGAACGCGTCGTCATCAACAAGCACGCTCAGCGAAACGCGCTCCTTCCGGTGACCACGGTGGCCGGCCTGATGGTGGCGAACCTGATGAACGGGGTCGTCGTCACCGAAACGGTGTTCAACTTCCGAGGACTCGGAGCCTTCGCCGCCACAGCGGCCGTCCAACTGGATATGCCCAGCATCCTCGGGTTCTCGCTGTTCAACGGGGTCCTCCTGGTGGTCACGAATCTGATCGTCGACATCCTCTACGCCTGGTTCGATCCTCGGGTCCAGCTGAGCTAGGAGGCGCACAGGATCGAACGTCGCCGCTGCGTCCGGGGCACAACGCTGTTTTCACCGATCCAAGGACGCTCTCCAATCGTCCTGCCGTATTGATTCCGCGGGAGGGCGTGCGGTATACTGGTTCGCCTCGTTCACTAGATGACGTTGTTGGTAGGGCGCCTTCCTCAACGAACGGACGGTGCTCAAAGGAGAGTGTCGCATGGTTTGGCGGTGGCTTTCTCCGCCAACACACCGGAGAAGCAACTAGGAGGTAGTACAGTGAAGAAACTTCTCGCAATCTCGCTGGTGTTTGTCTTCGCGTGCGCCGCTGCGGGAATCGCCCAGGAGATCAAGAATCCCGACACACTAGTCTACATGGACTACGGGACGATCAACACCCTGGATCCGGCGTATTCCTACGACACGGCCAGCGGCGGAGTGATGTTCCAGGTGTACGAATGCCTGTTCAAGTGGCCTACTGGGGTCGTCGATGCCGACGAACGCGATCTCAGTTACTCGTTGGCGATTGCTGACCTCGAGCCGATGCTCGCGACCGTGGTACCTTCCGAGTCCAACGGCCTGATCTCCACACTGACCGACGGCCGAGTCCAGTACACAGTCCCGATTCGGAAGAACGTCACATTCCACAACGGCAACGCGCTCACGCCCGAGGACGTCGAGTACACGTTTGAGCGGGCGATCCTCCAGGATCGTTCCGGCGGACCGGTTTGGATGTTCATCGAGCCCTTCTCGGGGCAGAAGTACTGGGCGCTCTACCAGATCGTCGAGGAGGTCCTGGGGATCGACACCAGCCACGGGGACACGATTGCTGACTTGACGCCCGAACAACAGGCGCAGGTCTATGCTGCCATCGATCCCTGGGTGGAAGTCGCCCCCGACGGACTCAGCGTTCTCTTCACACTCGATGGCGCCTATCCGCCGTTCCTTTCGATCATCGCGCACGGCGGTGCCTGGTCGAGCATTCTCGACAAGGAATGGTGCGCCGAGGTCGGAAGCTGGGACGGCCAGCCCGACACGTGGGCTGCCCACTACAACCCGGGCGGCGGTCAGGCCGCGGAGGAGTCGCCGCTGTACGACGTCGCCAACGGAACCGGTCCCTACAAGCTCGTTCTGTGGGACCCGGGCGTTGAGGTCGTCTACGAAGCGTACGACGGATATTGGGGCGATCCGGCTCCCATCAAGAACGTCGTGAACCGTAAAGTCTCGGAATGGACCGACCGGCTCTTGGCGTTCCAGACCGGAGACGCGGACATCGTGTCCGTCGACCCGCAGTACGTCCCTCAGGTCGAGGGGCTTCCGGGCGTCGTGGTCCACTACGACCTGCCGACGCTCGGACTGAACCCGGCAGGCTTCTTCACCTCCGATCTCGTCATGGAGGGGAACGACCTGGTCGGCGACGGACAGCTCGGTGAGACCGGAATCCCGGCCAACTTCTTCAACGACGTGCACGCGCGAAAGGCGTTCGCCTACAGCTTCGACGACGCCACCTACATCGAGGACGTGCTCGGTCAAGTCGGCGGGTACGAGACCATCGGCCCGGTCCCGAAGGCCTTCGGCTGGGCGTACAACGACGACCCCGCCTTGAGCTACGACTTCGACCTCGAGAAGGCCGAGGAGGAGTTCAAGCTGGCGCACGATGGCACCGTGTGGGAGAACGGGTTCACGATGACCCTTCTGTACAACGAGGGGAACGACGCGCGCAAGGTGCAGTGCGAAATCCTTGAGCTCAACATCGAGTCGCTGAACCCCAAGTTCCACATCGACGTCCGCGGCGTCCCGTGGGCATCCTATCTCGACATGATGATCGGCGGACAGATGCCGTTCTTCGTGATCGGATGGCTGGCCGACTTCCCGGATCCGCACAACTTCGTGGTTCCGTTCGCGATGTCCGGGGGGACGTTCTCCGGCTGGCAGGGAGACACGCTCGTCCAGATGTTCGCCGAGAAGTACGACCCGCTGATAAGCGCGGCCATGGCCACGGCGGACCAGGACGAACGAGCGGCGATCTACTACGAGATGCAGGAGCTCTCGTACGAGGACTGCTACGACCTGTGGCTGCCTCAGTCGAACGGATACCGGGTAGTCCAAGGATGGATCCAGGGCTATGCGTTCAATCCGCAGTTCCCGGACCCTTACTTCTACTCGATCGACAAGACGTACTAGGAGCACGATCGACTAGGCACTCTGGGGACAGAGGCTTCGGCCTCTGTCCCTGGATTCTTCGAAAGGGCCCTCCATGATCACGTTCATCGTCCGCCGGCTCCTGCTGATTCCCGTTGTCGTGTTCGGCTGTATCCTGCTGGTCTTTGCCGTGATGCAGCTTCTCAGCCCGGCTCAGCGCCTGTCCCTCTACATCGACAACCCCAACGAGCTGAGGCAGATCAGCCGCAATCTCGACGTGATGATCCATCGATACGGACTGGATCGGCCTGTCTACGAGCAATTCGCCTCGTGGGTCGGGCAGGTCTTTCGAGGGGATCTGGGATGGTCTGAATCCGCCGCACGCCCGGTTTCGGGAGCGTTCAGGCGCTTCTTCCCGGTCTCGGCCGAACTCGCCTTGTGGTCGGCCTTGCCCATCGTGATGGGCGGGATCCTCCTCGGATCCGCGTCCGCGGTCCGCCACAACAAGCTGTTCGACCACGCGATGCGATTCTTCGCCATTACGGGCTGGTCTTTGCCCACGTTCGTGGCCGGCCTGCTCGCGCTGTTCCTGTTCTACGGGATCCTGCAGTGGTTCCCGCCGGGCCAGATCGGAATCACCGCCGCCGCCATGATGCGGTCCGCCGACTTCACGAGCTACACCGGCATCATCACTCTTGATGCGGTCTTGAACTGGAATTGGTACGTGTTCGCCGACGCGCTGCGGCATCTCGTCCTCCCTGTTTTCGTGCTGTCACTCGTCTCCTGGGCCATGTTGCTGCGCATCACGCGAGCGAGCATGCTTGAAACCCTCCGACAGGATTACGTGACGACGGCCCGATCCAAGGGGCTTTCGGAGCGCGTGGTCATCAAGAAACACGCGCGTCGAAACGCGCTGATCGCGCCGATCACCGTGGCCGGAATCACCGTCGCGTTCCTCTTCAACGGGCTGGTGATCACGGAAACGATCTTCGATTTTCACGGGCTCGGCCGTTGGGCCGCTCGAGCCGCCCAGACCTTCGACCTACCCGCCTTGCTTGGGTACCTCCTGTTCAACGGCGTGCTGATCGTCATGGCGAATCTCATCGTCGACATCCTGTACGCGAAGATCGACCCGAGAGTGAGGTTGGGATGAAGAGGAGGAAACGCCAGTACCGGACGATCAAGAAGTTCTTCCGCAATCCTCTCGGCGTGATCGGTCTGTTTCTCCTCGTCTTCTTCGTGGTCCTCGCCATCCTCGCGCCGGTTCTCGCTCCACCCGCCTGGCAGGACGAACCCTATCGGATCCCGCGCGACGGCTTCTCACCAACCCCAAAGCCGCCCAACGAGGAGCATCCGTTCGGGACGACCGAGGGTCAATACGACATCTACTACGGGATCATCTGGGGGACACGGTCCGCGTGGGTCGTCTCGCTGATTGTCGTCGGTTGCTCCGCCGTCATCGGCATCATCTTGGGATCGATCGCGGCGTTCTACGGAGGATGGCTGGACGAGGTCATCATGAGGATCACCGACATCTTCTACGCCTTCCCGTTCCTCGTCGGGGCCATGGTCCTCACAACGATCCTCGGGCGTGGGCTCGACAATGTGATGATCGCATTGATCGCCCTGGGCTGGATGGGGTACGCGCGTCTGATCCGAGGCGACATCCTGCAAATCCGCGAAGCCGAGTACGTTCTCGCGGCTCGCGCCGCAGGGGCCGGCTCGTTCCGGTTGCTGACGCGTCACATCTGGCCGAACGCGATCTGGCCGGTCGTCGTCCAGGGTACGATGGGGATGGGGTCGATCGTGATCACCGCAGCGGCCCTCAGCTTCCTGGGGGTCGGAGCTCCGATGGGATACGCGGACTGGGGCCAGCTCATCAGCTTCTCCCGAAACTGGGTCATCGGGTTCCAAGGCAACCCGCTGGCCTACTGGTACGTCGTCGTCTACCCGAGCATCGCGATTACCCTGTTCTGCCTGAGCTGGAATCTCGTGGGCGACGCGCTGCGAGACATCCTCGACCCACGGCTCCGCGGGGTGATGTGACCGACCGCGCTCGGTCGAAAGAGGCGGTCCTCATGAGCACGGAGGGCGGCCTCGTCCCTTCTTGCGGGCGGGGCTACTTCTTCCGTGCGTGGGCTGTGCATGAACGGATGCGGACGGAGCGGATCCCGAGGCGATTCGCCCCGAGCACATCGGTCAGCCGACGGTCGCCGATCATCACCGCTCCGTCCGGCGTCCCGTCGACCTCATCGAGGAGCCTGAGAAACCCCCGCTGCCCCGGCTTGCCGGCCGCGTGAACGACCGGGAAGTGCTCCCTGAGCGTGTGGACCGCAGGGCTCTCCGCATTGCGCCGCCGGTTCGTCAGGATCCCGACCGTGAAGCCGCGCCCCCGTAGCGACAGCAGGAATTCGAGAATCCGCTGCGGAAGATGATCCATCCCCCGGCGACCGAGGGTGTTGTCCAGATCGAAGAGGAGGACCCGCTTGCCCGCCGCGCGAAGCCGCTCGTAGTCGACGTCGAAGATCGTCTCGACCGTCTCAGCCGCTCGGAGAAGGCGCACCGCCGTCCTCCTCTCGCACGAGGGCCCCGATCTTCGCCGCGCCTCGCAGTCTCGCCATCAGCTCGAGGAACTCGCCCTCCATCCCCGGTGAGACGTAGATCTTGTACTGCGTCTCGCCGTCCCGTAGCCGATACTCCCGGCGGATGGACGCCATGCCGTCGTACGCGCTGACGATCGCATCCAGGAAGTGGATCTCCTCTTCGGTCGTGCCGAGCCAGTAGACCAGCGCGTCGCTCATCCGGTCGTCTCCTCGTCGAACCGATCGAGCGCCTTTCGCAGCGCCAGCTCCGGATCGAACCCTTGCCGCCAGGCGGCATCGATCATCGACAGGATCCGCGCCCCGGCGCGTTCTTCAGGCGTCTCGCCGACGAGTTCGTCGAACGCGGGACCCTCGCCGGAGTCCCGGCTTGCGATCTTGGTAGCAACCTTACGCGCCCGCACCAGCGTCGGCACGGCGGTCTTCACGTGATTCTCGCCCGACTTGATCTCCTCCCAGCGGCGATGGATCGACGGTAGATCGTCGGAGGCACCCCCGAAGACGTGCGGATGGCGCCGGGTCAGCTTCTCTGCGAGCCCGGCCAGCACGTCCTCGATCGTGAACTCCCCATCTTCGGACGCAATCTGGCTGTGCAGGAGAACCTGGAGAAGCACGTCCCCCAGCTCCGATGCCAGTGCCGCCGGATCGCCGCTGTCGATCGCAGCGATCGCCTCGTACGCCTCTTCGAGCATGTACGGACGAAGTGAATGATGATCCTGCGCGCGGTCCCACGGGCATCCCTCGGCGGGATCCCGCAGCCGCGCGATCAGATCGACCAGATCGTAGAACGACCTACTCGTCATCCGGAACCGCGGCTGGATCGCCCGAAGGCTCGTCCTGCGCGTCGGTCTCACCCGCGGACTCGCCCCCGGTCTGCGCCGCTTCCTCGGTCGTGGGTTCCTCCACGCCGGCCTCGACCAACAGCGCGAGAACCTCGTCGGCTCGGTAGTCCGGATCGTCGGAGCGAACCAGCTCCAGTTGCTCCGCCGCTTTCTGCGTTCTTCCCTGGTCCAGATAGATCCGCGCCAACTCCATTCGCGCGTCGAGCCCTGCCGCGGGCAATGGTTGACCGGCGCCAACGTCCGTCTCGATGGCCGTCAGCATCTCCTGGTAGAGGGCGATCCGGTCCGATTCCTGCTCCGCGTAGGCCAGGCCTCGCTGCACGTACTCGACCGCCGTCCCCGGTTCGTTGCGCCAACGATACGCCTCGGCGATCCCAAGGTACGCTTCGATCGATGACGGATCGACGTCGAGGACCGCGGCATACTCCCTCGTTGCGGCGCTCCACTTGTACTGCTCGGCGAGGGCCTGAGCCAGCCGCAGCCGCGTCGTCGTGTCGTCGGGAGCAAACCCGAGGATCTGCCTGGCGATCTCCTCCCGCTTCACCTCGTCGAGCGCCCGCGAGTATGCCGATTGCAGGTTCTCCACCGCCCCTTCGGTATCTCCGCGCGCGGCGAGCACCTCAGCGAGTCCGGTGTATGCCTCGACGCGGTACGGGGACCGGATCATCACCCGCCGGAACTCGTCCTCGGCCTCGTCGATCTCGCCGATGAGAAGATAAACCTCCCCGAGCTTCACGTTCAGATCCAGGGACGCTGCGGTCTGAAGCCCCTTCTTGAACCGGTCGATCGCCGTCGTGGCGTACTCGCCGATCTGCTCCACGAGCTCCTCCAGACGGGCGTCCTCTTCCGGCGTCCGCTCCTCGCGCGCCAGAAGCGTGTCTCGCTCCTCGATCGCTCCTTCGAGGCGCGCGTGAGCCACGTCCCCTTCGGCGATCACCATCTTGACGTTGCCCGGATCGGTCTGTGCGATCTTCCGAAGCGTCTCCTCGGCCTCGCCCAGGTAGCCGACCGCCAAGTACGCGCTGACCAGCTTCGTCATGATCGTGATGTCGTCAGGGCGAAGCTCCAGCGCCTCCTCGTACCGCTGAACGGCCTGCACCGCGGCCCCCTGCCGCAGCGCCAGATCCCCGGACGCGATGTAGGCCGGAACGTAGTCGGGCGTCTTGTAGATGACTTCCGCGAAGTGCTGCTCCGCCTCGACCACGTCGCCGCGCTCCATCATCAGCTTCCCGAGGAGATACCGTGCGGAAGCGCTGTCCGGATCGAGCGTCAGCACGCGGGTAACGAACTTCTCGTCCGCGTCGACCTCTTCCAACGCCTGCAGGTACTGCGCGAGGGCCGAGTCCTCGTACTCCTGCTGAACCTGGAGCAGCTCGTCGATCTGCGCCTGCTGCTCTTCGGTCGGCTCTTCGATCTCGAGCAGCTCCGCGCGCTCCCCCGCCTTCCGCGCCGCGAGCGCTTCGTAGATCCGGCCGATGTAGTACGACAGGTACGGGTCGCTGACCTCACCGCTTCGCTGAACGCTCTCGAACGCCTTCAGCCCGGCTTCGAGATCTTCCTGCTGCACCATATACGCTTCGACGAGCGGGAGAGTGATCTCGATCTCGCTCGACGCGTAGAATCCATCGTACCAATCGGAGAACCGGCTCTCCTCCTCGTCGGCGACATAGTCGTCGCGGACGTCGTCCTTGACCTCCTCGAGCGTCGGCGTATGCGCTTCCTGGCGATCCGTGACCTTGATGATGTGGTACCCGTACTCCGTCTCCACCGGCTCGGAGATCTCGCCCACCTCCAGCGCGAACGCGGCGCCCTCGAACGCCTCGACCATCCTTCCGCGCCCGAACCAGCCCAGATCGCCGCCGTCCTCCTTGGTATTCGTGTCCTCTGAGTACCGACTGGCGAGCTCCGCGAAGTCCTCACCGGCCTGGAGCCGCTCGTAGACCTCCTGCGCTGTGACCTCTTCGGAGACGAGAATGTGCGACGCGCGAATCTGTTCCCCGACGTCGTACCGAGCGATGTTCGCCTCGTAGTAGGCCATCAGCTCGTCGTCCGTCGGATCGACGACCCCGACGATGCTCTCCCGCAGGACCTCGTTGCGAAGCTGCGTCTCGATCTCCGACCGCAGCGCCGCCTGGAAGTCGGCGAGCGTCCGCCCCTGATTCGCCAGATACGTCTCCAGGGTTTCCTCATCGATGCCGTTTCGTTCCAGCAGCTCGTTGTACTCCGCCGCGTACGCCGCGTCGACCTCACGCCGATCGACCCGGATCCGTCGCTCCTCCGCCGCCTGATCGTAGAGGACCTGTCGGACCAGGCTCTCGAGGGTGTTCGCCTGAAGCTGAAGAAGGGTCAACGAACCGCTCGCTCCGGAGAAGAGCTCGTTCGCGTCCTGCCCGATCTGCTGGTAGTAGGCGTAATACTGGTTGACCAGATTCGTGAACGCGGACGATGTCGCCTCGTTGGAGATCCTCTCGCCATTCACCACCGCGGTGTAGTCCACTGCATCCTCGGAGGAAGACCTGCCCCCGAAGATGCCGGCCTGGTTCAGCGAAACGAGCCCCACACCTCCGATGAAGAATGAGAGAACAACAATCCAGATGATCTTCTTCTGATGACGCTTCAGGAATCCGGGCATCGCAGTCTGTCACTCCCTTGGATACGTATTGGGTTTCCGGCGAATGGTAACGCCCCCCTCGAAGACGAACAAGCCGTCTGGCCTTGGGGATCAGAACCCGGGCTCGCCGTCGTGGGGCTCCATTGCCCGATGGAGGCCGTGGCGCGTCCTCACGGAGAAGTGGATCGCCGTCTTCTCCTGATCGTCGGCCACCCGGATGCTCGTGAAGCTTGGAACGCAATAGAGGTCCACGCCGCTGGCCGCGACGTACCCTCGCGCAATCGCGATCGCCTTCACCGCCTGGTTGACCGCGCGCGGACCGATAACTTGAATCTCCGCGATCCCGTGCTCGCGTATCCCGTTGGCGATGGCCCCAGCGGTCGCGCTGGGATCCGAGCCGGAGGACACCTTCAACATCTGCATCGTGCGCTCCCTACTTCGCGCTTTCGGTGAACTGAGTCTGTCGAATCACGTTCACCTTGATCTCGCCGGGGTAGTTGAGCTCCTCCTCGATCGCGCGGGCGATGTCGTACGCCAGTTTCGCCGAGATGTCGTCGCTCGCCCGATCCGGATGCACCATGACCCGAACCTCGCGCCCTGCCTGAAGCGCGTACGCCTCCTGGACCGCGGGAAACGATCGGCACAGGTCCTCGAGGTCGTGCAGCCGCTGGACGTAGCGCTCGTAGGTCTCCTGCCGGGCTCCCGGCCGCGCCGCGGACAGCGTGTCCGCCGCTTGGATCAGGATGTCGAGTACGCTGGTCGGATCGACGTCCTCGTGGTGGGCCGCGATCGCCTGCACGACGGTCCGGCTCTCGCCGTATCGTCGAGCCAGATCGGCACCGATCAGCGCGTGGGGGCCGTCGACCTCGTGGTCCACGGCCTTGCCGATGTCGTGCAGCAGCCCGGCGCGCACAGCTTGGTTCGCGTCAGCTCCGACCTCATCGGCGAGGACCTTGGCAATCCCGCTCACCTCCAGCGAGTGCGCGAGCTGGTTTTGTCCGTAGCTCGTGCGGTATCGGAGCCTCCCGAGCAGCCCCGCCAACTCGGGATGGAGCTCGAGCCCGAGGTCGAACGCCGCCTTTCGCCCCTCCTCCTTGATCCGTTCGGACAGCCGGGCCTGCGCGCGCTGCACCTTCTCCTCGATCTGCGCCGGGTGGATCCGTCCATCATCGATCAGCCGACTGAGGGCGATCCGGGCCACCTCGCGCCGCATTGGGTGGAAGCAGGACAACACGACCATCTCCGGGGTGTCGTCCACGAGCAGTTCCACGCCGGTCAGCGCTTCGAACGTCTTGATGTTCCTTCCTTCCCGGCCGATGATCCGTCCCTTGAACTCCTCGGACGGGAGGGGAACCGAGCTGACGGTGTTCTCCTCGACGTACTCCGCCGCGTATCGCTGCACAGCGGTCGCAATCACGTGCGCGGCGCGCTGCTCGGCCTCCTCCTTGGCGCGACGCTCGACCTCCTCAATCTTGCGCGAGAAGAACCGCTGCGACTCTGTCTCGACGACCTTGAGCAGGTGGTCCTGGGCTTCCTTCCGCGACCAGCCTGCCATCTGCTCCATTTGCTCCTTGCTCTGTTCGAGCAGCTTGCCCCCTTCGTCCCTCAGTTTGACGAGCTCCTCTTCGTCCTCTCGAAGGGAATCTTCCAGCTTCTCCAAGTAGGTCGACTTCTGGCTCAGACGGTCCTCGCGCCGGAGGATTCGCTCCTCGGCCTTCGAGATCTCCTCCTCCCGGCGCTTCGCCCGTTCCTCGACCTCTTCACGAAGCTCCTGGACCTCCTGGCGCGCTTCGAGGAGTTTCTCCTTCTTGAGCCGGTCCGCCTCCTCCTGGGCGGCCTTGAGGATCTCCTCCTCCTTTCGCCTCCGCGGGATGCTTCCAATCAGGAACCCGACCGCGACGGCGGCCACAAGGCTCATCCCCCAGCCGATATATTCGATCACAGATACTCACTCTCCTTCAACACCCATTCCGCAGCGCATTATACCCGCTTGCCCCCTTCGACATGGAGGACGGCCGGAAGGAACAGCAGGCTGAACAGGAGCGCGAAGCCGATTCCCAGCAGTGCCGACGCTCCGAGCATTCTCAGCCCCGGGGTCCGGGCGATCAGAAGGCTTCCGAAGACGAGCATGGTCGTCAACGAGGTGACGAGAACGGCGACGGCGGTCGTTCCGACGCCGCGCTCGATCGCGCCTTCCGGCTTGAGTCGGCGCTCCTCGACCGTCCGATGCAGGATGTGGATCCCGTTGTCGACGCCGATCCCGATCAACAGGGGCGAGATCACGATCGACAGGAAGTTGAAGTTCATCGACAACAACCGCATCCCGCCGAGCATCCAGACGTAGCCGAGGACCAACGGTGCCCCGGCGACCAGGGCTCGGATCCACCCCCGCAAGCTGAGGCGGAGGAGCAGGACGATCAGTACCGCCGCAATCAGCGTCGAAATGTAGAAGTCCCGCTTCATGTACCCTTCGAGCTGCTGGACGACCATCGGCATCCCGAAGTAGTTCTTCGCGAGTGAATCGGCGAATCGGTTGAACTCCTGGAGATTCTCGGCCTCGAAGATGTCCTCGCGAACCCGCACCTGGACGACGAAGTCGCCCCCCGGCGTGAGGTACCGCGTCCGAAGCCCCTCAGGATATGCCTGGAGGATGTTGCGAAGAAGCGTCTCGACCGGCGGCAGATCGCGGAGTTCGTCCAGGTTCGCATCCAGATCGACCAGCGCCGCCTTCAGCTCGTCGATGGCCGACGATGTCCGTTCGACGTCCAGACGGTTCAACTCGCCCTGAATCGTTCGAAGTTGCCAGATCACTTCGTGACTCGTCAGCGCGACGTCGACCTGTCCGTTCAACGACGCAGCGTATTGGAGCAGCCCGAACTGAGCGAGCAGTGTGCGGATCTCGGCCAGCGCGGCCGACCGCTCCTCGAAGCTCGCTCCCAACACGCTCAACTGGCGGACGTACGCCTCGATATCCAAGCTGTTGAGGACCTGCTGCTGCGCCGTCAGATCCACCGGGAGCAATCCGGCGGCCGAGTCGACCGATTCGACCATCGGATGGGCCGGCAGGCTGTCGACGATCGTGCGCAGCTCCTCCTCGGTCGACGCGAAGAAAGTGTAGTAGCTGCCGATCCCGGTGGGGATCAGCGAGATACTGTTCAGGATCTCGTTCATCACATCTTGGGACTCGACCCTCGGCACCAGATCGTTGCTGGAAAAGACGAACGACGTCTGCGCCGCTTGGAACGCGACGAAGAACGTCAGCACAAGCACGATCACGAGGATCGCGCGCGCACGCCCGGTCACGTGGCGGAACAACCCCGTCAGTCGCGTCGAGTAGGTCGAGATGTTCTCCTTGCGGTGCCCCCGGAACAGGAAGTGCGACAGGGTGATCAGCGCCGGGAGCAGTAGGAGCGTCGTCAGGAAGGCGATCAGCACGCCGACGCTCGTGATCGCCCCCATTTCGAACAGCGCCCGCGAGTGAGCCGTCAGGAGGCCGAGGAAGACCAGCGAGGTGGTGATCGCGGCGTAGAACGACGCTTCGCCCTTGTACAGGACCGCCGCGTATAGCGCGCGGTTCAGCGATCGACCGTTCCCCCGCTCCTCCGAGTAGCGGGAGATGATGTGGATCGCGTAGTCGATCCCCAGGCCCAGGACGAGCGCCGGCAGGAAGGTCGTCACGAGGTTGAAGCCACCGACGGCCAACTTGGCCCAGCACATCGTGAGAACCACGCTGATCAGCAGCGGGATCACCGCTACGACGCTGTAGAAGAACGATCCGAACGCGATCAGGAAGATGACGAAGACACCGACCGAGGAGATGATCGTCGTTCGCAGCATGTCGTTGTTGATGACGTCGTTCGTCTGGCTGTTGAACGTGTAGGCGCCGGTTAGGCCGACCCGGACGCCGAGCGTTCTCGGGTCGGCGCGGTCGATCGCCGCCCTCGCCCGCTCCGTCACGAGGTCCGAGTACTCGACGCCGCGCTGCGATGGATACCGCGGCTGTGCCGTCATCAGCAGCCGGGTCCGATCGTCGGAGAACAGCGCCGTCGGCGCTCTCGATTCGGTAACCACCGTCGGCGCGAACAGCTTCGTCAGCGACTGCACCGCCGAGGTCACCTCCGGCAGGGCGGGCAGCCCCTCGATCGCCTGGAGGATCCCCGCGTTCAGCGCCGAGAAGTCGTCCAGCTGGGACGCGATGCCCACGGACGAAAGCGACGCACCTCCCCTCAGCCCTCCCCCGTACAGGGTCTCCGCGAACGTGCGGCTGATCCCGGAGTAGACGGAGCCCAGTGTCTTGCTCGGAAGAACCGAGATGTCGGCGCCTCCTCCGACCGTCTCCCGGGCGAGCCGGATGCTGTCTTCGATCTGCCCGAGCTCCTCTTGGGTCAGCTCGAACAGGTGGACGTACTGGTCGGGGATCTCGGGCGAGAGGTCCTGGAGGTACTTGACCTCGACGAACTCCGGATCCTTGCGAAGCTCGTTCGCGATGACCTCGGCGGCCGCGAGAAGCTTCGCCTCCCGGTCTCCCTGTGGCGCCTCTTCGGCCAGCGTGAGAAGCAGGCCGACGAAGTTGGTCTGGGCGAGGTACTCCTCGTTCTCTCGGTACTCGTCGATCAACGGATCGTTCGTAGGGAGCAGGTCGAACAGCGCGCTGCGGAGCGGCACATCGCGCGCGTAGTAGACGCCGAGCCCCGTGAGGAGGAGCATCCCGAGGAGGACCCACCACGCGTAGTAGCGACCGATGCGAAAGACGCCGCCGAGGAGCCGCTCCTTGAACGGTTTCATCGTGTCGATCGGGCCCGGGTCACGCCTCTTCCTCAGATTCGTCCTCGGACGGGCTGGTCACGGAGATGTCATAGCCGATCAGCTTCGCCGTCAGGCGGACGTTCTGCCCTCCGCGTCCGATGGCGAGAGAGAGCTCGTCATCGGGGACGAGCACCTTCGCCGACCGGTTCTCCTCGTCCAACTCCACCGAGATCACCGACGCAGGTTCCAGACCGTTCTTCAGCAGTTGAACGAGGTCGTCGCTCCAGCGGATCAGGTCGATCTTCTCGCCCGAGAGCTCCCGCGTGACCACGCGGACGCGCGCCCCGCCGGCCCCGACACAGGTGCCCACCGGGTCCACGTTCCGGTCGAGGGATTCGACGGCCACCTTCGTCCGCCGTCCCGCCTCGCGGGCGATCTTGCGGATGACCAGCGTCCCCTCGTCGATCTCGGGGACCTCCAGCCGAAGGAGCTGCTCGACGAACTGCGGTGCTGCGCGAGAAAGGAGAATCCGAGGGTCGCCCTGCGTCTCCTCGACGGATACGAGATAGCTGCGGAGCCGCTGACCCGCATGATACCGCTCGCCGGGGATCCGCTCAGCGTCCGGAAGGATGGCCTCCGCCTCCCCGAGGTTCACCCACACGTCCTTCCCCTCGAAGCGGTGGATCGAGCCGCTGATGATCTCCCCCACGCGGTGAATGTACAGTTCGTAGATGATCTCCCGACGCCGCTGGACGATCTCCTGTCGAATGGTCTCTTCGGCCTTTTTCGTCGCAATCCGACCGAACTTGGCCAGGTCGATTCGCTTTCCGTCGATGAAGATGTCGCCGGAGTGCTGATCGATCTCGACCTCCACCTCCTCTTCCGTGTCGTTCTCCTCTTGGTATGCGACGGCCAGGCCCGTTCGAATCGCTTCGTAGAGATCCTCCCGCGGGATCCCTTTCTCTTTCGCCATCTCTTCAAGCGCTTCGATAAACTCGATGTTCATTTTTGTCGCCCCGCCTTACAGACCGTCTCGGCCTCGCTCCGTATCGCCCAAAAGCAATGTCGCCGGGAATGGCGACAGAGCACGCTACCTATTCTATCGCGATCCACATATTATACGAAGGGGGCGACAGGTGGACAAACGAGAATCGTCAAGACCGAAGCGGGTTGTGCTGATTGTCGATGCCGCAAAGGCGGGGGCTCGTCTCGACCGATTTCTCGTCGACCAGCGACCCGAGCGATCCCGGGGGCAGGTCCAGCGCGACGTTCGTGCCGGTCACGTCACCGTGTCCGGCACGGTGATCCGCCAGTCGTCGTATCGCCTGCAATCGAACGACGAGATCGTCTGGATCCTGCACGATCGGCCCGCCCTCAGGCCGGCGCCGATCCACCTCGATATCCTGTACGAGGACGACGATCTCGTCGCCGTCGACAAACCGACCGGCCTGGTGGTGCATCCCGGGGCGGGGACGGACGAGCCGACGCTGGTGGAGGGGCTCCTCTGGAATCGCTCGTTGCCGCCGAGCGACGATCCCGTTCGACCGGGGATCGTGCACCGCCTCGACAAAGAGACGAGCGGCGTCCTCGTGGCGGCGAAGACCCCGGCCGCGCTGTCCGAGCTCCAGCGTCAGTTCGCCGCCCGTTCGGTGACGAAGTCCTACCTCGCCGTGGTTCAGGGGACCTTCCGGGAGGAGGAGGGGACAATCGACGCTCCCGTCGGACGGAACCCGGCGGCCCCCCGCCGGATGAGCGTCCGCCCGCAGGGGCGCGTCGCACGGACTGAGTTTCGCGTCCTCCGACGCCTGGGCGGCTCGACGCTGCTCCTCGCGCAGCCGCGCACCGGGAGGACCCACCAGCTCCGGGTCCACCTGAGCTACATCGGACATCCCGTGGTGGGAGATGCCGTCTACGGGAAGGGGGAAGCCGAGAGACTGTACCTTCACGCTTGGCGCCTGACCGTCCGGCATCCCGTCACCGGCGAACGGCTTACCTTCGAAGCGCCTGTCCCGACGGCGTTTCCGAACTACCCGTACCGCGAGATCGTCTGACCTACAGCCGCTCCCGCAGCCTCGCCGCCAGCTTCACCCCCGAGACCAGGCAGGTCGTAATTCGCGCGCCTGCTCGCACTCGAGCAGGCACCCCCCGGAGCGTATGCTGCTCGGCCGAGCCTCGAAGGGACCAGCCCCAAGTAGCTTTCTCCACCCAAGCGCGGCCCCGGCTCCGACAGGAGCAGGCGGATCGCCCTTCAGCGACGTAGGTTAGTTCTGCCGGCTCCTCGCGAGCCTGACGCCCGCGGCAATGTAATCGGCGGTGGCGACGTACGTCAGGCCGATCGCCGCATACAGGATCTCGCGCCCGCCGGGCCAACGCACGAGCAGGAATCCGATCGCGAGAAACGAGAGGAACGCCGCCGCCTTCCCGGGAAGGCGCGCCCCCTGGACCGCATTTCGACGCATCCGGAGGAGAAGTGCCCCCAGCGCCAGCGTCGCCTGGGGAAGGAGAAAGGCGATCAACGCCCAAAGCGGGATGTCGCCGACGGCGCAGAGCGTGAAGAGGATCGACAGGTACAGCGCCTTGTCGACCAGCGGATCGAGCGCCTTGCCGAGCTGGGTGACCTCGTTTCGCGCCCGGGCGACGAGACCGTCGATCAGGTCGGTCGCACAAGCGAACCCGAACAGCCACCACGCGGCCCAGCGGTCTCCCGTGACCAGGAGGTAGACGATCGGGACAATCGCGAGCCCCCGCGAGATCGTGATCAGGTTGGCGACCGACATGCCCCGATCATAAGACGGCTTCTTCACATCGACAACCGGGCGCGTGGACGGGGTTTCCGGCGGCCGATATAATCCCCGCCACGCACCAGCAAAGGGGGAACAGAAGATGAGAAAGCGCGTCATCATCATGGGGGCTGCCGGACGCGACTTCCACAACTTCAACACCTACTTCCGCGGCAACGAGGACTACGAGGTCGTCGCGTTCACCGCAACGCAGATCCCGGACATCGAGGGGCGGACGTATCCCCCTGAGCTTTCGGGCAATCTCTATCCCGAGGGAATCCCGATCCTCTCCGAGGACGAACTGCCCACGCTGATCGAAGAGATGGACGTCGACATCGTCGTCTTCGGCTACAGTGATGTCTCCAACCAGTACGTGATGGAGCGCTCCGCGATCGTCAACGCGGCGGGAGCCGACTTCATGCTCCTCGGCCCCGCATCCACGATGATCGAGCCGGCCAAGCCGCTGATCTCGATCACCGCCGCGCGGACCGGCTCCGGGAAGAGCCAGACGACGCGACGGGTCTGCCAGATCCTCAAGGAGCGGGGGAAGACGGTCGCGGTCATCCGCCACCCGATGCCGTACGGCGACCTCGTGAAGCAGGAGGTCCAGCGATTCGAGACGTACGGCGATCTCGACACCCATGACTGCACGATCGAGGAGCGCGAGGAGTACGAGCCGCACATCGCCAACGGTACGATCGTCTACGCCGGCGTCGACTACGAGAAGATCCTCCGGCAGGCCGAAGCGGAGGCCGACGTTGTCGTGTGGGACGGTGGGAACAACGACTTCTCGTTCTACAGGCCGAGCCTGTCGATCGTCGTCGTCGATCCGCACCGCGCCGGCCACGAGCTGATCTACTACCCGAGCGGGGTGAACCTTCGGCTCGCCGACGTCGTCGTGATCAACAAGGTCGATACGGCATCGCTCGACGACATCCAGTTCGTCCGCGAGAACGTCCTCGATCACAACCCGCACGCGACGATCATCGAGGCGGCGTCGCCGATTCAGGTCGACGACCCGTCGGTCGTCCGCGGCAAGCGCGTGCTGGTCATCGAGGACGGACCGACGCTCACCCACGGCGGGATGGAGTACGGAGCCGGCGTCATTGCCGCCCGTCGGCTTGGTGCCGAGGAGATCGTCGATCCCCGCCCGTACACCGTCGACTCCATCGCCGCGACCTACCGGCGCTACCCGAAGATCGGGCGGTTGCTTCCGGCGATGGGATACGGCGCGGAGCAGATTCGCGATCTCCAGAAGACGGTCGACCGCGCCGAGTGCGACGGCGTCGTGATCGGCACACCGATCGATCTGGGACGCCTGCTCACGTTCAAGGTCCCCGCCACGCGGGTCCGCTACGAGCTCCAGGAGATCGGACTGCCGAACCTCGAACACGTGATCGACCGGACGCCGAACCTGTAGAAGAGGACCGTCCGCCCGAGCACGACCGCGATGCCCCCTCCGTGAAGCCGGGGTGGTCTCCCCCGTCTAGTGAGGGTTGCGCACCGCGAGGAGCAACCCGAAGGCGATCCCCAGGCCGCCGCCGACCAGGACGCCGAAGAGAAGATCGCGGAAGATCCAACCGACCGCGAGCCCGACCAGCAAACCGAGCGGGACGAGCGACACGATGTGACGCCAGCGGGACGTCGAGAGCCTACTCTTCACCGTTCTCCCCGATGACCTCGACGAACGCGCGGACCACTCGCGGGTCGAATTGGGCACCGGCATGCTTGCGAAGCTCCTCGATCGCCTCGCGCTTCGACAACGCCGGCTCGTACGGCCGCTCGGAGGTCATCGCGTCATAGGTGTCGACAACCGCGATCACGCGTGCTCCGATCGGAATCTCCTCCCCACGGAGTCCCTGCGGATAGCCGGAGCCGTCGTAGCGCTCGTGGTGGGCCCGCACGATCTCCGCCGCGTCCCTCAGGAAGTCCTTCTCCATCAGCAGCTCCGCTCCGTAGCCCGGATGCCTGCGCATCTCCTCCCATTCCTCGTCGGAGAGATCGGCGTCCTTGTTCAGGATGGCATCGGGGACCCTGATCTTCCCGATGTCGTGGAGGTAGGCACCGTACGAGAGCGCGACGAGCTCCTCGCCGGGCAGACCCAGCCGCTCCCCGGTGAGGATGGCGAGGCGCTCCAGCCGCGAGCAGTGCCCCTCCGTGTACCGATCCTTCTCCTCGACCGAACGGGCCAAGGCCATCATCTCCTGCATGTCGTCCCGAATGAGATGGAAGCTCGGAGGCGTACACACCATGAGCATCTCCACATCGCTCTCCACACGGAAGTACGCCTTCTCCGGAAGCCCGCTGTGATAGATGTAGTCGCCGGGGGACAGCGCGATGTCTCCTCGGGTTCCGTTCTCGAGCGTCAGCGAGCCACTCAGGAGGTAGATGAACTCGAATCCCGACCATTCATCGGTCGCGTAGAGGTTGAAATGCTTCCCCGCCTCGATCCGCTGGCGAGTGACCTCCAGCGCTCCGCTTCCGGCAAGCAGCTCCAAGGTCGTCGATCGCTTGCCCACGACATCCCGTGCGTCACCGCGACGACCGATGCTCAATCCCTTGACCACGTCTTACCCCTCATCATCCTAGAGAACGCCGGCGGCTTCCGCCTGGTCCTCGTGGCTTAGCTGCCTGTGATTGTACCACCCGCTTCCCCCCTGCGTTCGTTTCCACCCCATAACGAACGCGCGGAAATGGACCGCACCTGGGAACATGAAATGGAGGCCGGGCGGCGTGGATGCCGCCCGGCGACGGATTCGTTCACGCTTCCTGTCACTCGAAGGGGCTAGGTCCCTCCCACGTTGATCGGACTGCACAGGAAGGACGTGCCACCGACGTTGATCGGGCCGGACACGAAGCTCGTCCCCCCCACGTTGATCGGGGAGAAGCAGAAGCAGGTGCCGCCCACGTTGATCGGATCGGCACTCACGGAGATCGCGATCCCCGTCATCATGAGTGCGATCACCACGACAGCCAGCAGTTTCCTCATCGGAGGACCTCCTTACCCTACCGGGTAGTCATCGATGCCTCCTGATTCTTCCTCGCACCGCCGCGCCTCAGACACCGCAGCAAAGGTCACCCGTCAGACTCGAGGTCACGTCGAGCATGAGCGAGGTGGAGCATCCAAGCGGCTCCCCTCAGGATGGGTCGGGAGGAGATCCCGCGGACGGGATCGGCAGCTACAGCTCCTTCATCCCCCGCACCGCAAGGCCGCCGGCGACCGCCACGGCGATCCCGCTTCCGATCGGTACGGCCGGCGCCGAAACCACGGCGACGAGGAGCGTCCCGGCCGAGACGGCGGCGCTCAGCAGCCCGTACCCTTCGGCTCCGGCCTCCAGGACGTCGCGCGCCATGATCGGTAACAGGACGCTGGTCGGCGCGAGTCCGATCAACCCGCTGACGCTTCGCGACAGCTGACAGAAGGAGCTCGCCCGCATCAGCTGCTCCGTCCGGACGAGATTCGGGATCGAGGATTGCAGCGCGGGGCGGTGGAACGCCATCGCCGTCGCGGACAGCGCCATGAACAGGTAGACCTGCCAGACCCGGAGCGCCGCAGCGAACAGAAGAGCGCCCGCCGTCCCGACGATCAGTCTGTTGATCCGGTCCATCGCGACCATCACGCGGCGACGATCCAGCCGGTCGATGAACGCCCCCGCGATCGGCCCGAGCAACAGGCTCGGAAGGGCCGCAGCGATCCCGACCACGGCGATCGCCGCCGCCGAGTCGCTCTTCTCGAGCACCCACCGCATCAGGGCGATGTACGATACGCAGCTCCCGAGCCTCGAGACGGTCTGGCCGCCCCAAACGAGGAGGAAGTTGCGGTTTCGCGAAAGAGGCGGCTCGGGGATCTACCTTGTTGACACTAGAGGATACTAGCCTTTCTTGCGTTGTCCAGATGAGCCGACGCGATGCCGATCGGCGGCCCGGTGAAACGCGCCCCCTGTCGGTTTCAGCCCGGCCCATCCCGCGTCCGCGCGTTGTGCCTGTCCCATCGGATCGATACAATCGCGGCCGACACGAACGGAATCGAACTACTCTTGTTTTGCTTCATCGAGGAGGGAGCGGCATGTCAGGGAATGCGCAACGGATGATGTCGATCGACGGGAACACGGCCGCGGCCCACGTCGCCTATGCGTTCAGCGACGTCGCGGCCATCTACCCGATCACGCCGAGTTCGTCGATGGGAGAGGTCGCCGACGCGTGGGCGGCCCACGGAAGGAAGAACCTGTTCGGCCAAGCCCTGCAGGTGACCGAGATGCAGTCGGAGGCCGGTGCCGCCGGTGCGGTCCACGGATCGCTCGTCGCCGGCGCGCTGACGACGACGTTCACCGCGTCGCAGGGCCTGCTGCTGATGATCCCCAACATGTACAAGATCTCCGGGGAGCTGTTGCCCGGCGTCTTCCACGTTTCGGCCCGCGCGCTGGCCGGCCACGCGCTGTCGATCTTCGGCGATCACTCCGACGTGATGGCGACCCGTCAGACCGGCTTCGCCCTCCTCGCGTCGGCGTCGGTCCAGGAAGCGGTCGACCTCGCGATCGTCGCACACATCTCGGCGTTGAAGTCGAACGTTCCGTTTCTTCACTTCTTCGACGGGTTCCGCACATCGAGCGAGATCTCCAAGGTCGACGTCGTCCCCTACGAGGAGATGGCGAAGATCATGCCGTGGGATGCGGTCGAGGCGTTCCGGAAGCGCGCGATGAACCCCGAGCACCCGCATCTGCGCGGAACCGCCCAGAACCCCGACATCTATTTCCAGAACAAGGAGGCGGCGAACAAGTACTACCTGGCGACCCCTCAGATCGTCGCCGAGACGATGAAACAGGTCTCGAAGCTCGTCGGACGGGAGTACCGCCTGTTCGACTACGTCGGCGCGGCGGACGCCGAGCGCGTCGTCGTCGCGATGGCCTCTGCGTGCGACGTCCTCGAGGAGACGGTCAACCACCTGGTCGGGCAGGGCGAGAAGATCGGCCTCGTCAAGGTCCGCCTCTACCGCCCGTGGTCGACCGAGCACTTCCTCGACGTACTCCCCCGCTCCGTCGAGACGATCGCCGTCCTCGACCGGACGAAGGAGCCCGGCGCGCTCGGCGAGCCGTTGTACCTCGACATCAGGAGCATCTTCCAGGGGACCGGCCGAGACGTCCGGATCGTCGGCGGCCGCTACGGGCTCGGGTCGAAGGACTTCACCCCCGCGATGGGCAAGGCCGTCTTCGACAACCTCGCGGAGGATGAGCCGAAGAACGGATTCACCGTCGGGATCGAGGACGACGTGACCCACACGTCGCTTCGGATGCCCGCCGAGTTCGACGCCAGCCCTGAGGGAACGATCCAGTGCATGTTCTGGGGGCTCGGCTCGGACGGGACCGTCGGCGCGAACAAGAACGCGATCAAGATCGTCGGCGACAACACCGACCTCTACGCCCAGGGCTACTTCGCCTACGACGCGAAGAAGTCGGGAGGCATCACCGTGTCGCACCTACGGTTCGGCCCGAAGCCGATCCAGTCGTCGTACCTCGTCAAGACCGCCGACTACGTCGCCTGCCACAATCCGGCGTACGTTGACAAGTACGATCTGCTCGCCGGGATCAAGAAGGGCGGGACGTTCGTCCTCAACTGCCCGTGGGACCTCGACGGCCTGAACAAGCATCTCCCTGCGTCGCTCAAGCGGACCATCGCCGAGAAGAAGCTCGACTTCCATACCATCGACGCGGTGGAGATCGCGCGCCAGGTCGGACTGGGCGGCCGAATCAACATGATCATGCAGACCGTCTTCTTCAAGCTGTCCGAGGTGCTCCCGCTCGACGATGCGGTGAAGTACCTCAAGGACGCGATCCAGAAGGCGTACGGCCGCAAAGGCGAGAAGGTCGTCCAGATGAACTATTCCGGCGTCGACGCGGCGCTCGATCCGGACAACCTCGTCAAGGTCGACGTGCCCGAAGACTGGGCGGAGGCGACCGGCGAACCGGGCAAGCCGGCGATGCCCGAGTGGGTCCTCGAGGTGATGCGCCCGATGGTGCTGCAGGACGGCGACAGCCTCCCGGTCAGCGCGTTCGCGGCCGAGCTCGACGGAAGCTACGAGTGGACCGGGCCGGACGGCTCCTTCCCGGTGGCGACGACCCAGTATGAGAAGCGCGGGGTCGCGATCAACGTCCCCGAGTGGATCCCCGACAACTGCATCCAGTGCAACCAGTGCGCGTTCGTCTGCCCGCACGCGACGATCCGCCCATTCCTCGTTACCGACGAGGAGGTGGACGCCGCGCCGAAGGGCTTCGAGACGATTCAAGCGATGGGCAAGGGGATGGAGGCGTACGGCTTCCGCATCCAGGTCGATCCGCTCGACTGCGTCGGCTGCGGCAACTGCGCCGACGTCTGCCCCGGCAAGGGCGGCGAGAAGGCGCTCGCCATGAAGCCGCTCGACACGCAGCTCGACCAGCAGCCGCTGCATAACTACGCCCTCACGTTGCCGGTTCGGGACGACGTCATGAACTGGAAGACCGTCAAGGGAAGCCAGTTCCGCCAGCCGCTGTTCGAATACTCCGGCGCCTGTCCCGGCTGCGGAGAAACACCGTACGTCAAGCTGGCAACACAGATCGCCGGCGACCGGATGATGATCGCCAATGCCACCGGCTGCTCGTCGATCTACGGCGGATCCGCCCCGGCCGTTCCGTACTGCGTCAACGCGAAGGGACATGGCCCGACATGGGCGAACTCGCTGTTCGAGGACAACGCCGAGTACGGCTTCGGGATGGTCCTCGCACTGAACGCGCGCCGCGACCGGCTCGCCCGCTTGGTTTCCGAGGCGATCGACGGATCCGAAGCGTCTGACGAGCTGAAGGCCGCGATGAAGGCCTGGTTCGAGGGACGCGACGACGCTGACGCGTCGAAGACCGCCAGCCGGACGATGTCGCAGCTCCTGGAGACCGAGTCGAAGGCGAGCGATCGCCTGGCGGGAATCTACAGGATGCGCGATCTGTTCGTGAAGAAGTCCGTCTGGGCGATCGGCGGCGACGGCTGGGCGTACGACATCGGCTACGGTGGCCTCGACCACGTCGCGGCGATGAACAAGGACATCAACATCCTCGTCCTCGACACCGAAGTCTACTCCAACACCGGCGGCCAGTCATCCAAGGCGACGCCGACCGGCTCGGTCGCCAAGTTCGCCGCCTCCGGCAAGAAGACCAAGAAGAAGGACCTCGGCCGGATGCTGATGACCTACGGCTACGTCTACGTCGCCTCGGTCGCGATGGGTGCGAACAAGAACCAGTGCCTGAAGGCGTTCCTCGAGGCCGAGTCCTACCCCGGACCCGCTGTCATCATCGCCTACGCCCCGTGCATCAACCAGGGGCTGAAGAAGGGGATGGGCAAGTC
>Ga0180433_10001572_pt1 | contig 37814 bp, 32 predicted proteins | sample SS_ome_8_FD_132980 | JGI IMG/M metagenome (GOLD analysis project Ga0180433, IMG submission 132980) | Hypersaline lake sediment archaeal communities from the Salton Sea, California, USA - SS_1_D_1 metaG | ecosystem: Environmental > Aquatic > Non-marine Saline and Alkaline > Hypersaline >... | reverse complement strand
GCGATCGTCTGGATGAGGTCGTTGACGTCGGCCACGATGCGGCGCTGCATCTCGTCGAAGGCGTCGTGCTCCTCGGCGTACATGATGCGGCGGATGTAGTCGTCGCCGAAGTGCATCTGCGAGTTGTAGGTGGCCTCGGCGTCGACGGTGGTGGCCGAGGTCAGGTCCACCAGGTGCGCCACCACGGTCGTGGTGCCGACGTCCACGACGACGGCGTAGTTGCAGCCTGCGGTGTCGCCGGGTTCGACGTCGACGACCTCGGCCACCTCGCCGCGGAGGGCCACGATGGCCGTCGCGTCGTAGCCCGAGGCCTGGAGGACGTCCGGCAACTGCTGGAGGATGCGGAAGCCGGTCTGCATGTGGGGGGCGTCGAACTGGCGGCGGACGGCCAGGTACAGCCGCTCGTGGTCGGCCAACTGGTCCTGCTGGGTGGGCGGCGACATCGCCAGGTGCAGTTTGCGGACCAGCGGGTCGAGCGCGAAGACGTCCCGGCCGGGTTCCTCGCCCGTCATCTCGCTGAACCGATGGGCGTCGGAGTCGACGAGGATGCGGCCGGTGTCCAGGGCGTGGCTCTTGGGCACCGTGACCACCAGGTCCGACCGGATGCGGGCCTGGCAGGCCAGGACGGTGCCCTCCCGCGTCTCCTTCTGGGAGAGCAGCGGGGTGGGCGGGGCCTCCACCTCGCCCTCGTTGATGATGACCTTGCACTTGCCGCAGTACCCGTCCCCCCCGCAGATGCTCGTCAGGTAGACGCCGGCGCGGCGGGCGGCGTCGAGGACGGTGGCGCCTCGCGGCACGTCGGTCTTCAGGCCCGAGGGCTGGAACAGGACGCGGCAGGTTGTGGGGTTGTCGGCCATGGGGATTGGTATTGCCGTACGGTTGTCATTCCGAGGAGCCCGTACGGGCGACGAAGAATCTCGCCTTGGTCGTTGTGGTTGTGCGCTTTGCACGGCGAGAGTCTTCGCTCGTCCCGACCCGGTCGGGACTCGCTCAGAATGACATCTCGGTACTCGTTTTCATCCGTCTTACGCCTTCCAGACCTCTTTGAGGTACCGGGGGATCTGGCTGGACTCTCGCGGTCCGACGAGGATCTCCCAGCCGCTCTTCTCCTCCAGTTTGCCGCTCATCACCGCCACGTAGCCGGGGATGATGAGTTTCTTGTGGTTCACGCACGAGTCGACGTCGGCGTCCTGCATGGCCTTGGCGACGCTCTCGGCGGAGAGTTTGTCGCCGGAGTAGGCCGTCAGCACGCTGGTGCCCTCGGTGTCGACGCACAGGATCCAGGAGGGCACCCGGCTGGCCTCCACGTCGCCCTCGACCGTGTAGTAGGTCAGCGAGAAGTTCGTGGTGAACATCAGCGGGCTCGACGCGTCGGGGTCGCCGACGGCGTGGACCTTCGGCTCCACCTGGACCGGCTTCTGCGGGTCGGTGTAGAGGTTCTGGCGCGTCGTCAGGATGGGCAAAAGGGCCCAGGGTTCGACCGTCTCGACCACGACGATGCCGGCGTACTTGCAGATGAGCGTGGAGGCGCGGACGGCCTGTGTGTCCGGCTCCCCGTCGTCGGCGAAGGCGAGGACCGGGTACCCGAGCGGCCGGAACGATTGCCGAAGGGCCAGGTTCCGGATACGCGACAGGCCGGTCAACTCCGACCACGGGTCCGGGGCATCGAGGTGGAGGACGATCTCGGCGCAGCCGGCCTCCTTGAGTTGCTCGGTCAGGTCGGCGAGCGTCTCGGGGTCCGGCGCGCGGGCGACGACGGGGCAGGAGGCCTCGGCGGCGGCGGCGCCCATCGCCTCCGCCGTCTCGGTCGTGGCGCAGCAGAGCAGGGGGCGCGAGTCGCCGACCTTCTCGAGGGCGGCCTTGGCGGCGTCGGGGTCCTCGGTGACGAGGATGACGGCCTTGCCGGCGGCGCCGGCGGCCTCGGCGGCGCCGGCGAAGCGGGCGGCGTCGCCGCTCGGGTTCGTGACGGCCATGGCCTCGATGGGCATCGGCTGGCCGATGCGCTCGAACGCAAAGCCCTGGATGGTCTCGCACCGCTCTTTCAGGGCGGCCTCGTCGAGGTCGTCGGGGACGGTGACGGCCAGGACGGTGGGGCGGTGGAACTTCTCCTCGTGGCGAAAGAGGACCGTCTCGCCGCCCACCTGGCAGGCGGCGTCGCCCGTGCCGAACGTCACGGTCTGCATGGGCGGGGCGGCGGCGGCGGCGAGTTGCTCGCGGGCCTCGTCGCTGGCGTAGGGGCAGTCGTCCAGGCTGACCTTCTTCTGCGCCAGGGCCATCGCGAACGCCAGGCACGTCGGGTGGCCGCACTCCTTGCAGTTGGTCTTGGGGAGAAGTTTGAAGATTTCCAGTCCGCTCATGGCCATGGGGGATAAGCCCTCCTGTGAAGTCTGCGGCGGCCGACGGCCCACCGCCGAATCTCTTATGATACCAAAAACGCCCGCCGAAGGCTAGAACATCGGGTCCATCTCCAGGGCGGGGTGGCCGGCCTGCTGGAGGTGCTCCAGGACCTCTTCCTCGGTGGCGGCGTGGGTCTCGTCGGCGATCTTGTCCAGGTACTCCCCGTTGCCGAGGCCGAGGGCCTCGGCGCGTTCAATCATGCCGTCCTTCAGGTCCTCCTTGAGCATGGTGGGCATCCAGACGATGCGCGCGAAGCCGCCGTCGGCGCTGATGAACTTGGGGCTGAGAATGTACTGCCGCGAGTGGCCGAAGAAGCCGGGCGTCTGCCTCCCGCCGCCGACGGTGCCGGCCGCCGTCGAGAACTTCATGCCGCACGGCGTCATCTCGGAGTATTCTCTCGGCACGATCATGATGCCGTTCGTGGACGGCAGGACGGCGGAGATGCACTCGAAGCATCCGCACGAGGTCATCGGGTCGGTGATCATCGAGTAGGCGCTCATCCGCTCGATCGTGCCGTTCGATTTCTCGTACACGAACTCGTTGACCTTGTCCCACTGGCCGAGCGTCTCGTCCAGGCAGTTGCCCTTGGCGACGGGCTGGTTCGGGCCGGCCGGGTTGATCTGGTAGGCGGCTCGGCCGTCGAGCCAGTTGTACGCGCCGCACAGGCCGGGATGCTGCGGCGTGATGATGCAGACGTGGTTCGGCGCGAACGACTGGCACAGGGTGCAGGAATAGAAGGTGTCGACGTCGTCGTCGGTGAGGCCGGCCAGGCGGGCGTCGCGCTGGGCGTAGACCTCGCGGGCCTTGTCGCGGAGGTCGAGCACCTTGTCCTCCTCGGTGTAGATTTTGACCTGGACCTTGTCCAGGATGTTGGCGAAGTCGTCGTGCATGGTGGCGTGGACGATCTTGCCGATGTGCTCCAGGCGGAAGCCGTTCTCGTAGGCCTCCTTGCCGATGCGGACCCAGATGATGTCGCGCTGGCCCATGTGCCACAGGCCCTGGGCGTGGTTGCAGTAGGTGTGGACCTGGCGCTCGCAGACGGGCTCGAAGTCGTCCTGCATCTCGCGTCCCGAGACCTCGACCAGGATGCCCAGGGGCAGCCGGCCGCCCGTCTCCACGGCATCGACGTCCGGGCCTGAGACCAGAACCTTGCCGTCCTCCACCTCGTCGGACGGGCGGGTGGTGAGCCACTCGACGGCGGGCGTCCGCTGGCCGCCGAACTCCACGTGCATGTCGTCCTTGCGGATGCGTTCGCCCTCGAAGGCCGGGCTGAACGCCACGGGAATCGGCACCTCCGAGACCTTGATCTTCAGGCCGCGGACCTCGATGGCCTTCTCGACCATGTCCTCGTGCGGCACGTTCGAGACGACGTGCTCGTAGGTGCAGATGCCGGTGGGCAGGATCTGGGGGATGTCGGAATCGGCGATGGTGGGGAACCCGAAGTTGATGGCGCCGGCGGCGGTGGCATACCATTCGTCGGTGACCTCGCCCATGGCCAGGACGAAGGCGAAGACGCGGTTCTTGTTGTAGAGGAGGTTCCGGCGGAAGTCGCCCCCCTCGATGCCGCCGAAACTCATGCCCACGCGGGCGGCAAAGCCGATGGCGTAAATGGCCGCCGTGATCTCCCGGCCGAACGGCACGAGGCGGGTGTCCCAGCCCAGTTGGACGCCGGCCTCATCAAGTTGCTCGGCGAAACTCGTGCCGTGGGCGTGCGCCGCCATGAAGACGTACAGGGACCGCTCCTGGCACTGGCGGGCGATCGCCACCGCCGTCTCGGTATCCGGCGCGGCGCCGACGATGGCGGCAAAGCCCGGCGCCGTGCCGTCCACGAACTGGATGCCCCGCTCCCGCAGGATGGCGTCGTCGGCGGCGCCCAGCCAGAGGCCCTCCACCGGGTTCGGGCCGACGACGTATTTGCAGGCCTCGATAATCTCCTCGGCAAAGAGGGCGGCCATGCCGGCGTCCAGCGTGGGGCCGAGGTACGGCAGCCAGAGTTCGTCCTCGACCAGGGGAGGGAGGAGGTCGCGAATCTGCTCCAGGACCGGCTTGAAATCGCCGAGCGTCTCCACCTTCGTGCCGGTCATGGCGTAGATGATCGGGATGTAGTACCCCGTGTTGGGGAACTCGACGGCGGCGTCCTCGCCCTTGTCGGCGATGGCCTCCTCGAGTTTCTCCTCCGCCTGTTTGGCCAGGCGGTGGGCCCCCTGGATGGCGGAAGCGGCGATGACTCGGGACATCGATGGCTCCTCTCTTGCGTGTGTCTCGGTTGGCCTTGCCTGGAGCGCGGCGGGTCTCCGTACCCGCCGCGCGGGTGCTCCGCAAGTGCCACGGATTGCTTGCAACCCGTGTTGCCCGGACCGGCGCACGGTTTGACACGCAACCCGTGGCACCTCTCGCGCGGTGCATCAGGAGATACACCGCGCGGCCTGGTCAGGTGCTTACTCCACGCCCAGTTTCTGGCGGTCCTCCATGCTATAGAGTTTGCGTTCGCGCTCCACGTTGATGCCGAGGGCGTCGCGTTTGGCCTCGATGTGGTCGGCCATGATCTTGGCGGCCTTGACGGGGTCGTCCTCGACGGCCCACTTGCCGCCCAGTTCCTCCTCGATCTCCTCGAACAGGTACTTGGCCACGTTCGACTCCGACCACACGGGGAACAGCCGCTCCGCGAAGACGACCAGCAGGCCGGAGGCCACGAAATAGTGCCCGATCGAGATCGCCTTCTCGGTAATGTGTTCCAGGCAGGCCCCGGCCACGGGGAGGTCGGCGATGGACTCGCCCAGCCCGCCCTCGTGGACCATCTCGGCACAGGCGACGAGGATGCGGCTGTTGTCGACGCAGGAGCCGACCGCCAGGACGGGCGGCATGCCGACCGTCTCGCAGACCTCCCGCAGGCCCGGGCCGGCCAACTCGGCCGCCTTCGGCGCCATCAGGCCCTGCTTGCCGCACGCAATCTGCGCACAGCCGGTCGTCACGACCAGGATGTCTCGCTTGATGAGTTCGCGAATCAGGCCCGTGTGACCCCAGTCGTGCTTGACTTTGGGGTTGGTGCACCCCACCACGCCCGCCACGCCGCGGATGCGCCCGTTGATGATGTTGTCGTTGAGCGGCCGGTAGGAGGCGCGGAACGTGCCGCCCAGCATGTAGTTGATGGTCTCGTGGCTGAAGCCGACGACGGCGTCGTCCTTCTGGTCGGGAATGTAGACCTCGCCGGTGCGGTTCGCGTAGGCCTCGACGGCCTTGCGGACGATCTCGCGGCCGACCTCCAGGGCCCGCGCTTCGTCCATCTGGACGTGTTCGACGCCGGGCATGTGGGCCTTCTCGCTGGTGGTGATGAGTTTGGTGTGGTAGTGGGGCACGAGTTCCGACAGGCCCTGCATGATGCACTGGATGTCCACGCACATGAGGTCCACGGCGCCGGTGGCGACGGCGACTTCCTGCGAGAGGAAGTTCCCCGCCATCGGGATCCCGTGCCGCATCACCAACTCGTTCGCCGTGCAGCAGATGCCGGCCACGTTGATGCCGGCGGCGCCGGCCTGCTTGGCTTCCTCGATGAGTTCCGGTTCGGACGAGGCCGCCGCCACCATTTCCGACAGCAGCGGCTCGTGGCCGTGCACCACCAGGTTCACCTGGTCCTCCTTCAGCACGCCGAGGTTGATCTTGCCCGTGCGTGGCTGCGGCGTGCCGAACAGGACGTCCTGGAGTTCGGTGGCAATCATGGACCCGCCCCAGCCGTCGCCCAGGGCGCATCGGCTGGCGTGGCGGAGGATGCTCCGGTACTCCTGGTCCACGCCCAGGTGGGTGCGGTGGAGGCTCTCGACGATCTCCTGGTCGATGGCCCGGGGAAAGACGCCGAGTTTCTTCCACGCCTGCTTGGTGGCCTCGGGGGCGCGCTCGGCCAACCGCTGCGTGCCGTGCGGCTTGCCGAACTCCGCCAGCATCAGTTCGCCGAGTTCCTGGGCGATGTCGGTATCGTCCCGGCCGTCGGTCTTGATGTCCATCTCGTCGGCCAGGGCGAGGAGTTTCTTGCGGTCCTTGATGCCGTAATCGGGCGCCTCGCCCCTCGCCATCGCCAGGAACACGTGGGCCACGCCCCGGCCGTGGTCGCTGTGGGCGCTGGCGCCGCCGGCGACCATGCGGATGAAGTTCCGCGCGATGATGGTGTCGGCATCGGCGCCGCACACGCCTCGCTGTGGCCCGTCGCCGAAGGGGTCGATGCGGCAGGGTCCCATGTTGCAGATTCGGCAGCAGAGGCCGAGCCTGCCGAAGCCGCACTGCGGCTCCTGGGCTTCGAGGCGGTCCCAGGCGGTCTCGATGCCGTCCTTCTTCATCCGGGCGATCATGTCTTGGGCGGCAAGGTCACATGTGATCTTCTCGGGCTGCATGGGCGTCTCCTTGAAAACCGTTAGCACGTCAGGGCGTCGGGGCGGTGCTCACTCCGCCGGTTCGCGAGGGAACCGAGAGCCCCGCCGCCGCTTCGGCCCGCCGACAGGCGGGACACAACGCCCGCACCGGCACGTGGTCCGGCACCTTCGCACGCAGGTACGGGAGCAATTTCGCGGGCACCGCCGGCTTGCCGCAAACCTCGCACGGCAGCAGTTCCAATTCCGTGGAAAACGGGTCTATCCGGCGGACGTAGCCGTCGTCCACGACCTCGATGGCCCCCGTCGGGCACACCGCTGCGCAGGCCATGCACCCGACGCAGGCCTCCGCGTTCACGTCAAACGGGGACGTCACTTGCCGGTCCGTGGCCCGGTCGGCAAAGCAGATGGCCGAGGCGCCGATGAGGTCGCGGCACACGCGGACGCACAGCCCGCACAGGATGCACTTGCCCTCCTCGACGCGGGGGGCGAAGCGGGGGTGCTCCAGGCCCATCTGGCGGGCCAGACGCCGGATCTCCTCCGCCTCGGGCGCCTCGGCCAGCAGCAACTCCAGGGCCGTCCGGCGGGCGCGGTGCACGGCCTCGGTGTCCGTTCGGATGGAGAGTCCCTCGCGGATGGGCAGGTCGCACGAGGTCGCCAGCCAGGTCGAACCGCGCTTGGTCACCTCGACGACGCACAGCCGGCAGGCGCCGTACGGCGCCAGGGCCGGATGGTGGCAGAGCGTCGGGACCTCGATGCCCATCTCGCGGATGACATCCAGGGCCCAGCGGTCCCGCTCGACCTCGATTTCCTGGCCGTTGATGGTGGTCTTCACCCGCGGCATTTGGGCTTCCTCGTTGGAGCCAATTTCATAGCCGGTTGCCGCGCGGCAGGTCTCCTGGCCCGCCGCGATTCTCACCATTCGTTCGGGCGCGGCGGCCCGGGAGGACCACCGCGCGGGAGGTCTCGTCCTCCTCCGTCAGGCGGTGCCGACGGCGTCGACGGGGCAGACCTCGCGGCAGGCGCCGCACCGGATGCAGGTGTCCGGGTCGATCGCGTGCGGGGCCTTCTTCTCGCCCGTGACGGCGCCCACGGGGCAGGCATCCCGGCACTGGCCGCAGCCGATGCACGTGTCCTGGTCGATGACGAACGTGGTCAGGGCCGGGCACACGCCGGCGGGGCACGTCTTGTCCACGACGTGGGCCATGTACTCGTCCCGGAAATAGCGGAGGGTGCTGAGCGTGGGATTGGCAGCGGTCTTGCCGAGGCCGCAGAGGCTGTTGTCGCGGACGTAGGTGCTGATTTCTTCCAGCAGGTCGATGTCCTCCGGGGCCGCCTCGCCGCGGGTGATGTTGTCCAGCAGTTCGTACATCCGCTGGACGCCTTCGCGGCAGGCGGTGCACTTGCCGCACGATTCCTTCCGGAGGAAGTCGGTGAAGTAGCGGGCGACCTCGACCATGCAGGTCCGGTCGTCCATGACGATCATGCCGCCCGAACCCATCATGGACCCGAGGCGCGTCAGTGCGTCGAAGTCGACCGGGGTGTCCAGGTGCGCTTCGGGGATGCATCCGCCCGACGGGCCGCCGGTCTGGACGGCCTTGAAGGGGCGGTCGCCGGCCACGCCCCCGCCGATGGCGTCGATGATCTGGCGGAGCGTCATGCCCATCGGCACTTCCACCAGGCCCGTGTTCTTGACCTTGCCGACCAGCGAGAAGACCTTCGTGCCCTTGCTGTTCTCGCTGCCGATGCCGGCGAACCACTCCGGGCCCCGGTCGATGATGGCGGGGACGTTGGCCCAGGTCTCGACGTTGTTCAGATTGGTGGGCTTCTCGAAGAGGCCCTTCTCGGTGGTGTGGATGTGCTTGACGCGGGGCTCGCCGGAGAAGCCCTCGATGGAGGCCATCAGGGCGGTCGATTCGCCGCAGACAAACGCCCCCGCGCCGCGGCTGATGCGGACGGTGAACCGGAAGTCGGCGCCCAGGATGTTCTCGCCCAGGAGGCCGGCCTCCTCCGCCTGCCGGATGGCCGTCGCCAGGTGCTCCACCGCCAGCGGGTACTCCAGCCGCACGTAAACGTACCCGCGGTCGGCGCCGATGGCGTAGGCGCCGATGGCCATCCCCTCCAGGACGGCGTGTGGGTTGCCCTCCATGATGCTGCGGTCCATGAAGGCGCCGGGGTCGCCCTCGTCGCCGTTGCAGAGGACGTACTTGGGGTGGTCGTGGGCCTGGCGGCAGGAGCGCCACTTGCGACCGGCGGGGAACCCGCCGCCGCCCCGGCCGCGGAGGCCGGACTTCTCCACCGCCTCGATGACCTCGTCGGGCTCCATCGACGTCAGGACCTTGGCCAGCGAGGCGTACCCGCCGGTGGCGAGGTACTCGTCGAGGTTGTTCGGATCGACAAACCCGCAGTTGCGCAGGGCGATCTTGCGCTGGTTCCGGTAGAACGGCACCTCCTGGAAGGTGGGCACCTCGGCCAGGCCGTTGAGGTCGGCTGCCAGGGGGCGTTCGATCTCCGTCATCAGCGGGTCCCGTTCCACCCGCATCAGGGCCCAGTCGGCATGCCACCGGCCCTCGGCCAGCCCTTTGACGAGTTTGCGGCCCTTCTCCTCGGTCATGTCGCGGTAGAAGACGCGCGGCATGCCGGGCACGAGGACATCGACGAGCGGCTCGGCCTGGCAGAAGCCGACGCACCCGGTCCCTCGAACGGTGTAGTCGAGGCCCTGAGTGGCCACTTCGTCGCGAAGGGCATCCATCACGGCCTGCGAGCCGTTTGCCAGGCCGCAGGTCCCCACCCCGACGCCTATCTGAACGTGGTCGGGGTAGAAGGCCGTCCGGGCTGACTGCTGGCGGGTCTGGAGATCCTCGACCGATTCAATCATCGGACGCCTCACGCTTCCTGTATGGCGCCAGGACCGCCCGGGCCTTCTCCGGGGTCATGTGGCCGTAGTAGGTGGAGTCAATCATCATGACCGGCGCCAGGGCGCAGGCGCCCAGGCAAGCCACCGTCTCCAGGGTGAACTGCTTGTCCTCGGTGGTGCCGCCTTCTTCCACCCCCAGGTGCCGGCTGATCTCGTCCCGCACCCACGGGGCGCCCTTCAGGTGACAGGCCGTCCCGTCGCAGACGCGGATGACGTGCCTGCCCCGCTCGGTCAGGCTGAACGAGGCGTAGAAGGTGGCCACGTTGTACACCTGGCTGAGGGGCACCTGGAGCCGCTCGGCCACCCGTTCCAGCACCGGCCGGGGGAGCCAGTTGTACGCCTCCTGCGCGTCCTGGAGAATCATCACCAGCCAGGACGCCTCGCAGCCGTACTTCTCCAGGACGGCATCGACCGGCTTCAGGTCCACGGTTTCGGCCTGGACGGTCATTCCCACGTCTCCCGTTTCGCGCGGTTACGCCTGTTCTTTCTGCCCCTGCAGGACCTCGACGGCGGCCTTCCGCCTCTGGCGGAGATAGTCGTCCATCTCCACGTACTGAAGCGCCCCGGTCGGACACGCCGAGACGCACGCCGGGTCCTGTCCCGCCGACGTCCGTTCAATGCACTGGTCGCACTTGACCGCCGCTTTGCCGTCGCGCGACAGGCCCATGACGCCGAACGGGCAGACGAGCATGCACATGCGACAGCCGATGCAGTACTCGCTCTCGACCAGCACGGGGCCGAGGTCGGTTTCCCGGTGCAGCGCCCCCGTGGGGCAGACGGCCACGCACGGCGCGTCCTCGCACTGCCGGCATTGGATGGGCAGACCGTGCGCGCCGGCCATCTCGACCGAGACGCGGCGCTGGGGCCGGGGCGATTCGCGGACCGCCCCGCGAAGCGTCTTCGATGCGGAATGTTCCACCGCACAGGCGATCTCGCACGAGCGGCAGCCAACGCACCGCTCCACGCGGCAGGCAATCACTTTGCTCATGGTCTCTCCCGAAACTGGGCACGCGGTGCCGATACGTCAGGTAGCGGCGGACGGCTCGGCGGCCGCCAGATGCTCAAGCCTCTCGCGGGCCTCGGCCAGGGCCGACTCCGCCTCCGGGGCGACGCCGAGGATTGAGCGGCCTTCCAGGTCCGCCCGGGCCAGGGCGGGGCTCTGCGGCACGTGGCCCAACAGGTCCATGCCCTCAGGCAGCGCGGCGCGGACCGTCTCGACCTGCGAGGCGTCCGTGACCTTGTTCAGCACGGCGCCGAACCGCTTGAGGCCGAGTTGGCGGCCCATGCGGGCGACGGCCTCGGCCGTCTCGATGCTCCGCCGGCCGGGTTCGACCACCGCCACGAGCGCGTCCGTGCCGAGGCAGGAGGCCCGGCCGAGGAACTCCAGCCCCGCCTCCATGTCCACCAGGAGGACCTCCCGGCGTTGGAGCATCAGGTGCCGCAGCATCGCCTTCAGGAACGCCCCCTGGGGGCAGGCGCAGCCCTTGCCGCCGCCCCGGATGCCGCCCAGGACCAGCAACTTCATGCCGGCGGCCTCCACGCTGTAGGCCTGGGGCAGGTCCGCCACGGTCGGGTTCAACTGGAAATACTGGCCCACGCGGTCGGGGTCGGCCCCGGTCCGCTCCCGGATGAGGTCCTTCAGCGTGATCAGGGGGACGGGCAGGTCGGACGCAGGCACGCCGAGGGCGGACGCCAGGTTCGCATCCGGGTCCGCGTCCACCAGGAACACGTCCTGCCCCTGGTCGGCGAACTGTCGGCCCCAGACGGCGGTGACGGTCGTCTTGCCGACGCCGCCTTTCCCGCTGATGGCAATCTTCATGACGGGTCCGTTGCTGTTGTGGGCCGACCGCGCTCGGATGTCTCGGATGCCACGCCCGGAGGGAGGCGGCCTGCGGGGCGCCCCGGCCGGGGAACGGCTTCCAGGCAGGGGCCGGGGTCGCACGACACCGCGCCCTTCCCCCGATGCCTCCCGCGGCATGCAGCATCCGGTTATATTAGCGGGCGGTGAGCGATTCGTCAAGGGGGGGGGACGATGCTTGGAGCGATGGGGCCCTTGCCAATTCCGCCCGAAATTTCTTGACGGAAGGTTTCCCCGGACCTATAGTGTCAGGATTTTAGCGGGCGGGCCGCCATCAAGCCCGGTGGCCGAATGCCCCGGCCGGCCCCCGCCACACGCCATTGCGGAGGGACCCATGCCCAGCGACCTCGAAATCGCCCAGCAAGCCGACCTCAAACCGATTGCCGAGATTGCTGACACCGTGGGCATCCGCGAGGAGGAACTGGACCTCTACGGCACGCACAAGGCCAAGGTGGACCTGGGCGTCCTGGACCGCCTGGCCGAGGCCCCCCGCGGCAAGTACATCGACGTGACCGCCATCACCCCCACGCCCCTGGGCGAGGGCAAGACCGTCACGACGATCGGCCTGTCGATGGCCCTGGCGCAGATCGGCAAGCAGGTCTGCACCTGCATCCGCCAGCCCAGCCTCGGGCCGGTGTTTGGCATCAAGGGCGGGGCGGCCGGCGGCGGCAGGAGCCAGGTCGTCCCCATGGAGGACTTCAACCTCCACCTGACCGGCGACATCCACGCCGTCAGCCTCGCCAACAACCTTGCCTGCGCCTTTGTCGATAACTCCATCTATCACGGCAACCCGCTGGACATCGACCCCTACGCCCCGTCGCTGCGGCGGGTGGTGGACGTCAGCGACCGCTGGGGCCTGGACGAGATCGTCACGGGCCTCGGCTCGGGCATCGTCCGGCGGACCGGGTTCGACATCGCCGTGGCGAGCGAGGTGATGGCCATCCTGGGCCTGACGACCGGCCTGCAGGACCTCCGCCGCCGCCTCGGCCGCATGGTCGTCGCCTGGCGCCGCGACGGCTCGGCCGTCACCTGCGAGGACCTGAAGGTGGCCGGCGCCATGACCGTCCTGATGAAGGACGCCATCAAGCCCACCCTGATGCAGACGCTGGAACACACGCCGTGCTTCGTCCACGCCGGCCCGTTCGCGAACATCGCGCACGGGAACTCGTCGATCCTGGCGGACCTGATGGCCACCCGCCTGGCCGACTACGTCGTCACGGAGTCGGGCTTCGGGGCCGACATCGGCATGGAGAAGTTTATGAACATCAAGTGCCGGTACTCGGGCCTGGCGCCGGACTGCGTGGTGCTGGTGGCCACCGTCCGGGCCCTGAAGATGCACAGCGGCCGGTTCAAGGTCTCGGCGGGCAAACCGCTCGACGAGAACCTCCTGAAGGAGGACCCCGAAGTCGTGGCCGAGGGCTGCGCCAACCTCGAAAAGCAGATTGAGAACGTCCGGCTCCACGGCGTGCCGTGCGTCGTCGCCATCAACGCCTTCGACACCGATGCCGAGAGCGAACAGGCGGTCATCCGCGAGCGCGCCGAGGCCGCCGGCGCCGCTGCCGTCTGCCGGTCCACCGTCTGGGCGGAGGGCGGCAAGGGGGGCACGGACCTGGCCGAGGCCGTCGCCCACGCCTGCGAGCAGCCCGGCGATTTCCGGTTCCTCTACGACGCCGAGGCGCCCGTCAAGGAGAAGATCGAGACCATCGCCACCCGGATGTACGGCGCCGGCAGCGTCACCTACGAGAAGGCGGCGGAGCGGGCCATCCAGCGATATACGGATCTCGGATTCGGCAACCTGCCCATCTGCATGGCCAAGACGCACCTCAGCCTCTCGCACGAGGGGGCGTGGAAGGGCGCCCCGAGCGGCTACGAGTTCCCCGTCCGCGACGTCCGGGCCTCCGTCGGCGCCGGGTTCCTGTATCCTCTCTGCGGCACGATGAAGACGATGCCCGGCCTGCCGACGACCCCCGCCGGCGAGAACGTGGACGTGGACGAGAACGGCAACGTGGTGGGGCTTTTCTGACCCTCCCCGCGCGCGAACAATACAGCGGTAACGCCCGGGGACCGAGCGCAGCAAAACCCCGGGAATAGCGCGCAGCACGAGGTTCAAACCATGATCATCCTCAAGCAGAAAGACTTCGGCGAAATCCTCCAGGCCATGCAGGACGAGGACAAGATCTTCCTCGCCGGCTGCGCCGACTGCGCCGCCGCCTGCAAGGTCGGCGGCGAAGAGGAACTCGACGCGATGGAGCAGCGCCTTCCCGAGGCCGGCAAGACCGTGACCGGCAAATACGTCTTCGACACCGCCTGCCTCTCCGGGGCCGTCCGGGACGGCGCCAAGCAGCACGCGGACGAGATTGAGGCCGCCGACGCCATCCTGGTGCTGGCCTGCGGCACGGGGGTGCAGTGTATCGGCGACCGGCTCGACGAAAAGCAGGTCCATCCGGGCGCCGAGAGCCTCTTCGTCGGCGAGACCAAGGCCCTTGGCCGCTACGAGGAGAAGTGCTCCCTCTGCAACGAGTGCCTCCTGGAGATGACCGACGGCATCTGCCCCGTCACGCGGTGCTCCAAGGGCCTGCTCAACGGACCGTGCGGCGGGTACACCGAGGACGGCAAGTGCGAGGTGGACCCCGACAAGGACTGCGCCTGGCTCCTCATCTACGAACGGCTGAAGGCGCGGGGCCACCTCGATAAGATTGCCGCCATCCAGCCCCCGCACGATTACAGCGGTCATCATCATCCGCGGGCCTACCGCTGGCCCAAGCCGGAGCGACCCGGGAAGAAGAAACCGCAAGAGGATCCCGCATGAGCCAACTCCGCGACGCCCTGGCCGAAGGCCGATTCGCCGTCACCGGCGAGGTCGGCCCGCCCAAGGGCACCCACGTCGAACCGGTCCTGGAGGAGGCCGAGCGCCACCTCAAGGAGAGCGTCCTGGCCGTCAACGTCACCGAACTGCAGACGGCCGTCATGCGGGCCGGCTCCCTGGCCGTCTGCCGACTGCTCATTGAGCGCGGCATCGAGCCGGTCTACCAGGTCGTCTGCCGGGACCGCAACCGCCTGGCCCTTCAGAGCGACCTGCTCTCGGCCGCCGTCCTGGGCATCGAGAACGTGCTGCTCCTCACGGGCGACCACGTGCGGATGGGCGACCATCCCCAGGCCAAGCCCGTGTACGACATCGATTCGGTCCATCTCCTCCAGGCCGCCGCCGTCCTGGAGAGCGGCCGCGATATGGTCGGCGGCGACCTGGACGGGACGCCCACCTTCTTCAAAGGCTGCGTCGCGGCGCCCGGGGCCGAGCCGATGGACCCCCAGATCCTCAAACTCGTCAAGAAGGCCGAGGCCGGCGCCCAGTTCGTCCAGACACAGGCCGTGTACGACCCGGCCCGGTTCGAGCAGTTTGCCGCCGAGGTCGAGGCCGCGGGCATCGACGTGCCCGTCCTGGTGGGCATCGTGCTGTTGAAGTCCGCGGGGATGGCCAGGTATATGAATAACAACGTGCCCGGCGTGCAGGTGCCCGACGCCATCCTCCAGCGCCTGGCCGATACGCCGAAGGCGGACCGGAAGAAGGTCTCGGCCGAGATCGCGGGCGACCTCATCCGCCGCATGAAGCCCCTGTGCCGCGGGGCCCACCTGATGACCCTCGGCTGGGACGACGTGGTGCCCGATGTGCTGGCCCACGCCGACCTGGCCTGACCCCCCGCCGTTGAGCGCCCAAGGCCCGGGGTTGAGCGCAGCGAACCCCCGGGACCCACGAAGAAAGGAAGCCCCAACCATGTCAGCCGAGTTAATCGACGGCAACGCCCTGGCCGGGAAGATCCGCAGCGAACTTGTGCCTGATATTGAGGCGATCCGCGAGGGGACCGGCGCCCCGCCCAAACTCGCCGCCCTCCTCGTCGGCGATAATCCGGGCGCCCGCATCTACTCGCGGAGCCAGGCCAAATCGTGCGAGGAGGCCGGCATCGCCTACGACCTGGTCCGGATGCCGGCCGAGACGACCGCCGAGGCCCTTGCCGAAAGAATCGACGCCCTCGCGGCCGACGCCTCCGTCCACGGCATCCTGCTCCAGATGCCGCTGCCGGAGGGCATCAACGCCCGCGACATGGCCGAACGCATTCCGCCCGAAAAGGACGTCGAGGGCATCACCGCCGCCAACTTGGGCAAACTGCTCTTCTACGAGGGGGCGGACCTCATCCCCTGCACCGCCGCCGCCGCCTTCGAACTCATCCGCTTCGCCGGGTGCGACCTCGAGGGGGCCGAGTGCGTCGTGGTCGGCCATTCGCCCATCGTCGGCAAACCGCTCGTCTGCCTCATCACGAACGCGCTCGGCACGTGCACGTGCTGCCACATCGGCACGCGCGACCTGGGGGCCCACACCACGCGGGCCGAGGTCCTCGTCGTCGCCGCCGGCAAGGCCGGACTCGTCACCGGTGAGCACGTCAAACCGGGGGCGACCGTCATCGACGTCGGCATCAACCGCGTCCCCGTGCTGGACGAGGAGGGCAATCCCGTCCGGAACGAGAAGGGCAAGAAGAAGATGCAGACCGTCGGCGACGTGGACTTCGCCTCCGCCTCCGAGGTGGCCGGCCGCATCACGCCCGTCCCCGGCGGCGTGGGACCGGTGACGGTGGCGATGCTGCTCCGCAACACCGTCCGCGCCGCCACCGCCCAGGCCCGGGGTTGAGCCGGGCGAACCCCGGGAACGCGAGCGGTGCGAAACGCGGTGCACATGAACTTCAGCCACGACGCACCGCCGCCAATGGCTTCGCCTTTCCCGTTTTCTTGTTGACACTGCGGCACGCGGTGCATAGAGTTCACGGGCCTCGGAACGGGGCAGCGGCCTGGGGGAAGAGGGGTGTTCACTCCGTCTGACTCACAAGGGGCATGACTGCCCAGCCGGCTTGCAAGGGAGCCCGTGGTGGGACCGATCGTCTACGCGACGGAAGAAGGGTTGGCTCGGCTCCTTGAGGCCGTCGAGGCGGACGAGGTCTTTGCCCCCGTCTGCCGGGCGGGGGGTATTGAATACTGCAACGTCCGCGCCCGGCCCCAGGAGGAACTGGCCCTCCGCGAGCCGAGACCGTCGGCCAGCCCGAAGGCCTTCCTCCAACCCGCCCGGGAGCGGGTGGCGGTGTATTCGGCCAGCGGCGTCGACACCGAGCGGTCCCGGCCCGAGGTCGGCCGACGGGTCCTGCTCGGCCTCCGCGCCTGCGACCTGAAGGCCATCCAGTACCTCGACAAGGTCTTCCGCGAGGGCGATTTCACGGACCCGTTCTACGAGGCCCGACGCCGGAACGAACTGCTTATCAGCGTCGACTGCGTGGCCGTCCACGAGAACTGCTTCTGCACGGCCGTGGGCGGCAGCCCGTTTGCCGAGGAAGGCTTCGACCTGAACCTCTCGCCCCTGGAAGAGGGGTATCTGGTGGAGGTCGGTTCCGAGAAGGGCCAGGCCGTCATCGACCGCGCCCCCGATGCCGTCGCCGAGGCCACCGACGAGAAACGCCGCGAGCGCGACCGGCGCCGGGCGGCGTCGGTCGAACGCCTCAAGGAGCAGACGGGCGGCTGGCAGGTCTCCGACCGTATCCAGGAGACGCTGCTCAATAAGGAGAAGGACCAGACCTGGGGCGAGCAGGCGGCCGCCTGCGTCGAGTGCGGCGCCTGCACCTTCATCTGCCCCACCTGCCACTGCTTCTATCTGTACGACCAGGCGGGCAGCGAGGAGGAGTTCGAGCGCATCCGCGTCTGCGACTCGTGCATCTTCGGCGACTATCACCGGATGGCCGGTCCCGCCGGCGCCAAGCCGACCCCCCGGCCGGCCCTGCGGACGCGCCTCGCGAATCGCCTCCTCCACAAGTACGCCTACAGCCCCCAGCAGTACGGGATGCTCGGCTGCACCGGGTGCGGCCGGTGCATCGAGGCCTGTTACGGCGGCATCGATATCCGCGACGTGCTCAAGGAGCTCGAGTCGTGACCCAAGCCCTCGAGGCCAACCCGTACGCGCCGCAGGTGGCCCGGCTGAGCCGGGTCACCGACGAGACCCCTACCATCAAGACGTTCTGCTTCGACCTGGACCCGCCCCTGGAGTTCCGGGCCGGCCAGTTCGTCCAACTCGGCGTGCCGGGCCTCGGCGAGGGGCCGTTCACGCCCTCCAGTTCGCCGCTGGACCCGGCGCACCTGGAGGTCACGGTCCTGAGGACCGGCGAGGTCACCGACCGCCTCCACCGCATGGAGGCCGGGGAGGTCTGCACCCTCCGCGGGCCGTACGGCAAGGGGTTCCCCATCGAGAAACTCGACGGCAAGGACGTGCTGGTGGTGGGCGGAGGCGTGGGCCTCGCCCCGCTGCGGGCGCTCATCTATAAACTGCTCTCCATGACCGACCGCCTCGGCCGCGTCGCCATCAAGAACGGGGCACGCGAAAGTGCCGAACTCCTCTTCCGCCGCCAGTACGAGGACTGGGCCTCCCGCGACGGCGTCTCCGTCGAGATCACCATCGACAAGCCCGAGCCCGGGTGGGACGGCAACGTGGGCGTCGTCACCACCATCCTCGAAAACGTGCCGCAGGAAATCGACATCCCGAACTGCTACGCCTTCACGTGCGGGCCGGAGATCATGCTCAAGTTCGTCACGCAGAAACTGCTGGAGAAGGGTCTGGAGCCGGAGCAGATTTACCTCTCGATGAACCGGCGGATGAGTTGCGGCGTGGGCAAGTGCGGCCGGTGCAACATCGGCCCCTACTACCTGTGCAAGGACGGCCCGGACATCTGCTACGCGAAGATCAAGGACTACCCGAATGTCTTCCCCTGAGGGAGCCGCCCTCGCCACCGAGCCTGCCGCACGCTGCCTCATGTGCAGCGTAGGGTGCCCCGTCCGCGCCACGCGGGTCGGCCCGGACCAGTACGCGCCGGACTACGTCCCGCACGCCGGCTACGCGGGGCTCTGCGGGCGGGGGAGCGTTTTGGTCGAACTGCTCGACCATCCCGACCGGCTCCGCCGGGCCCGCCGCGGGTCGGGCGACGGGACCCGCACGGTGTCGGTCGAAGATGCCGCTCGCGCCATGGCCGAGGCCCTCCGCGGGGCCGATTCTCCTGTCGTGGTGGCCGACGGCAGCCTGGACCTCGACACCCTGGCGGCCGTGGGCCGGTTCGCCCGCGACGCCGGGGCCCGCTGGACCGCCTACGTCCCGCCGGGCGATGCCGGCCTGGTGCACGGCCTGGATGCCTCGGACGCGTCCCCCGTGGGGCCGGAAGCCCTGGCCGACGCCGACGCTCTTCTCGTCATCGGCGACGTCTTCGCCGCCCAGCCGGTGGCGGCCCATTGGATCTTCCGTGCACGCGACGCCCACCCCCGGATGCCGAGGCTGGTCGTGGCGGGAGGGGACACGGCGACGGCCAAGTTTGCGACGGCCCGGGTCGAGCCGCCCCTTGAGACCGGCGGGTTCGCGGCCGTCCTGGCGGCCGTCCGGACGGGCCGGACCGACGGTCTGCCGGCCGATGCCGCCGTCCTGGCCGGCTGGAAGGATCAACTTGCCTCGGCCGAGAGGCCGGCCATCGTCGTGACCGCCGAACTCGGCTACGCCGACGGCCGGGCGCTCGCCGACCAGGCCGCCGCCCTGGCCGCCGAGACCGGCGCCAAACTTTGTCCGCTGACGGCCGGCGGCAACGCGTGGGGCGCCATGCGCGCCGCCTCGGCCGAAGGCGGGGCCTGCCCGGCCGAGGTCCTCCGGCCCGGGGCCGACGCCGTCCTGGCCGTCGGATGCGACCTGCTCTCGGCCTACGGGTCAGCCATCGGTGGGAGCGCTCTCGATGGGGCGACGGAGATCCTGTACGTCGGGCCGATGGCGAATCGGACCGCGGCGCGGGCCTCGCTCTTCCTCCCTGCGGCGTTCACGTTCGAGACGGCCGGGCGCGCCATGCTGGGGCCGGGTCGGCTGGTGGATTTTGCGCCGCTGATGGCCCCGCCCGCGGGCGTGCCCTCGGTGGCCCGGATTCTGGACATGGTCGGCGCTGCCGGCGGGGAGCCGGCCGACGTCTCGGCGCCGTGCGAGGCCCCGGCGATGCCGGAAGTCGTGGGCGGCGGCGCAGAAGAGTGCAAGGGCGTCGTGGTGGCCCCGGCCTCCGACGCCGTCCAGTACGACGACGGCAGCGTGACCGGCCGGGCCCGCTGGCCGCAGGCCGTCCGGCCGAGGCCGGTCCTCGGCCTGGCGCCCGCCGACGCCGAGGCCGTCGGCGTTTCCGAGGGGCACACCGCCGTCCTTTCTGGTCCCGGCGGCTCCGCCGAGGTGGACGTGTCGATTCGGCCCGGCCAGCGCGCGGGACAGGCGTGGGTCAGCCGCGGCTTCGCGGCGGTCCGCGACGCCTTCGGCTGGTCGTGGGACGGCCGCCGGCCGGGGGGGCCGGTCTGCATGGAAGTGCATCAATCATAGTTAGCCGCCGGGCTTGCCCGGCGCGTGCCGTTGTTCGGCACGTACGGCCGGGCAAGACCGGCCCGGCCACACAGGCAGGGAGCAGCGTATGCCGGACGAAGCCGTCGCCGAGCAGGTCGACCGCCGCGTCGTCCTCGACCTGGACCGGTGCATCGAGTGCAAGTCGTGCATGGCGGCATGCTACTACGGGCACGGCCAGATGGCGGGCGTCCAGTTCGTGGACATCGGTCCGGCCGTCCTGCCCGTGGTGTGTCGGCAGTGCAGCGACCCGGCGTGCGTGGAGGTCTGCCCGGCCGAGGCGATGATCCGCGACGAGCGCGGCGTGGTGGCCCGCAGCGTCATCGGTTGCCGGGGCTGCGGTTCGTGTGTGCGGGCGTGCCCGTTCGGCGTGCTGACCCTGGAGATGGTCGGCCACCAGGTGGCCAAGTGCGACCTGTGCGAGGACCGGCTCGAGCGCGGCCTGGAGCCGCGGTGCGTGGCCGTCTGCCCGACCCGGGCCTTGCGGTTCGCCACGGCCGAGGAGGTCGAGGCCGAGGGCCTGACGGTGCTCGGCGGCCGGATTGCCGGCGACCATCCCATCCGGCGACGGTGAGTCGAAACCGGAAAGCGGAAATCGGAATAACGGTAAAAGGCAACGGCGGAAGGCGGGTCACCGGCAAACGGCAAAGGCCACGGCGAAGGGGGGCCACATTTAGCCGCCGGGCTTGCCCGGCGCGGTGTCTGAGGAGCGCAGTGTGAGCGTCATCGGCATCTTCATTGCGGCGTCGGTCGGCACCCTGGTGGTGGGGCTGGCCTCGAGTTGGATCGACCGCAAGGTCACCGCCCGCGTCCAGTACCGCGTCGGGCCGCCGCTGCTTCAGCCGGCCTACGACATCATCAAGTTGCTGGGCAAGGAGACGCTGGTCTCGGCCCGGGCGCGGGGGCGGGGATTCCTGCTGGCCCCGGTCGTCGGTCTGGCGGCGGGGCTGGTGGCGGCCAGCATCCTGTGGGCGGCCAACCTCTGGCCGGCCGAGGGGTTCCTGGGCGACCTTATCGTGGTCATCTACCTGCTGACGATCCCTGCGATTGCCGCCATTTACGGGGCGTGTGCGTCCGGCTCGCCGCATGCCGCCTTCGGCGCCAGCCGGGAGATGAAACTGCTCCTCTCCTACGAGTTGCCGCTCGTCCTGGCGGTCCTGGTGCCGGTGGTGCAGATGGCACGGGCGGCCGGGGAGGCCGGGCCGTCCTTCTCCATCGGCGCCCTGGTCGCGTTCCAGGCCTCGGAGGGGTGGGTGCTGTGCTCGGCGAGCGGCATCCTGGCGGCCGTCGTGGCGCTGGTGGCGATGCAGGCCAAATTGACCCTCGTCCCGTTCGACCTGCCGGAGGCCGAGACGGAACTGATGGCCGGGTCGATGCTCGAGTACTCCGGGCCGCCGCTGGCCATGATCAAACTGACCCGGGCGCTGCTGCTGGCCGTGGCGCCGGTCTTCCTGGTGACCCTTTTCGCCGGGGGCGTGAGCGACGCCGCCTCGCCGCTGGCGTGGCTGGCGTTCATCGGCAAGTACGTGGGGGTGCTGGTGCTGGTGGTCCTCATGCGGAACACGAACCCCCGGCTGCGGATCGACCAGACGGTGCGGCTGTTCTGGTTCGGCGCGGCGCCGGTGGCGGCGGCGGCGCTGGTGCTGGCGTGGTTCGGGCTGTGAGATTTCGGATTTCGGAGGTCGGATTGGCGGGCAACCGAGCCGCGTCCAGCAACACGCGGATACGTGAACCTGGAGGCGAGGGCAGCGTAAGCAAAGCGAGCGACGCATGAGCCTGACGACGTTCGGACTCAAGAAGTCCCCGTGGGTCTACCACGTGAACGTGGGGGCGTGCAACAACTGCGACATCGAGGTCCTGGAACTCCTGACGCCCCGGTACGACGTGGAACGCCTCGGCATGGTGCTGGTGGGGTCGCCTCGGCACGCGGACGCCCTGCTCGTCACGGGTATCTGCACCCGCCAGGCCGAGCCTCGGCTGCGCGAAATCTATCGCCAGACGCCCAAGCCGTGCGTCGTCTTCTGCATCGGTTCGTGCGCGTGCACGGGGGGCATCTTCCGGCACGGGTACCACTTCAGCCGGCCGGTGGACGAGGTCATCCGCGAGGAGGACCCGGACGCCATCATCGCGTACGTGCCGGGGTGCCCGCCGAAGCCGGAGGCCATGATCGCCGGCGCCGCCAAGGCGCTGGCGGCGCTGTAGCGAAATCGTGCGCCGCGTCGTGAGCCCGGGGCTCCGCCCCGGGGATACGCCGGAATCGGCGCAGCCGTTTCGGAGGAAGTGAAATGTCGGAACTCAAAACGGTTACCGGGGCGGAGGTCGAGAGCCCGGTCCTTTCGCGCGTGCTGGAGGCCCTGGGGGGCCTCGCGCTGGAGGTGGAAGAGCAGAACCCGCATCGCGGCTGGGTCCGCATCGACAACGCCCGCGTCCGCGAAGCCGCTCGCCTCATGTACGAGACGGTCGGCGCCCGCCTCGCCACGGTCACGGGCATCGACGTCCGCGACGGCATCGACATCCTGTACCACTGGTGCCTGGACCGCGACGCGTACGTCGTGACGCTGAAGGGCCTGGCCGAGGCGCCGTCGATGGCGATCGATTCGGTGGGCCAGGACCTGCCGGCCGCCAACTGGATCGAGCGCGAGATGCACGACCTGCTGGGGGCGGAGTTCCGCGGCCACCCGGACATGCGCCGCCTCATTCTGGCCGACGACTGGCCCGAGGGCGCTTACCCCCTCCGCCGCGACTTCCACGTGCCCAAGGTGGACGGCACGGGGAAGCGCGAGACCGACCAGTGGGCCGGCGCGGCCGATGCGAAGAAGACCCCCAAGCCGTCCGCCTCGCAGCCGAAGCGGCCGAAGCCCGGCCAGACGCTCATCAACGTCGGGCCGTTCCATCCCCTCCAGGAAGAGGCCGAGTTCTTCCAACTCTACTGCGAGGGTGAGACGGTCGTCGATATGGACATGCGCACCTCGTACAACCATCGCGGCATCGAGCAGCTTAGCAGCCGCCTCACCTGGGACCAGGTGCCGTTCCTGGTGGAGCGGGTGTGCGGCATCTGCTCGGCCAGCCACCCGTGGGCGTACATCCGGGCGGTCGAGACGCTGGCCGGCGTCCAGGCGCCGCCGCGGGCCGAGTACCTCCGCACCATCGTGGCGGAACTGGAACGCCTCCACAGCCACATGCTCTGGATCGGCCTGGCCGGCCACTTCCTCGGCTACAACACCGTCTGGATGTGGGGCTGGCGGTACCGCGAGCCGGTCATGGACATCCTGGAACTCATCACCGGCAGCCGCATCCACTACGCCAACAACCGCATCGGCGGCATCAGGCGCGATGTGCCGGCGGACCTGTATCCCGAGATCCGCAAGGCCGTCGACTCCCTCAAGGAGCCGCTCGAACTCATCACCAAGGCGGTGCTCGACGACCCCGTGCTGCACGCCCGGCTGAAGGACGTGGGCGTCCTCTCCTACGAGGAGGCCAGGCGCTGGGCCGTCGCCGGCCCGACGGCGCGCGGCAGCGGCGTGGCCATCGACGTCCGCCGCGACGAGCCGCACGGCGCCTACGCCGAGGTCGACTGGAAGGTCATCACCCGGCCCGAGGGCGACGTCTTCGCCAAGACCGTCGTCCGGTGCCTGGAATGCTTCGAGGCGATCAAGATCATCGAGCAGTGCCTGGACCGGCTCCCCGACGGGCCGATTGCCACCGAGGTGACCGAGATCCCCCGCGGCGAATCCTGCGGTCACTACGAGGCGCCGCGCGGCGAGACGTTCCACTACGTCCGAAGCGACGGCGGCTCCGGGCCCGTCCGCCACAAGATCCGGGCGCCCAGTTACGTGAACATTCCGTCGTTCCGGACCTCGTGCATCGGGCAGCACATCGCCGACGTCACGATCATCCTGGCCTCGGTGGACCCGTGCTATTCGTGCACCGAGCGGATGGCCCGCCTGGTCGATGCCGAGACGGGCAAGCCGATGGGGACGTTCCAGGACATGGTCCGCGCCAGCCGCGAGCGGACGCGAGCCCTGAGGAAGCAGGTCTAAAGGAGCGGTATGGAATACATCCGCCTCATCTCGGTGCCGCTCGTGGCCGGCGCAGTCGTGTACGTGATGTGGCTCGTGGGCCGGTCGCGGCCGCACGCCACGGGGCGGCTCGCGGCCGCCGTCGCCGTCCTGGCGATGCTCTGGACGGCCGCCTCGGCCCTGGCCCTGTTCGGCGACCCGCCGGGGCCGTACGCTGACGAGGGCACGGCGCTCCACCTGGGGCCGCTGACGTTCGCCCTGGCACTGCGGGCGGACGGCCTGTCGGGCCTGATTGTGATGGCGGCAGCGGGGATCGCGCTGCTGGTCACCCTGTACAGCGTCCGCGCGATGGCCGACCATCCCCGCGCCGCGGTCTTTTACGCCTGGGTCCTGTGGACGGTGTCGGCGGTGCTGGCGGCGGCGCTGGCGGACAACTACCTCCTGCTCATCGTGGCGTGGGAGGTGGCGACGGTCGGCCTGTACCTGCTGATCAGCATGGGGCACCCGTTCGGCCGGTCGGGGGCGATGAAGACCTTCGCCATCCTCGGCTTCGCCGACGTCTGCCTGCTGCTGGGCGTGGCCATGGTGGGGCAGGGGGGCGGCGAGGCCAACCCGCTGTTCCTGATGAGCGGGACGGGCGGCCTGGCGACGGGCCGGCCGCTCCTGGCCGTCGCGTACCTCCTGATGGCGGCGGCCGCCCTCGCCAAGGCCGGCGCCATGCCGCTGCACACGTGGATCCCGTCGGCGAGCGAGCACGCGCCGACGCCGGTCTTCGCCCTGCTGCCCGCGGCGCTGGACAAGTTGCTGGGCATCTACCTGCTGGCCCGGATCACGTTCGAGGTCTTTGCCGTCTCGACCGCTCTGGCCGCCGTCCTGATGGTCATCGGCGCCGCCACGATCCTGCTGGCGGTCATGATGGCCATGATCCAGCACAACCTGAAGCGGCTGCTGGCGTTCCACGCGGTCAGCCAGGTGGGGTACATGGTGCTGGGGATGGGGCTGGCGGCGTGGGTGCTGGCGGCCGGCCGGGCCGCCGGCGGCGTCACCCCCGCCCAGCAGGCCGTGGCGACGGTAGCCTTCTGCGGCGGCCTGTTCCACATGTTGAACCATGCCATCTACAAGTGCACCCTGTTCCTGACGGCGGGGTCGGTCCAGCGCGTGACCGGCACGATGGACCTGGACCGGCTGGGGGGCCTGGCCCATGCCCTGCCCGTGACGTTCGTCTGCTGCATCGTGGCGGCGCTGTCCATCTCCGGCGTGCCGCCTATGAACGGGTTCGTCTCCAAGTGGCTGGTCTACAACGGCGCGCTGGGGGCGGGGTCGGGCCTGGCGATGGTCTGCCTGGTGGTGGCGATCTTCGGGTCGGCCCTGACGCTGGCGAGTTTCGTGAAGGTCCTTCACTCGGTGTTTCTGGGGACGCGCGGGTCGGCGGTGCCGGCGGAGGCGACCGGCCGCGAGAGCGGGTGGATGGCGGGGGCGATGGTCGTCCTGGCCGCCGCCTGCGTCGGCCTGGGCGTCTGGGGCGGCCCGGCGGTGGCCGGGCTCATCCTGCCGGCCGCCGAGAGCGTCGGCCTGCCCGTGGCGGGACTCGAGACCGTCGGCTGGGGCGGGCTGGGGCTGGCGGTTCGCGACGGCGCCGGCCTGTGGGAACCCTCCGTGGTCACCGGGCTGATTCTGCTCGGTATCCTGCTCGGCGTCCTGGTTTACGTGTACAGCCGGGCGCTGCGGGTGCGGGTGGTCGAGAACTTCGTGGCCGGCGAGGACGCCACCAGCGACGCACTCTGGCACGTCTCGGGGACGCACTTTTACGAGACGATCCGGCGGCTGCCCGTTCTCCGCGTGATGTTCGGCGACGCTTCCATCGGCGCGTTCGACCTGTACCGCCTTCTGGGCCAGTACGGCCACGTGCTGGTCGAGCGGCTGCGGGCGTGGCACACGGGCCTGTTGGCGGTCTACGCCAGTTGGATCATCGTCGGCCTGGTGGTGCTGGTGGCCGTGTTGGCGCTGGGGTAGGGTATGCGCACGATATGATTATTTAGCCGCCGGCCTTGGCCGGCGCGGCTGCAACGCGCGGCGAGTAAACTCGGCGGCGAAATGGCGTCGTGCGGCGCGCAGGAGGTCGTTCGTAGAGAGGAGTCGGCGACATGGACCCCATCCTGTGGATATTGCTGGCGCTGCTCGGCTTTATGCTGATCGCGTCTCTGATTGCCATCGAGACCCAGGATCTCCTTTCCACCGTCATCTGCGCGGGAGCGGTAGGCTTCGGCACGAGCCTGGTCTTTCTGCTGATCGGGGCGCCGGACCTGGCCATCACGCAGGTCGTGTTCGAGATCCTCGTGCTGGTCGTGCTGGTGCGGGAGGTCATCACGCGCCGCGACGAGACGTACGCCACCAGCCGGACCACCCTGCCGGTGGGCGTCGTGCTGCTGGCCCTCGGGGTGATGGCGGCGGTGGTCTTCACCGTGTTGGCCGGCAACGGGACGGACGGGGACCTTCGGCTGCGGCCGTTCGGGCAGCCGCGCATGACCCGGCAGGTGGATGCCGCGTTCCTGGCCCCCGCGGGCCGGCCCGAGGCAGCGCCGCCGGGGACCGAGCCCGGGAGCGTCGGCGGGGCGTACCTGAAGCACGGCCTGACATCGGATGAAGCGTCCCGCGGGAGCGGGGCGGCCAACTACGTGATGGGCGTTCTGCTCGATTACCGCGCCTACGATACGCTCGGCGAGGCCACCGTCATCTTCGTGGCCATCATCGGCGCCTACGCCGTCCTCCGCAAGGTGGGGAGAAGCCGTCATGCAGGGAATGAGCCTGATCGTTAAAAACATCACCCGCCTCGTGGCCGGGTTCATCATCCTGTTCGGCGCCTATATCGTGCTGTACGGGCACGTGACGCCGGGCGGGGGGTTCACGGGCGGGGTGATCCTGGCCAGCGGCCTGGTGCTGGTGGTGCTGGCCTTCGGTAAGGGGTTCACCCGGAACGTCCTGACGCACGAGACGGCGAAAGTGGCCGACTCCATGGGCGCGATGCTGTTTCTGCTGGTGGCCGTCCTGGGGTTTGCGGGCGGCGTGTTCTTCACCAACGTCCTGTCGCCGGGGACCGTGGGGCACTTCGTCTCGGCCGGGACGATTCCGATTGCGAACGTCGGCATCGGCGTCAAGGTGAGCGCGGGGCTGTTCGGGGCGTTTCTGGCGCTGGCGGCGTTCCGGCGGAGTACGGCTTCCGCGCAGGAACGCGCCGACGCATTACAATCTGACATTTAGCCGCCGAGTTTACTCGGGGCGTGCCTTGTGCCGCCGAGTTTACTCGGCGCGTGCCTTGTGCCGTAAGGAGCAGCCGATGACCCTGGCGATGGTGCCGTTCATGCTTACCTTTCTCCTGCTGGTGGCGGGGCTGTACGCCATCGTCGCCAAGCGGAACCTCATCAAGGTCATCGTGGGCATCCTGGTGCTGAACTGTGGGGCCAATGTGATGCTGGTGCTGACGGGGTACCGGGACCCGCCGGCGGGCGAGGCGCCGGTGGCGCCCATCCTGACGGGCGGGGCGGCGCAGGCCGACGAACTGGCCCGCACCGCCGTCGACCCTCTGCCCCAGGCCCTTATCCTGACCAGCATCGTCATCGGCCTGAGCGTCACGGCGCTGGTCGTCTCGCTGGGGGTCCGGCTGTATGAGAAGTACGGCACGTTCGACACGAACCGCATGCGGAATCTGAAAGGATAGCCCGTGGAGCACCTGGTGCCGCTGTTGGTGGTGATTCCGCTGGCGGGCGGGTTCCTCATGCCGCTCGTCGACCGGCTGACCGGCCGGCGCCGGTCGGCGGCGGCTTTCCCGATCCTGCTGACGGCGGCGGTGCTGGTCCTCTCGGTCTGGCTGCTGCTCGCCGCCGACGAGCCTCTGACCTACTGGGTCGGCGGATGGGATTTCCCGATCGGCATCAGCATGGTGGCCGACGGCCTGTCTCGCCTCATGGTGGTGGTGGTGGCCACGGTCAGCCTGATGGCGCTCGTCTTCAGCATCGACTACATGGCCCGCTTCACGAGTCCGGGCCTGTACTATACGCTGTTCCTGCTGATGGTGGCGGGAATGAACGGGGTCGTATTGAGCGGCGACCTGTTCAACATGTACGTGTTCATCGAGGTGGCTTGCATTGCCAGTTACGCCCTGGTGGCGTTCGGCACGGAATCCGACGAACTGGAGGCCTCCTTCAAGTACCTCGTGCTGGGGACCGTGGCGAGCACCTTTCTCCTGGTCGGCATCGCCCTGGTGTACAACGTCACGGGGCACCTGAACTGGGCGAAGGTGGGCGAGGTCATTCAGTCGGCGGGCGAGCCCACCCTCCCGCTGTACGTGGCGGCGGCGTTCTTCCTGATGGGCTTCGGGCTGAAGGCGGCCATGGTCCCGTTCCACGCCTGGCTGCCGGACGCCCACCCGTCGGCGCCGGCGCCGATCTCGGCGATGCTTTCAGGTGTCCTCATCAAGGCTGCGGGCGTGTACACGCTGGCCCGCCTTGTCTTCTCCGTGTTTGACGGCGACCCGGCCCTGGGCTGGATCCTGGTGACCCTGGGCGTGCTGTCGATGGTCGTCGGTGTGCTGATGGCCGTCGGCCAGTGGGACTTCAAGCGGCTGCTGGCCTACCACTCCATCAGCCAGATGGGCTATGTGATGCTGGCCTTCGGGGCGGCCGCTGTCATGCAGGCCCGGGACCTCTCGCCGACGGTGGTCGGCCTGGCGGTGTTCGGCGGCCTGTTTCACCTGGCGAATCACGCGGTCTTCAAGTCGCTCCTGTTCCTGTGCTCCGGCTCGGTCGAGTATGCGACGGGTACGCGGCAGTTGAAAGAACTGGGGGGCATCGGCGGGCGGATGCCCGTGACGGGGGCGTGCCTGCGGGTGGCGGCCCTGTCGATCTCCGGTGTGCCGCCGCTGAACGGTTTCTGGAGCAAGTTGATCATCGTGCTGGCCCTCGTGCTGGGCGGGTTCTACGTGCTGGCCGCCGTCACCGTCTTCGTCTCGTTCATGACGCTGCTCTCATTTGCCAAGGTCCAGCGGTATGTGCTGGGCGGTGAACCGTCCGAGCACGTTGCTGCCGCGCGCGAGGTTCCCGCGGCCATGTGCCTGGCCTCGGTCCTGCTGGCGGTGCTGTGTTTCGCGAGTTCCCTGATGGCCGTGGAGACCATGCGAACCGTCCGCGGACGCGTCCTGACGCCCGCCAGCGAGGCCGTCACCGCCGGCGCGGCGGCCGGCCGGCAGGGGCGGCTCATCACCGTGGAACGCGAGCGGCCGGCGACGCCCCGGCAGCCGGAGGACGTTGACGCGACCGCCCCGGGGGGCCGGGACTCCCATCGCGAGCGGAGGAAACATTTAGCCGCCGGCCTTGGCCGGCGCGTTCGCACGTCGGATACGGAGACCCGACGCGCTCCGGCCAATGGCACGGTGGGTCCGGAGACCCACCGCGCGGGACTCGCGGCAGTCCATGGCGAGGAGGCCCCATGAAACAGGTCCTGTACATCCTGTTTACGTTCGTCCTGTGGCTGCTGATGGTGGCCCCGTGGCCGCTGGCGGATCACTGGCCCGACGTGCTCCTGGGTCTCGTGGTCTCGCTGCTGGTGGCGATGCTGCTGGCGCACGTGTACCCGGACCGTCCGCACAAGGCGCTGGACCCGCGGCGGGCGTTCTGGGCGGCGGTGTATCTCCCGTATTTCCTGTTCTACTGCGTGCGGGCCAACCTGGACGTGGCCTACCGCGTGCTGCACCCGGACGTGCCCATCCGGCCGGGTATCGTGCATGTGCGGACCGGCCTCGTGAGCGACCTGGCCAAGACGTTCCTCGCCAACTCCATCACGCTGACGCCCGGCACGCTGACGGTCGACATCCAGGGCCAGGACCTGTACGTGCACTGGATTCACGTGGAGGGACGGGGCGTGGAGGCTCACACCGCCGCCATCGTCAAGCGGTTCGAGGGGCTGTTGAGGAGGATCTTCGAGTGACCGCGTTTCTGGTGATCGTGGCAAGCGGGCTCCTGGTCGGAACCTTCCTGTGCCTGTTCCGCATCGGCCGCGGGCCGACCGCGCCGGACCGGACGGTGGCCATCGACATCCTCGGCACGCTGGTCGTCGGGTTCTGCTGCGTGATGGCCCTGCTCACGGGTCAGGACTTCTACATCAATATTGCGATTGCCTGGGCGCTCTTGTCGTTCATCGGCACGATCGCCCTGGCCAAGTACCTGGAGGGCCGCCAGTACGATGAATGAACTGGCCGCACAAATCCTCATCGCCGTCGGCCTGGCGTTCGACCTGTTCGGCTGCATCGGCCTGGTGCGCCTGCCCGACGTCTACAACCGCGTCCAGGCGGCCACCAAGTGCGTGACGCTCGGCACGTGCCTGATCCTGGGCGGTACGGCGCTGTACGGCATGACGGGAGCGATGACCCTCAAGGCGCTGCTCTGCGCGGGCTTCGTCCTGTTGACCAGCCCCGTGGCCGCCCATGCCATCTCGCGGGGGGCGTACAAGTCCGGCGTCCGCCTGTGGGAGGGCAGCGTCATCGACCGCTACGGCGAGGAAGTGCACCCGCCCGGCCCCCCCGCCGAACGCACCGAACGCGCCGGCCACCCGGAGGAACCCGTCGTCGCCGGCAGGGAGACCCGCGAATGAAGAAGCCCAAACTCCGCGAACTCGGCGAGGCCGTCAAGGCACTCCTCCGCGGACCCTACACCACGACGTTCCCGGCCGAACCCTACGAGCCGCCCGACGTCTTCCGCGGCGTGCCGAAGTACTACCAGGACGACTGCATCGGCTGCAAGGCCTGCGCCGAGGTCTGCCCCAGCCAGTGCATCGACGTGGTGGACGACACCGACGCCGACCCGCCCGTCCGCCGGCTTACCGTCCATTACGATGCGTGCATCTATTGCGGCCAATGCGAACTCTACTGTACCACCGAAACCGGCATCCAACTGAGCACCGAGTACGACCTGGCCACCTTCGACCGCGGCGAGTGCCTCGAATCCGTCGAGAAAGACCTCGTCCTGTGCGAGGTCTGCGGCGCCGTCATCGGATGCCGCGACCATCTCCTCTGGCTCGCCGAACGCCTCGGCGCCAAGCGCTACGCCAACCCCACCCTCATGCTCGTCTCCGAGGGCGAACTCGGCCTCGTGGGCGAGGCCGCCCCGAGGGACCCCGACCGCCCCTTGAGCCGCGCCGACACCATGCGCATCCTGTGCCCCACGTGCCGGCGCGCCACCGTCCTCCGCGAGGTCTGGGGGCCGTGAGCCCTGTCCGCTTCTGCGACGCCCCCGACGACCTGGCCCGCGCCCTGCTGGAGACCGTCCCCCGTCCGGCGGCCGTCGTCGGCGTCGGCAACCCGCTCACGGGGGACGACGGCTTCGGCCCGGCCGTGATCGCCGCGCTACGCCCGGCCGAGGGGCTCAGGTTGTTCGACGTTCGCGGCGTCCCCGAGAGTTTCCTGGGACCCATTGCCGGTTCCGGGTGCGCAGGCCTCCTGTTCGTCGATGCCGCCGACCTCGGGACCGACCCGGGACGCACCGCCCTGGTGGACGCGGACCAACTGGCCGAAATCGACGTATCGACGCACGTGGTTTCACTCGCCCTCATGGCCGAGGCCGTCCGGCGGCTTGCAACGGGACCCGACGACGAAAACGGCCCCCCCTGTGCGCTGCTCGCCGCCCAGCCCGAGAGCCTGACCGAGGCCGACCGCCTGAGCCCGCCGGTCGAGGCGGCCGTCCGGCGGGCCGTGGCGGCCCTGGAGACCTTCGCCGCCGCGCCGTGATCCTCCTTGCCGCCGAGCGCGGCGGTCGGGGCCTGGCCCGAGCGAAGCCGAGAAGCCCCCGCCGCGCCGGTCGCCGTGTTTGCTGGCCCTCTCGCGGTTCGCGTACCGTGACCACGTGAAGCGAGCCTGTGTTCGCCGGCCCGCGTGCCAACGCCGGCGGGTAAACTTGCGGGCCGCATGCCCTTGCCGAACCTCGCCATTGACATGCCCTGCGCATCGTGTAAAATACCAGCCTGCGTGGGCCACTAGCTCAGTTGGCAGAGCAGCTGACTCTTAATCAGCGGGTCCGGGGTTCGAGTCCCTGGTGGCCCACCAGTGACCACCGACGGCGAGGACGCGCACGCGTTGCGGGCCCCGACACGTGCGGGCCCTCGCTTTTCTTTTTCTCCGCCTTCGCGGGTGAGGAAGGTGAACAGGTGCTCCCGCTACTTGCGGAGCCGGCGGGCGAAGCGGGCGTTGTCCGGGTCGGTGAACCGGCGGCCCTGGTGGATGAGGGCGTCGAGGCGGCGCCGCATCTCGGTCAGGCGGCGGCGGTGGACGTCTGGTCGGGGTGACGCGCTCGTGCTTCGCAGCAAGCTGCTTCGCAGAGTAGCAAGCGGACACGCCGCCGGCAGCGTGGGCAGTAGCCGCTTTCGGTCACGAAACGGGTGTGGACGGGCGCGGGGCGAGGGATGTCGGTTTGCAGGTGGGCGTGGGAGCGTCGCTTCCGGGGGGTCTCCACAGTCCGGACACCGCTCCAGGGGAGCCGTGACGGTCGTGATCCGGACCTCGGGCGGCGAGGTCGTTCCGCGCGGCGTGGAGTTCGTTCTTGGCGGCGGCGAGGTCGCGTCGGAGCGTTCGGACCTCGGCGAGGAGCCTTCGGCAGTTGGGACAGTCGGCGCGGTTGCCCATGGACAGGTTCTCGGACGGACGTCCCCACGGCTCTCCAGAGAAAACGGGTGCGGATTCAACTCTGAAACGCAGGGCAAAACCCCCGGACGGAAGCAACGAAACAAGCCTTGACACCACGCGGGCGGGGTACGATCCATAAGCGGGAAGGTCTGCTCGGCGTCGCGTGACGCCGAGGACGCTAAACAGGTACGATTCAAGAAAGGCCCAAACCGTGAAGACCGCGAACCGATGCTCCATCAAGGCGGTTACGACAGTCGCGTTGCTGGCCCTGCTTCTCTTTGCAGGCCTCGGCGCCGCCGTTCTGCGAGCCGCCGAGCCCAAGAAGGAGACGCCCGCCTGGCCCGAGGACCCGCCGCAGGACTGGGTCACCTTCCACCTCGCCCACCCCGGGCCGGGCGACGCCCATCCCGGCGACCCCAACTGCGCCTTCGATTACAAGGGCCGCTACCACCTTCATTACATCTACCGCAACCGCACCGGTTTCGTCTTCGCCCACGTCTCCAGCGAGGACATGGTGCACTGGAAATGGCACCCGACCGTGCTCGCCCCCCCGACGACCGGGCACGGCATGTTCAGCGACACCGGGTTCTACACCAAGGCCGGCAAGCCCGCGATCATCTACCACGGCGAGGGGTCCGGGCGCAACTGGATCCAGTACGCCCTCGACGACCGCTTCACCAAGTGGTCCGAACCCGAGCCGGTGCTTCCGAAGACCGCCGACGGCAAGGTTGCCGCCATTCGCCACTGGGACCCCGACTGCTGGCTCAACGGCGACACCTACTACGCGCTGTCCGGCGGGAAGAACCCCCAACTGATGAAGTCGACGGACCTCAAGAACTGGACCTACCTGGGCGACCTGCTGCACGAGGACTACCCGGCGGACCTCGGCGTTCCCAAGAATGAGGATATCTCGTGCGCCAATATGTTCAAGATCGGCAACAAGTGGATGCTGCTATGCATCAGCCACCGCCTCGGCTGCCGTTACTACCTCGGCGGCTTCAAGGACGAGAAATACCTGCCCGAGTCCCACGCCATGATGAGTTTCGGCAACAACCGCTTCTTCGCACCCGAGTCGATGCGGACGCGCGACGGGCGCCGCGTGATGTGGGCGTGGCTGAGGGTGCCCGCGGCGCCGACCGGCATCCAGTGTCTGCCGCGCGAACTGGAGTTGCCCGCCGACGGCGTCCTACGCATCCGCCCGCTCCGCGAACTGGCATCGCTGCGGCACGGCGAGAAGACCTGGAAGCGGATGAGAGTCGAGGGCGGGGACGAGCGCGCCCTCGACGGCCTGACCGGCGACGCGGTCGAGATCAAGGTGACCTTCGCCTCCCCCCTGCCGGAGGAATGCGGCCTGCATCTGCTCGGCGATGAGAATGGCAAGGATGGCATGCGCATCGTTGCCGGCGCCAATCGCAAGTCGTTGCAGGTCGGCGGCATCCGGCCCCCGTTCGAGTTGAAAGAAAACGAGGACCTGACGCTGCGCGTGTTCATCGACAAGAACCTGGTCGAGGTCTTTGCCAACGATCGCCAGGCGGCCGCGTATGCTCACAAACACATCCGACGGAATCCGAACGTCCGCCTGTTCGCCAAGGGGGGCGATCTCACGGCCCGCGCCAAGGGCTGGAAGATAAAATCCATCTATACCAATCCCTGAAAATTATTTTCATTTGTTGGGCGGTACATGTTTAGCGTCTAGCACTACAACGCGACGTCAACATTTTGCGCGGTGGGTGCGGAGACCCGCCGCGCACGAGTTAGCGTTGTAGTGCTAAACAGGTACGATGATTGTTTTGCAGTACCGCGCGGCGGGCCTTCCGACGCGCCGCGCTTCGGCCCATCAGCCCTTGAGGTTCACCCGCCGGACCTTCGCCCCCAGTCGGCGGAGTTTCTTCTCCAGCCGTTCATATCCCCGGTCGAGATGGTACAGGCGCGAAATGGTGGTCTTGCCCCGGGCCATGAGGCCGGCGATGACCAGGGCGGCCGAGGCCCGCAGGTCGCTCGCCATCACGGGGGCGCCGGAGAGGTGCTCCGTCCCGTGGACCACGGCGGCGCTGGCCTGCTTGCGGATGCGTGCGCCCATGCGGCCGAGTTCCGCCACGTGCATGAAGCGGTCCGGGAAGATCTTCTCGGTGACCACGCTGATGCCGTCGGCCGTCGTCAGGGCCGCCATCATCTGGGCCTGCAGGTCCGTGGGGAAGCCGGGGAACGGCAAGGTGGTGACGTCGATGCTGCGAAGGCGTCGGCGGGCGCAGACGCGGATGGTATCGTCCTGCTTCTCCACCTCCGCCCCGACCTCGTGCAGCGTGTTGACCAGGGCGAAGAGGTCGTCCCAGCGTGCCCCCTCGACGGTCACGTCGCCGCGGGTGGCGGCGCCGGCTACCAGGAACGTGCCCGCCTCGATGCGGTCGGGAATGACGGTGTGCTCGCCCCCGCCGAGGCGGTCGACCCCCTCGACCACGAGCCTCGGCGAGCCGATGCCCTCGATCCGCGCGCCCATCTTCACCAGGACGCGGGCCAGGTCGCGAACCTCCGGTTCGCAGGCGGCGGCGTCGATGACGGTCGTGCCGTCGGCCAGCACCGCCGCCATCAGCACGTTGGCGGTGCCGGTCACGCTGGAGCCGAACGGCCCGCCCAGGTACATCTCGGCCCCGCGAAGCCGCCGGCCGGTGCCGACGATGTACCCGTGCTCGACCTCCAACCTGGCCCCGAGGGCCCGGAGACCTTTCAGGTGGAGGTCCACCGGTCGGTCGCCGATGGCGCAGCCGCCGGGCAGGCTGACCTCGGCCTTGCCTCGTCGGGCCAGGAGCGGGCCGAGCACGCAGATGCCGGCCCGCATCGTCTTGACGATCTCGTACGGGGCGCGGTTGCGTTTGCTGCGGGCCGGGCTTGCCAGGACCATGGTCCCGCCCCGCTTCCGCTCGACCGAGACGCCGAGTTTGCCGAGGAGGCGGCCCATGGTCCGGATGTCGGCCAGGTCCGGCACGCCCTTCAGGACGAGGGGTTCCTCGGCAAGGATGGAGGCGGCCATGATGGGGAGGGCGGCGTTCTTGGCCCCGCTGGCCTTGACCTGGCCCGTGAGGCGGCGTCCGCCCGTGATGACGAGGGCGTCCATGCGGTTTCACTCCCTTTCGGCTACCCGTTGCGCGGCGGGCCCGCCTCCGGCGGGTAAATATCCGTACCCGCCGCGCAGACCGAAACACGCGCCGGGCAAGTTTACCCGCCGGCGCCCGCGAGCGGGCCGGCGAACAAGGCGCGTGGGTGCCACTGGCGGCTTGCCCGCCAGTGTGTCCGGCGACGTTCCGTCGCCGGCTCAACAGGTTTCCTCCCGCCGGGCGAGGAGGACGCGGTCGTGGCCGGCGTAATCTTTTCGCACCGCCACGTCGACGAGGCCGCGGGCCTGCTCGGCTATCTGACGGGCGCGCCGGCCCTGGCCGGCGCCGATCTCCACCATCAGCACGCCGCCGGGCTTCAGGTAGGCCCGGGCGCCGCGGACGATGCGCTCGATGACCTCGGTGCCTTCCGGCCCGGCGAGGAGGGCCTGGCGGGGTTCGTGCTCGCGGATTTCGTGGGGCAGGCCGGGCCACTCGCCTTCGGCCACGTACGGCGGATTGGCCAGCAGGAAATCGGCCGGCCGGGCGTCCGCCGCGTCCAGCGGCTCGTACAGGTCGCCCTGGAGCAGCGTCACCCGGTCCGCCACGGCGTGGGCCTCGGCGTTGGTCCGGGCCAGGGCCAGGGCGGCGGCCGAGACGTCCGTCGCCGTCACGCGGGCCCGGGGCAGGTGGACCGCCAGGCTGACGGCGATGGCGCCGGAGCCCGTGCAGAGGTCGATGACCTCGACGCGCGGCGTGTCCGTCTCGGTGGGACTCTCCTCGGCGCGGTCGTCCTCGGCGGCGGCCTCCAGCGGCGCGGCCGCGGCGGCGCGGGCCCGGCGAATCACCTCCTCCACGAGCATCTCGGTCTCCGGCCGCGGGATGAGCACCTCGGGCGTCACCTTCAGCGCGAGGCCCATGAACTCGCACGTTCCGACGAGGTAGCGGCTCGGCTCGCCGTCGGCCCGTCGGCGGACGAGGTCGCGGTAGGCGGCCCGGTCCTGCTCGGAGACGGCCTGCTCGTAGTTCATATAGAGGTTGATCCGCGCCAGGCCCAGGACGTGGGCCAGGAGGATTTCGGCCTCCAGGCGCGGCGGCTCGACGCCGCGGCGGGCGAAGAACCCCCGGGTCCACTCGATGAGCCGGCCGATGGTCCACTCGTCAGACGAGGCGTCGGGCATGGCGTTGCTGTTCGCTCCGCCGGTCAGGGTTGCGCCGTCCGAACGCATTCGGGTTGTACCGCGGGAGCGGGTCGGCGGCAAGATGAAAGCGCCGGCGGCCCCCGAGGCGAGCCGTCGGGCGCCGGCCGAACGCGCCCCGTCTACCGCGTTTCCGGCCGGCGGGGCACGTCGCCGAACGCCTGGCGGACCTGTTCGTCCATTTCCTCGTCGCTGATGGCGGGGACGCGGCCGGCCTCGTACTCGGCGCGGATCCAGTCGAAGATGCGGCGGATGCGGGGGTCGTCCTTGCCGACTTCCTCGCCGAGGTCGTACCGATAGGCGATCCAGGCCAGCACACCCGCCACGCCGCTCTTGTCCGTCAGGCCGATGCGGACGGGGCGATTGAGCAGTTTGTCCGTGTCGAACGGGTTGTAGATTTCCTCGTTCTTCAGCAGGCCGTCGGCGTGGATGCCGGCCCGGGTCATGTTGAAGTCCCGGCCGACGAGCGGGTAGCGGGTGGGGATGTCGTAGCCGATTTCCTTGCGGTAGTAGTCGGCCATGTCGGTGATGGTGGTGTAGTCGACGCCCTCGGTCTCGCCCCAGAGCATGGCGTGTTCGACGACGAGGCCCTCGATGGGCGGGTTGCCCGTTCGCTCGCCGATGGAGAGGAACGTCCCGTTGGCGGCGCAGCACCCGTGCAGCCAGGCGGTGGTGGCGTTGACCAGGACCTTGTGGAAGTCGTTGTGCCCGTGCCACTCCAGCCACTCGGGCGGCACGCCGGCGCGGCGGCGGAGCCAGTAGATGATCTTGGCGACCGATCGCGGCAACTGGGCGCCGACGTACGGCACGCCGAAGCCCATCGTGTCGCAGGCCCGGATCTTGACGGGCATCTCGTACTGCTCGGCCAGGGCCATGAG
>Ga0180433_10001570_pt1 | contig 37847 bp, 34 predicted proteins | sample SS_ome_8_FD_132980 | JGI IMG/M metagenome (GOLD analysis project Ga0180433, IMG submission 132980) | Hypersaline lake sediment archaeal communities from the Salton Sea, California, USA - SS_1_D_1 metaG | ecosystem: Environmental > Aquatic > Non-marine Saline and Alkaline > Hypersaline >... | reverse complement strand
TTCTCCCACCCACCCCAGCCAAACTACATGGTACTCCGACAGTGACCCTCAGTTCGACTGGGTCCCGGTAACCGGAGCGGAGGGATATAGCTACTGCATCGATCACACCTCTACCACAAATCCCGATACGATTATAGACACCACGTCCACCGGTATGGATTACACCGGCCTCTCGGACGGGATATGGTACTTCCACGTCAGGGTGAAAACTGCCGGGGGATGGGGTCAGGCGTCCCACCTAAAGTTAATGATAGACACCACGTCACCATCATCACCGGCTGTTTCCTCCCCCACCCATCCTGTGCAGGGGTCCGAGTATCCTGATGATGATCCGGCGCTGGGGTGGTCGGTGGACCCGGATCCTTCGGGGATAACCGGCTACAGTTTTACCATCGACCACGAGGCAGGGACAATTCCGGATACGGTGATCGATTCCCAGGACCAGGGACATGCCTACCATGGCCTCGAGGAGGGAACCTGGTACTTTCACCTGAGGGCAAGGGACGGGGCAGGGAACTGGGGCCCTGCATCCCATTTTACCCTAGTAATCCGGTTCGTTCCGGTCGCCGATTTCCAGGCAACCCCGAGCAGCGGATACGAACCGCTTTTTGTTTCCTTTACCGACCTCTCAGCATCACATTCAGGGATAACATCGTGGTTATGGGAATTCGGGGACGGAGAAACCAGCAACCAGGCCAACCCGGTTCACATCTACCCCGAGGAGGGCAACTATTCAGTGACCCTAACCGTCTGGGAGGGGGACGGGGATTCAGACCACGAGTCCAAGCTGGAATACATCTGGGTCATTCAGCCCGTTCCCGGGGAAGATATCATCTCCCTTCTGCCCGCCGGTTATCCCGTTGTGGGATCCACCGTAGCCGGCATCTACCCGGACGCGGACGGTTACGTTGATCCCGCATTTCCATCCGTCTTCTTCGGCCACGAAAATTCACTCGTAGTGGATGAACTTGGATCCATAACCTATCTCAAATTCGATCTATCATCGATCCCCCAGGTCGCCAACGTGTTGGATGCCAGGGTTGGTTTACTCGTTGCATCCGCAGATGATCTGGATGGACTGCAGGTCGAGGTCCACCCATGCGATGATTCGAACTGGAACGAGGCAGACCTCTCGTGGTGCCAAAGACCAGAAATTGGGCCTGTGCCCTGTGCCTCGGGGATATTCACCGGGATTAACCAGAGCTACGTTATATTTGACATCGCTGATCCCCTGCAGTTATTACTCCCCACCGGGAATTTGACGCTTGCATTTAAGACCATCTCTGGAACGGGAGGCCTGAACTTCTCATCCAGGGAAACACAGGATCGCCCTGTCCTGGTTGTCCGCTACGCTCTCCAGGATGTTCACACGATATCACTGTCCTCGTACGAGGGTATGGGAATAATTCCCAACTCAGGGGAGATCGTAATCGACGACCACACAGCCTCCCTCCCATCGAGCGTGAACATCGTCGCGGGAACCTATCCAGTCGGATACATCCCGGGATACGAATTTGATGGGTGGGAAATCCATGGGCAGGTCAATATTCAAGATCTGGGCGAGATCAACTCAACGGTCACCATTACTGGCCCCGGTTCCATCACCGCGCGTGGATCGCTTGACTCCATCTCGATTGCCTACGATGACGGGACCTGCGAGTACTCGTCGGGAAGGAGCCGGGGGGAAATGGCCGGGGTTTTATTCAGACCGAGCTATACGGGCGACCTCTCAGGTGTAGAGATATTCATCGACCGGCTGTACGGGTCTGCTAATAACACGGCAGCCATCCATGTAATGGATAGCACTGGACACGATGTCATACCACCGGTGCTATTTACTCCTAGCCAGGAGGGTTGGGTATCGATATGTATCGAAGATGATGTCCCGGTTAAAGGGGATTTCATCGTCTGCCTTGAGTACCTAAATGACCATTACCCCAGGCTTGGGGTCGACGATAGCGGCAGTGGACCCAGCTTCACGGTGTCCGATCAGGGGCGATACGACTACCACTCCAACTTCATGGTAAGGAGCAGAATTCAACTTGACCAGCCCCCGAAGCAGATCATAAGGCTTACAACCCGGATAGATCCCGGAAGCCCCCAGACGGGCGAACCCTTTGAGATTGCCGGAACTCTGAACCCCTCCCTGCAGGGCGTAGACCTCCAGGTACAGGTGGTTTCCCCGGATGGAATCGGGGTGAATTACGATATTACCTCAAATTCATCGGGCAGCTATTCCCTGACCCACACCCCATTCACGGCCGGAAACTGGCTCGTAACCACCCAACTTCAACCCGTTCCCGGGTACGAGTTCCAGTTCGATCAACAGACGGTTCAAGTGCAAAGAGGTCAGATAGAACTCGATTGCCGGGTCGACCCGCTAACGAGCTTTTTCGGTGATCCGGTCAGAATTTTCGGAACGGTCGGACCCGTTGTGACCCCCGTGAATATAGAAATGAAGCATAACGGGGGCGACTGGGAGTTGCTCCAGCTTGTTGAACCCCTCGATAACCTGACATACTCACACGCATGGCTTCCCCATTCTGCCGGGGAATTCCAGATACGGGCGAGAAGCGAGAGCGGTGAGGACTTCGAGGGTGTATTGACCTTCCCGGAATACCTCCTCGTTCTTCAGCTGGATACTGACATGGACATAGAAATCCCCGGGACTTTAACCACATACGGCAAGAATCTCACGGTCACGGGTTCAATTACCCCACCCCTCCCCGTACCACTGCGTATCGAGCGCTGGAACGGGTCCTCCTGGGAAACCCTCGCGGACCTAGAGTCCGGCACAAACGGCAGCTTCATATGCATCTGGTCGGTGGATCTAACAGGCAACTTCCTAATTCGGGCATCCTGGGAGGGAGACGGCAATTACCGAGGGTCCTTCAGCGATGCAGTAATCCTCCACTCAGAGAGGGCACCTAGCTCGATTTCAATCTCGGCCCGGCCGGTCCAAGCGGATGCAAATGAGCCCGTCAACCTGAGCGGGAGGGTATCACCTCCGCTGGAGGTTACCGTGACAATCATCGTAGACCAGCCTGGAGGAGAACGGGCACAGCTCGTTTCCATGACGAACGTTACCGGGGACTACAACGCATGCCTCAACCCGGTCATGATTGGCGAGTGGAGGATAACGGCATCCTGGGATGGGAATAACCAGTTCCTCGGTTGCGATTCCGGGGAGGTGGCCGTCAATGTGGGTATCGACGAGAGCTGGTTAAACATCGCTCCCATCCTGTTGTCATTTTTTTACCTGAGGTTCCTAATTCGAATGAAAGCCGAGAATTCCCCTTAATTCCTCGACGTCCTGCGTAGGTTTCGCGCAGACGTGGTTCTGGCACACGTACGCGGTTGCCGGACCCCCGGTGGACCTGTAATCCCCGAGGTAATCGACCAGTTTGAATATCTCCGAAGTTCCATCCCCGACGGGCGCCAGCAGAACGACCCTGTTGGGTAGAAATAGATCCCTGACAGCGCGCAGCATTTTTTGCATTTCCCCGTCCGAGGGTTCCCCCGCCAAGACTATCTCGAAGCTCGGGCCGAGGGCGAAGTCAAGAGCCGCAAGCATCTGGGTGAATCCCGAGGGGGCGGACCTGACTTGATTAGAAAATGCACTGCCCAGTCTCATTGCCATCTCCTCAAGGTCGGCCTCGCCGGTCAACCTTCCCAGCCTCAAAAGGTTATACATCGCAACGGAGTTACCAGATGGTATAGCCCCGTCGTAGGCCTCCTTTTGCCGGACCAGCAATTCCTCGCCATCGTCTGGAGCCAGGTAGAAACCCCCGGATCCATCATCCCAGAAGTGCTCTACCAGTTCCCGGTTGACCTTCAGGGCCTCGCCCAGATACCTCGGAATGAAGGTGGCCTCATAGAGCTCGATTAATCCCATCACCAGGAAAGCATAGTCGTCGACCATCCCCCCGATTGCGGCCTCTCCCTCCCTGTACCTGTGGAGAAGCTCCCCATCCTGACCCCTCATCTCGGATAGGATGAAATCCGCTGTGCGTCTGGCTGCCAGGGCATATTTGTCAGAACCAAGCACCTGAGATGCCCTGGCCAGGGCGGCTATCATGAGCCCGTTCCAGTCGGTAAGTACCTTATCATCCTTTAACGGACGGACCCGGCGGTTGCGCACATCCAGAAGCCGTTCCCGTGACTCCTCGAGAATCTTGGAAACATCACCCCGGGCCATTCCGAGCTCATTTGCAATATCTTCAGGCGACTCCCCCACGAACGGGATGCAATGGCCCTCGAAGTTTCCCTCCCTGTTGATCCCGAGATGCCTGACCATTATCTCGGCCCCATCCCCGCCGAGCACCCCACGAATTTCTTCCTCGGTCCAGACGTAGAATTTTCCCTCCTCACCCTCGCTATCCGCGTCCTCACCCGAGTAGAAGGCACCCTCGGTTGATCTCATATCGCGCATAACGTAGGTCAGGACCTCCCGGGCCGTATCCGCAAAGACGAGTCGACCGGTTGCCTGGTAGGCCTCCAGGTAAACCATTACCATTAGGGCCTGGTCGTAGAGCATCTTCTCGAAGTGGGGAACCAGCCAGTACCTATCCGTCGAGTACCTGTGGAAGCCGTAACCCACCTGGTCAAATATCCCCCCTTTTCGCATTGACAGCAGTGTCCTCACGACCATCTCCAGGGCCCTGTCATCGTCCCTCCTCTTCCAGTATCTCAGCAGGAATGCCAGGTTGTGTGGTACTGGGAATTTGGGGGATTTACCGAAGCCCCCATGTCTATCGTCGAACGCCCTGGCCAGCTGGTTGTAGGTCGCGTCGAGATCTCCCTCGTCCAGCTCTCTTCCACCAGGAGATCCAGCGGGTTTCGTCAGAGCGCCGGTAATCTCTTCTGCCGACCTCTCCAGCTCCCCCCTCCTGTTTTTCCAGAGCTCCCCTATCCTGGGCACGAGCTCAACCATCCCGACCAATCCGTGGCGTGACTCCTTGGGAAAATATGTGCCCGCGAAGAATGGTTTCCCCTCAGGGGTCACCACCACCGTCAGGGGCCATCCACCGCCCCCGGTCATTTCCTGGCACACCTTCATGTAAAGGGAGTCAATGTCGGGCCTTTCCTCCCGGTCGACCTTTATCGATACGAAGGTCTCGTTCATCATCCTGGCCACATCCGCGTCCTCGAAGGACTCGTGAGCCATCACGTGGCACCAGTGACAGGTCGAGTATCCAATTGAAAGGAAAATCGGCTTGTCCTCGCGTTTTGCCCTCTCGAAGGCCACCGGGCCCCATGGAAACCAGTTGACGGGGTTTTCCGAGTGCTGCAGGAGGTAGGGGCTTTTCTCTCCCGAAAGTTCATTGGTTATGGTAATCCCGCCCATTGTCATTTCCCGGCGAAGCAGTCTTCGAAGGCAAACTCCTCGGGTGGAAGTCTCTCGGGCCTCTCGAGCTCGCTCTTCCGCTGGCCCTCCGAGAGCACGGGATTGATATCCTTCGAGCGTTTACCGACTATTACCAGCGTTATCACGGTGTACTCATCCGGGATCCTCAGGGCCTCCCTGGTCTTTTCCTCGTCAAAACCTGCTATGGGATGTGCAACCAGGCCGAGTTCTGTAGCCCTGAGGATTATGAATGCGGTAGCCATCCCGGTATCGAACAGGTAGTATTCCCGGCCCTTTACCAGGCAGTCGAGGTTCTTCTCGGAGCAGACCGCTATCACCATCGATGCAAATGTAGCCCATCTATTTCCAGACGTTAACGCGGTAAAAACCCTCTCAAGTGATTCCCTCCCGTGGACGAAAACGAACCTCCAGGGCTGGTTGTTGAAGCATGAGGGTGCCAGGCGGGCATTTTCTGCCAGGTCCATGACAAGATCACGGTCAATTTCGACTCCCTCCAGTGACCTGTATGCCCTCCTCTCCATGATCGCATTCCCGACGTCCAAGGTTAACACCGCTGATTGGGCGCCATGTTGCCCATTTAAAGATGGGAGCCCGGGAAGGTATAGATGCGGAAATCGGGTAAACACATGGTCTACGCATCAGGGGCGAGATCGTGCCTCATGAGCTGGTCTACTCCATAGAGGTAGAATGAGAAGTTACTCGGGTTACCCAGGTCGGCCAGGGGAACGCGGATCAACAGGGAGCTGCCGGTCGGGTTTGAAAAATCAAGGACCGCCCTCTCCTCCAGCATGCTCCCAAGGTCTCCCTGGGAGAATAACTTGGCAGTTCCACCCCTGTAGTTTACCATGTATTCCACTCCCGCGCCCGGGTCAAATGCCTGGGTTACATTCGTGGGATAATGGATAAGTGTCCTGCTCCCAGCCGTCGCGATGCCGGTACTGCCACTGGAATCCACATCAATATAGCATGAATAGGTGCAGCTCTCCGATATCGGTCCGCTCACATTCACCCTGATATACCAGAACTCGGTATCGTTCCCGGCCCCGAATCCGGTTATATCAGCACTGGCATCGAGGGTCCCCTCCACCGGGTCAGCATAGGAGACGGAGAGGTTGATATTCGAGTCAATTACCTTGATGTTGCCGGAACACCATACACCATTGCCGTAGAAGGCCTTTACATTGTGTATGCCCGGTCCCAGGCTGTATGTCAGGTTACATGATAGGCCTTCCCCGGTATCCCAAAGGTCTGGATTAAGACCATCGCCCAGCACGGTTCTGCTGATATTGGTGGTGGACTCGTCAAGGTAGTTACCATCGATAATGAAAGATAGCATTGCTGGATCCAGCATCGCCCCGCCACCGTTTTCCAGGACAACTATCGTCAAGTTGGTATCGGAAAAGTAGGTCACATTCTCTATCGAGAACTGCGTGGCGGCCTTCAGGGCCAGGTCATCGTATTTCTCTGTAAGCTCGGCACCCATATCGACCACCTCCTCGGGCAGGCTCTCATACAGGATGTAGAAGATCCCAATTAGCACCGAGAATGCCAGTGCCGCCGCAAAAATATTGCTGAAACCCAATTTCTCACCCTGTTATCGGGCAGGGATTTTTACCAATCCTGCTGCTGAATTTACCATTCCAACCGGATTCTTTTGTCTCTATTGTAATCAGATTGGTGGAAATCTCTTAAATCTTACTGATAATTGGTTAATTATTTGATGATCTGCGAGGTATAATGTATTTTATACCGATTTTCCCGCAATATTTATAAGCTTTATTTCAATTCCTTGTACGTCCTTCAATCAGGGGGACTAAAATGAAAACAACGAAACTGAACAGCAAGTTCTGGAAGCAGAAAGCTGGTGCAGTGGGCATAGGGACCTTGATCGTCTTTATTGCGATGATCCTGGTCGCCGCAGTTGCCGCAGTGGTCCTTATCAGGACGTCAGGAGTACTAGAGCAGAAGGCCTACGAGGTTGGAATGTCTTCGACGGCTGAGGCCGCGAACAAGATCAAGATAACCTCGGTAGTTGGTCACACGACCAGCCAGGCCGTGGACTACATCATGGTGACGATTCTTCCGTCAGCTGGTGCCGAGCCCATCGACCTGGAGACCTGTGTCATGACGTTCCAGACTGGTGATGTCTACATTAACGGGATATCATACAATGGGACGAGCGATGTCGCAAACGACAATCTGAAGATGTTCAACAGGACGGTTCTTCAGGGCGACAACGATGCCGTGCTCGAAAAAACTGAGAACGACATCTACCAGATCAACTACTACATCGGTGATGGTAGCGCCCGGAGCACGATCGCGGAGAACACGGAGTTCACCATAACTCTAACGCCTATGGCAGGTGCTCCCGCCGCTCTGACGATCACCACGCCGGCCAGCATGGACAACACATACGAAGAGCTGTATCCGTAAAGGCCACAGCATTTAGTGCCCACGCCTGCCAGAGACCAGAAACACGTGGCACATTCAAGCAGGGTGGGGGCACGAGTGCCCCCACAATTTTTTTCATTTACCGTCCCCATCGGAGGTCATAAAGCTTGAAATTCTCTATTCGTGGAGGTAAGAAAGAGGACGAAATCGACGAGAAAGAGCTTAGCGAGCTTGCGCAACACATCTCCGGTGAGGGCCAGGAACCTGGACCCGAGCCCGTTCCCGAGCCAGAGACCAGCGCATACGATGAGATCAGGGAGAAGTTCGAGGACCTCCAGGCGAGGGTGGAACAGGTCGATTCATCTACATCCGCTCTTAGGTCCGAACTGGGGCAGTTCGATCAGCGTTTCAATTCTATCGAGACGAACGTCAGGGAAATGCTCTCACTTTACGAGATCGCCACAAAGTCCCAGAACCCCTTCTTTCAAGCTGATAGCTCCGAGGGGGCTTCCAAAACGAATGCCCAGGAGGCAAACAAACCATTGACGGATCCGGGAAGCCCCCTCAGCTTTCCATCAGATCACCCGGTTGTTCCCGAGGTCCCGGAGGAAGATCGCCAGGGCCCCGAGGTCCCCGATAAGGGGGCAAATGATTCCTTCATGCTCTCTAACAGGCCCGGTCTACCCCGCCTGGACGATGTCCACGAGGAAAGGATCGTTGACGAGCTTACGCCCGATGACCTGGACAATGCCCCGATCACCAACATGCTGGTTCTGAGGTGGATAGAATACATTATGCAGAAAGTCGGCTACACGGGACTCAGTTCCACCCTCGATTACTACGTCCAAATCGGGTGGATTACCCGGGAGGCAGCCAAGAAAATAATGGCTTTCTCCGTGGGAATCGACCTCCATGGCAGCGGGGCCAAGCCACCGAAGAAATCCACCCTTACCGTCAGGGAACACCTGGTCTCACTGTACTTCGTCACTAAGCTCAAGAAGAACGAGGTCTTCGACAACATATACGTCAGTGTGAAGGATGAGGTGGAAAAGCTGGGGCTTTCCCTGAGTTCGGAAAGCCTGTGATCGAACTCGAATCGGGTGGCAACGGGATGGGTTCATCATGGGTTTCGGGTCGATCGTCTCTGAACTTATAATCTTCATTTCAGTTATGGGGCTAGCCCTCTCTCTGACATTCATGATGTCCACCCAGATGAACGACCTGGACCACAGCACGAGGGAGATGAACAAGGCCAGGGTCGATAAGTTAAAGACCGAGATCTCCATCATCGATGCCTCATACAATTCGACCGATACCAACCTGACCCTCGTGGTAAAAAACACCGGGAAAACAACCCTCAATGCCTCATTTACCGACATCCTCGTGGACGGGGCCCGAATCCCATCCACCAACATGACCAGGTCCGTTGCCCCTGACAGCGACACGGTCAACGCGGGTTACTGGGACCCGACCGAGACCCTTCTCGTCGATATTAACATAACGCTTTCGAGTGGAAAGCACAGGGTCAAGCTCAGCACCCACAACGCGGTTTACGATTCCTACGAATTCTCGATATAGGTGTGCCAATGGAAGAGATCAGCGATATCTACAGCGTCCGTCTTGAGAGGGATGAACTACACCGGTGGATTGGTGGCGGCCTTCCCAAGGGCTCTCTTGTACTAATCGAGGGCGGCCTAGGAACGGGTAAAAGCATCCTCAGCCAGAGGCTCGCCTTCGGCTTCCTCTCAAATGAGATATCCTGCGCATATCTGAGCACGGAAATGCCCATCAAGGACTTCATAAAGCAGATGATCACACTAAATTACGACGTTACCTCCCACCTCCTCGGTGGTGACCTTTTCTACGCCTCCTCCTTCCTGACGATGTCCGACGCGATGAGGAAAAGGGACCCGCTCATGGCTATTCTCAGGAACGAGCACATTCTCGGCATGGACGCGATCCTGCTCGATTCATTTGATCCCCTCATATACGGGGTAGGTCGTGACCAGGAAACGGTTCTCCAGCTTACCACCGCGATAAAGAAGCTCGGGAAAGCCGAAAAGGTCCTCATCATAACCGCCGACCCCGAGAGGTCTGACCCGGCCCTCATGGCATCCCTCAGGGCGGTTGCAGACGTCAGCATCCAGCTTGATGCAAGGCAGATGGCGAGTTCGCTCAAGAGGAGGATGACTATCGCCCGTTTCCTGAGACCCGGGGGAAGGTACACCAACATGATAGGATTCCGGGTTGAGCCGGGGATAGGATTCGTGATCGAGATCTCGATGGTCGCGTGATGACATGGCTGCCGTACCTGACTCAGATTTCCAAAGCGTGATCGGGAGAAACCCCCACCTTGGTTCCTACATCGAGGAAATAAAGAAGGATGGCAGGATCCCGGACTTCACCCCCGGGCTGGATCGTTCCGATCGTGACAGGGATCCTCTGAATCTCATATACCCCGTTGGGGATCCGATTTTCATACACCTGACGAAGGACAGGTTCGGCCAGAACCTCTACAGGGCAATTGAACCCGGCCTGAACGATGACGACCAGGAGAAGTACGAGCGGATCCTGGACAGGGTTCTCATGACAGCCCACGAGGACGAGATCCCCGAGACAGACGAGGAGATGGAGACCCTCCTGGAGGGAAAGCTAACCCAGCTGACGTCCGTTGGTAAGGCCACGGGAGGACTCCTCGGCGGTGCAAAGGTCGACCTGTCGATTCACCAGTTTGACAAGATAAAGTACCTCTTCATAAGGGACCTGATCGGATCCGGCAGGGTCGAGCCCGTCATAAGGGATCCCTACATCGAGGACATACACTGCGTGGGAACTGGGCCGATATTCATAGAGCACAAGGTCTTCGGGAGGTGCAAGACCTCCATCGCCTTCGACAAGGACGAGGACCTGGATTCCTACGTGCGGGCGATGAGCGAGAGGATCGGCAAGCCCGTGAGCGACACAAACCCGATAATCGACGCAACGCTGCCGGATGGTTCAAGGATAAACATGGTCTACAGCCGGGAAATAAGCAAGAACGGCTCGAGCTTCACCATAAGGAAGTTCGCCGGCGTCCCCCTCTCGATAGTGCAGCTGGTTAACTGGAAGACCCTGAGCGCCCAGGTCGCCGCGTATCTCTGGCTATGCCTGGAAAATGGGATCTCCATCTTCGTCTGCGGGGAGACCGCCAGTGGAAAAACCACGGTGTTGAATGCAATGAGCGCCTTCATAAGGCCCAATGCCAAGCTCTTCACCGTAGAGGACGTGGCCGAGGCACAGATACCCCACGAGGCCTGGCAGCGACTGCTCACCCGTGAAAGCGGGACCTCCGGGGGAAGGGTGGAGATGTTCGACCTCCTCAAGGCAGCCCTGCGTTCCAGGCCAAACTACATCATCGTCGGTGAGATAAGGAGCAAGGAGGGCGCCGTGGCCTTCCAGGGAATGCAAACGGGGCACCCCGTCATGGCGACATTCCACGCATCGAGTGTGCGCAAGATGATCCAGAGGTTGACCGGAGACCCCATTAACGTCCCCGAGACCTTCATCGATAACCTGAACATCGCCCTAATCCAGCAGGCGATTTACAGGAACGGCAAGCTCCTCAGGCGCACCACTGGGATCGAGGAGATCGAGGGTTACTCCACGGAGGCCGGCGGCGTTCTCACCAGGAACGTCTTCACCTGGGTTCCCTACTCTGACAAGCACGAGTTCCGTGGCATGTACAACAGCTACATCCTCGAGGAGAAGATAGCGACAATGCGCGGGCTATCCGACAAGAGGGAGATCTACGAGCACCTGGCCCTCAGGACCCGGATTATAGAGGAGATGATAAACCGCAAGATCTTCGACTACTACAAGGTCTTCGAGATAATCAAGTCCTTCAACCAGGGCGGCGTTGAGGCACTTCCGTTCCCGTTGTGAGCTAAATGGACTACTCATCGAAGCTGAGGCAGTCGGATCTCAACATGACCCTCCCAGCTTTCCTGCTGAAGATGTTCGTGCCCGCCGTGGCGGTATCTGTTGTGGTTGCCCTTTTCCTGGGGATTTTCTTCTCAAAGGAGCTGGCAATAATCCCCGTTGTCGGTCCCTTCATTCCGCTAGTTATCGCCATTGTGATACCGGCCTTCATACTGATCATCCCGATTTACAACGTCAGCGAGCGTAGCTCCAAGATCGACACCAAACTGCACCTCTTCGTGACATACCTGGGTGCTCTATCCACGGCAACCTCGAAGAGGGAAGAGCTCATGCGAAGGGCGATGGAGAAAAAGGAGTACGGTACGGTAGCCCAAGAGACCGAGAAGGTAACCAAGATTGCCATAACCTGGAGGCTTGGATTCGGCAGGGCATCGAAGTGGGTCGCAAAGGTAACCCCGAGCCACATCTTCTCAGAGTTCCTTGAGAGGCTTTCCTTCGCATTCGAGTCCGGGGAGGATATATCCGAGTTTCTCCAGCGGGAGCAGTCCATCGTTATTATGGAATACGAGGAGAAGAACAAGAGCGCCCTCAGGGCACTGGAGGAAATGAAGGAGATACTGATATCCCTCATGACCTCCCTTGCATTCGTCGGGGTGTTTCTCCTCATACTTCCAATGCTGGCCGCAATGCCCGGAACGACACTCTTCATAATACTGGTCGTTATCTTCTTCGTAACCGAGATCACGATGCTGGTATACCTGAAGAGCTTCATGCCCGGCGACAGGCTGGTGGGTCTCAAGGCCCACACGGTCAGCGGTGACCTGCTTAACTTCTCGCTGCCCATCGCTATTGTCGTATCAATTGGCCTGGGTGTCCTTATTTTCGTGCTTGGTGTTGGATCCTCGATCCAGCTTCCGGTCAAGATTGCGATAGTGACCACCCCCATGATATTGCCTGGATTCGTGGCCGGGAGAAATGAGAACCACATCAGGAAGAGAACGACGATGTTTCCCGCCCTAATACGGTCCATCGGGACATCGATGTCCACCAGGGGGACCAACCTCGTGAGCGCGGTCTACGGGATCCAGCACCGTGACTTCGGGATCCTAAACGAGGACGTCAAGAAGCTCTACCGCAGGCTCAAGATGGTCAAGAACCCGGATGCTCCATGGGAGAAGTTCTTCGAGGAGACTGGCAGTGACATGATATCGAAGTTCGGCGGCATATTCCTCGAGGCTGTCAGGCTTGGTGGATCGGCCCAGCAGGCCGCCCAGATCGTGAGTGATAACATGATTAGGGTAAGCAATATGATGGAGCGAAGAAAGGAGGCCTCTGCAAGCCTGAGAAGCACCCTCTACGGCGTGTCATTCGGGGTCGTGTTCAGCCTGTATGCCGGAATGATGATCGTGAAGATGATGACCGGTATGTTTGAGGATGTTAGCGAATCCGTTGCCCAGATTTTACCGGGGTTTTTCGAGCAGAGCTCAAACTTCAACCTCTCCATGGGAATGCTGACAATGCTCATCCTCATCCACTCCCTCTCATCGGCCTTCATGATCAAGATAGTCGACTCGGGCGATTACCGCAATGGCCTCTTTCATTTCGTGATCCTGATGTGGATGAGCGTTATGATCCTGCCGGTTGTCGAAAACCTCATGGGAGGAATAGACCTGACTCCCCCCGAGATAGCATCGCTTCTACTAGCCCCGGTTCTCGGCATCTAGGGGTGCCAGTACAAAGGTGACCCAAAGAAATCGAAATACGTAAAAGAAACCACGGCTGATCAATCCCGGTCGATCGCTTGGATTCAACCAGCATTGAACTGTTACTTAACCTGCTTGCATTATTCCTCTGCTCCGTCGCGGTTTATACCTGGGACGAGGTCTACGGCATCACGAGAAAGGGCCGAATATCCGGCGGTTGGATATACCTGATAATTGCCACCATCTTCGCCGTCGTGGGTATATACCCTGCCGTTGCCTCTTTTTTCTACGAGATCGATCCCGGATTCGAGAGGATGTGGGTACTCCTCTCCAAGGTCGTGGAGGGAATATTCCTGATGATCGCAGGAATCGTTTTCTACAACACGATCTACAGGTCTCTCAGGACCAAGGACGTCTCCACCCCTCCCCCTACGCAAAAACCTGAACCGAAGCCGGTGAAAACAGAGGAGGCAATCGAAGAAAAAAAGGCCATAAAAGCCCAGATACGCTACGGCGTTTCAACCGACGAGCTGCTTAAGGGGCTCCTCGGAAGGCTTAGCCTCTACTGGGGGCCGGACGTCTCCAGACAGATGCTGATACAGTCCCTACAGGGCAAGGTCGGGGAAAGGGAGGTCCTGAGAATCATCGCTGATTTTCTACCAATGACGGACGAGGAGAAGTGGAAACAGAAGTGGGTCCAGTAGGACCTATCCTCGCCTTCTCAAGATTTTCGGTATGTCGAGAATGTGGCCCATTGACATGACCTTCGGGGATTTCAGTACCATTGGTTTAACGTGAACCGGGGATGGAACCCCATGTTCCTCCCAATCAACCTCTGGGATATCCTCCTCTTCAAGCTCCTCGTTACCTCCCGAGCTTTTCGAGAGCTTGTTCCTTCTCATCTCGTATCCGCGTTTCTTGCCCTTTTCGTAGGATGCGTTCGTGGCCCCGAGAATGCCCAGTCTCTTTGCCATGTCGTTGATCTGGGCTTTCTCCCGCCTTATCCAGCCCAGCGTCTCGTAGTGACCATAGTAACCGATATCGTATCCCAGCTTGTAAGAGCTTTTGATCAGATCCGTTACTATCTCGCTCTTGAGAATATCCCTCCCCCCCTAGGAAAGGCGGTCTACCTTCTTTGCATCTACCTGGATGCCCTTCGGGCCGAATACGATCTTCCTCATGTCGCAATCGTGCTTCGTGCCCCTCATCTTCATGATCTGTATGGACCTGACCATCTTGTTGCTCTGGAAAAAATTGTGGAGGAATATGAGGCCGTGGCTCAGGTGCTGTTCTATCTCGTACCTGTCCGGGTCCTCCAGCTCAGATATTATCACGGTCGTGCAGCCCAGCTCCTTGAGGCCGTGCATGAACCGGGTCATGTCCCTCCTTGCGACCTGGGGCTTGGAGTAACTGAATTTAATCGCTTTGAGCGAATCTATCACGAGCCTGCGAATATTCTGTTCCTGGATGATCTTTTGTATCACCATGAGGACGTTCCCTGGTGAGGGGCTCTCGTCGTCCTCCGTTAACCATGCAAGGGGATTTGCTCCCGACATGTCGAGGAACTGGACGTAGCCCCTCTTGACTAGGTTTGGTAGTCCGAAGGTGTAATTGCACATGTCGAGGTATATATTTTCCGGGGCTTCATGAAAGGCAACATACAGACCGGGGTTGCCCTCAAATCCCCCCTGAACCAAAAACTGCATGCTGAAGGTCGTCTTACCGGATCCCGGGGGACCACAAATGGTGTATACCCGCTTTTCGAGGAGCCCGCCCTGTATAAGCTGGTCCAGACCTGGAATACCGGAGCTAATTCGTCTCGATTGGGTTATACCCTGGAATGTGGGCCTGACTGGTTCGAACCTAGCCTTAAGCGCCTCCGTGGCCATTGGTTTCACCGGTTTGTGATTATTACTTCCAAACCTGCCTACTGAAATATTAGCATCTTACTGACTACTAGCTTTGCGATCTACGCAAGGTAGTTATCTTGAAGTCTCGCGTGAAAGACCACGCATTAGGCTGAAGGCCATCATGTAAAGCTCCTTCCTGACTTTTTTCTGGTCGCCCTTCACCAGTTCGCCGTCCTTAAGGTGATCCTCCGAGAGCCTGAGTATTGCCATGATCGTTGAAAGACCATCTCCAAGTCTGGTCCCAGCCATATCGCTCCCCAGGGATGCCTCCACTTCCTTCGATAGCGAATCCAGCTCCTCGGAATGGAATCTAGAAATATGGCCCAGTATGGGAGAGATGGAGGCAGGTATGAAGGTCCTGACTCCACCAAGATCCGCATATGAGCCCTCCGGGGAAGGATTATCCTCTACCATCGGAATACCTGGAGAGCTTGGCGTTATTCCTGAAAAATATTGGTGGCCATAGTACCCCTCGAGTTGAACTGGTCAACCGAAATCATAAATAGTGGGGCCAAATATCTTAACACCGGGATGAAATGCAGGGGAATGACCCCCTTGAGGGCGACCAGGCTGATCCAGTTGAAGACCGCAACCTTGTAAGCCGGCTTCTGCTCTACGCAATTATCGCGATTGTGATTATACTGCTGACGATTATTTCCCTGCTTTACCCCAGCCAGTTATTCACCCTGAACCTGGGCTTTTCCACTACAGAGAGCACGATGGACACAATCCTCCTCGTGCTTGCCACCATTCTGCTAGTTCTATTCATTATCAGGGTCATCACGTGGTTGAGAGGGGGAGTGGAGGAGTTCAAGCAGTATCAAACAGCCCAGGAACCCGCCCGGATGACCCATGCCCAGCCGGCCGACGGCGTGGCCATAAAACTCGACGGCCGTGAACTCACCATAATGGAAAAAACCATCGAGGTGCCAGAAGCTCTCATAGCGACGGTCCACCACGTCCTTAGCGAACATGGCGACGAAATCTTGAGAACCGCCCTGGAAATGCAGGAGAAATCCGGGGGGGATGACCTGGGCGGCCTCAACTGGTTGCTGGCATTCCTCGAGTCCATCGAGGCCCACCTTGACGAGGTCAGAAGTTCCTTCTTCACTTCCATGGCCACTACTGCAGGTTCGCTGGTTCGACCCGAGATGCCCCGCCCCGATACCGACTAGGTCTGGGTCTGATTCTGGCTGATCGTTTCATTCAGCTCCTCAAGCTCTGAGGACTTGGTCCGGTAATAGTCAATGGTATCATTAACCTCAAAGCTGTGGGCAACCAGGTCAGGGTAATCTCCGTGAAGTGTTTTTCCCTCCGAGTAAAGGCCGTGGATTGCATCGGCAACCCTTCCCCCCCACTGGGCCGTCTCGTTGGCTATGGTGTCTGCCCTTCCCTGAAGCTCCTCCGCCAGGCTTAGAATCGCCACACCCGCGGTCATTGATATCATTATTACACCAATTACCATGCTCGTGGCCGGATCTGCCATTAACAGTATTAAAGGACCCAGGTTTAAAAAGCGGGACACGGTACCTACATTAGAACGTTTCCCTGCATGTCAAATGCAACTATTCGCTTTGAAAGCGGGCAATGGCACGGAATCATACCGACCGGGGCTAGGAGAGGCTCCTCACAACCTCGTTGGCGGCCTCATCGACGTTGGTATTCTGCACAACCCTGATCCTGATTCCGGCAACGGTTGCGATGCAAACAGCCGCGGACCTGTCAAGGGCCATGTACTCGGTCAGGGCATCCAGTGTGATTCCAGCCGGATGGTCACCCTCCTTCTTATCCTTGACACGGCGCTTGAAAACCTCCTGCGGAGGTGCCTCAAGCAAGATGATTATTTCGGGGGCCAGCGACTTCGCACATGAAACCGGAAGGCCTGCCACTATGCCCTGCGGGGTAATCACCGTAAGGTGCATGTCGACCAGAACAGTTCCAGACATCTTCTTGATCTTAGATACTGCAAGCTTCTGCAGCTCTATAATCTTGCTGGCGGGAAGCTTTCTAAGGTCCTCCTTGCTGCTCGCCGCATTCTTCTTCTTCGCGATTTCGAAGAGGACCTCCCCGAAATTAACCCGCTGTATCTTCAGACGACGGATGTTCTCAACCTGCTCTGGTTCAACATTTCCCTTTCCCAGTACCGCATCCAGTGACCTCTGCAGGTCGCTCTTGGCCTTGAGATCGTCGATGATCTCCAGGGCCCTCGTGGCAACCGAGGATTTTCCCACTCCGGATATTCCTGCCAATAGGTAGATTTTACTCAAGGTACTTGGAGGAACTAAGTTACCCTTCTTAAGTTTTGCTAAGATGGCAGTCGAAGTACCGGGAAAAAACGCTAGATCGGGTTTACCAGGACCTTCAGGGATTCACCAGCACTTGCCACCATCAGGAATGCCTCCTGGACCCTGGAAATGGGAAAACTGTGCGTAATCATATCTCTTACATTGACCCTGCCGGATTTCACCAGCTCGACCGCCCTGAGGATGTCCCCCGGCGATGCAGCATAGGATGTCCTCAGGCTGATTTCATCTCGCCAGAATCGTCCCATTGGCACCGGGACGTCCTCACCTGGAGGCGGAACGGCGAAAAACATGATGGTGCCTCCCCTCTCAACCGAGTTCAAGGCCTGGCCTATCGCCTTTTTTGCGCCCGTGCAAAGAACGACGTGGTCGGCCAGCATTCCGCCATTTTTCTCCCTGACCTCTTCCGGGACATCACCAAGTGCAGACAGGGCGTAATCCGCGCCGAACCTCTTCGCCGCCCCGATTCTGTAATCGTTGATATCGGTGGCGATAATGTTACCCGCCCCGGCATTTCTGGCCATCTGTATGTGCAAGATTCCCGCGACTCCGCTACCAAGGACGAGGACGCTGTCACCTGGTTTTATTCCAAGAATCCTCTGCCCCCTGACCACGCAGGCAAGTGGCTCGAACATCACTGCCTCATCATAGCGGAGTTCATCCGGTATCCTGAACGTGCCCCGATCGATGTTAATCCCGGGAACCCTGACAAATTCCGATAGCCCGCCCGGGTAGAAGTTGGTGCTGTGCAGGGTCTCGCAGGCCGTGTGGTGGCCCTTCAGGCAGTACCGGCAGGTGTTACAGGGCACGTGGTGTGAAACGAAGACTCTGTCACCCGGGCTGTAGCCATCTACTCCCTCCCCCAGTTCCACTATCTCGGCCCCGATCTCGTGGCCCAGCACCCTGGGAGCGGTTTTCACCCTGTACCACTCGAGCACGTCGCTTCCACATATACCACAGGCGTGTACCTTGACGAGGATCTCCCCGGGCCCAATCTCGGGTTTCGGCATTTCCTCTAGACGTACATCATCATTCCTGTAGTACATGGCGACCTTCATTGGGCTATTCACCAACGCCTGCCTTCAGGGATTGGTAGTGTTCGAAGGCCTCCTTGGGGGTTAAGCCCTCCTGCACAACGGACCTGACCGCATTTATCATGGGCACCGGGAAATCCGACTGCCAAATATTCCTGCCCATGTCCACACCCACAGCTCCCTCATTTGTCGCGTTGTAGGCGAGTTCCAGGGCCCCCATCTCGTCCGTCTTCTTTCCCCCGGCAACGACTAGGGGGACAGGGCATCCCTCGACGACCTTCGAGAAATCGTCGCAGTAATAGGTCTTGACGAAGTTCGCCCCGAGCTCTGCGGCTATCCTGCAGGCGAGGCCGAGATACCTAGCATCCCTCACCATCTCCTTTCCAACTGCGGTTACCGCCAGCACGGGCATGTCGAACTCCTGAGCCTCCTCCACGACCCTTGAGAGATTCATCAGCGTCTGTTTCTCGTATTCGGCACCGACGAAAATCGAGAGCGCCACGGCCGACGCGTTTAGCCTGACGGCGTCTTTCAGGGAGGTGGTTATCCCCTCGTTGGAAAGCTCCTTCAGGATGCTCGTGCCTCCTGATATCCTCAGTACCACTGGTTTGTTCACCCCGGGGTCAACCGAGGTCCTCAGCACGCCCCTCGTCAACATTACTGCATCGGCGTAGGGTAAAAGGGGTTCAATCGTCTTTCCCGGCTCTTCCAGTTTTGTGGTGGGCCCCAGGAAATACCCGTGGTCAACCGCGAGCATAACTGTGCGGCCCGTTTTTGGGTTGATTATCCTCGAAAGTCTGTTCTTCATTCCCCAGTCCATATCACATCAATCCTTATTCTGGTCTTACGATCAGATATCCATTCTCTATTAACCAGTGATGGAACTCGTACGTGGTATGAAGACAAGCGGTCTTGCATTTATTTCTGATCTCCTCGTACTCCCGGGAACCGGGGGTTTCCATTTCCAGTTCCAGTTGGCGAGGGCACTCGATGTCCTTGCAGTATTCCCTCCGCATGTAATCCACGTAACCCGGTATACCAGATTCGTTCATGCCATCACGGTCATTATTTTAGTCCAGGCATGTCCATGAAATGTGTTTCTCTGGTTTTTCACCCTGAAATGCCCCTTGTGAAAAGCACAACTCCTCCCGATTTTTCGACATTGGCTTAAAAGAGGTCAGGAACCCAGTCATTCTGGAAAAACCGTAACTGGAACCACAACTCCTCTATCTGGGGGGGAATCTCATGAAACGTTATCTCGTTAAGCCCGGGGAAAAGGTCGATCTTTCCAAGAGGGATCCAGGCGACAGGAGCTGTTTCAAGGGGAAGAAAAAGGAGGGGCGGGAGGCTCTCGATGACGTCGTCAGGCGTATACAGGACCAGCAGGTGGTCCTATTTGCCGAGCATAAGCACCGGATTCTCATCGTCCTGCAGGCGATGGATACCGGGGGAAAGGATGGGACTATAAAGAGCATCTTCAAATACATAGACCCCCATGGAATAAGGATCGCCAATTTCAAGGCCCCGACAAGCCCGGAGCTGGAACACGATTACCTCTGGCGTATCCACAGCCAGGTTCCCGGAAACGGTGAAATCGTAATCTTCAACAGGAGCCACTACGAGGACGTTCTCATAGTCAGGGTCCATGACCTGGTTCCAAGGGGAATCTGGAAGAGACGGTACGACCACATAAACGACTTTGAGAGGATCCTGACCGACGAGGGCACGACAATTCTCAAGTTCTTTCTCCACATCGACAAGAAGGAACAGAGGAAACGCCTGCAAACCCGCCTCAACAGGCCCGATAAGAACTGGAAGTTCAGCCGCAATGACCTCAGGGAACGCAAGCTATGGTCCAAGTACATCAGGGCATACGAGCAGATGCTTAGCAGGACCAGCACCGAGTATGCGCCCTGGTACATAGTTCCATCCAACCGCAAATGGTACCGTAACCTGGTGGTGGGCACGGTGCTGGCCGAGACCCTCGAGGAGCTGGATATGAAATATCCCCCGGTGGTAGAGGACCTGGAAAACGTCGTTGTCACCTAGGACTTCGCATCCGTCGGCGAATGCACCCGTATGGGAACATCGATCACCGTGGGAACCCTCTCTGAAAAACCCCTCTCGATGGCCCTTCCTATCCCGGAAGGATCCACGGCTCTAACTCCCCTCGCCCCCATTGCCTCGGCGATCCTGTCAAACCGTATCTCGCATGTCTCGCAGGCCACCGTCGAGCCCCATGACTCCCTCTGGCCACAGACCACTATGCCCCACGCGCTATCGTTAGCGACCACCGCCACAAAGGGCAGGTCCTGCCTCGCAGCGGACTCGAGCTCCGTTACCGTGAATCCAAAGGCCCCGTCCCCCGACAGGAGCAGTATTGGCCTGTCCGGCTCAGCGAGCCTCGCGGCCATCGCTCCAGGTATTCCCCATCCTACGACAGCGCTTGCACCGCATGTAATCCAGCGCCCGGGGTAGTGATCCGCCAGGGCCATGTGGGCCCACTGCCCTATGTTACCTCCATCTATGAGCAGGATCAGCTCCTCGGAAAGCAGGGGACGTATTGCCTCCACGATATCCCGGCCCGTCATCTGTTCTCCAGTTGTCACCTTCGAGGTCCAGGGTCGCCTGAACTCCTCCACCCTGCTCCTGCAGATCTGTATCCACTTCCCGTGATCCGCCTCTGCGGTCAGCCGCCCCAGAATATCGGAGGGGTTTCCTAGGAGTTTAAAATCCACGGTCACCTCACCAACCAGCCCCGGATCATCATCGATTCTCGCGATGCGAGCGCTCTCCGTAATAGTTGGAGGGGAAATGTAACCGACCCTGTAGTCCGCCGCGGCCCCAGCCAGAATAACCAGATCTGCATCCTCCAAAACCCGGGGCTGTCCGCTGGCCGCTCCCACTACGCCCATGAAGTTGGGATGGGGGGTCTCCACACACCCCCTGTCCCAGATGGGCACGACCACGGGTACTCCCATCTTCTCGCTGAATTCAAGCAGGGCCCTCTGCCCGCCGGACATGAATAGCCCCGTGCCTGCTACCAGAACCGGTCTCTCTGCCTCCTGGATCTCCCTGGTGACCTCCCTAATCAAGGATGGTGCCACAGCATCCGTGGGCTTTGCCCGGAACGGTTCCGGCTTTTTCAAATCCACCTCTGTCTCAAGAACGTCCCGTGGAATTGTCAGGTGAACCGGCCCCCTTCTGGGAGTCATGGCCGCAGATATTGCCTCACCGAGGACCTCCTCGAGCTCTGCTGCACTCTGAACTGCTTTCGAGAGCTTGCATATCGGCTCGGCCAGGGCCACCTGGTCAAATTCCTGGAATGCTCCCCTCCCCATGCCGTAGCCGGCACTCGCCCCGGTGATCAGGAGCAGGGGAGCACCATCGAAGTACGCGTTGGCCAAACCGGTCAGGGCATTGCAGTGGGCGATTCCACTGCTGACTGCACAAACTGAAAGGCGACCGGTAAACCTCGCGTTTGCATCGGCCATGTACGCGGCCGCCTGCTCATTATGGGTGTCCACGACCCTGATGCCCTCCCTGCAGCATGCCTGGAAGAGGGGATCCAGTCCATTCCCGCAGAGGGTCGAGATCCATCTAACGCCCTCCGCCTTCAGGCGGATAATAACCATGTCAGCAGCGTTTGTCATGCACCTCGGGAAGCCCCTCTCGCATTAAAGTTTAGTGCAGGGCAGACCTCTACCGAAGGTGATCGGAATGGACCTGGGAATAGAGGGCAGAACGGCAATAGTGACTGGCTCGAGCCGCGGGATAGGAAGGGCCATTGTCAGAGGTCTACACCTGGAGGGGGCCAACGTGGTGATGTGCGCGAGGAACGAGACCCAGCTTTTAAAGACGGCCGAGGAAATATCGGCGGAATCCGGTGGAGCGATCGTTCCTGTGAAGGCCGACCTTGATAGCGGTGGTGACATCGCCCGGCTGGTTGAAAAAACACTTGACAGCTTCGGGCACATCGATATACTGGTTAACAACACGGGCGGCCCTCCCGCCGGTCGTTTCGAGGATATAACCCCCGGTGAGTGGACGAGATCGGTGAACTCCCTCCTCATGAGCGTCCAGAGAACCTGCAGCCTCGTTATTCCGCAAATGCGGCAGCGAAGGTGGGGAAGGATAATCAACATGACCTCGATTGCTGCCAAGCAGCCCATGGAGAGAATGGTGCTTTCCAACACCATGAGGTCGGGCATCCTGGGCCTGACGAAGACCCTTTCCAACGATCTCGCCAGGGATAACATCCTGGTGAACTCGGTCTGCCCCGGCTGGACGCTTACCGACCGTGTAGAGGAACTGGCCACCTCAAAGGCCACCGATTCCAGGTCGACCGGGGAGGATATCATCCGGGGCTGGGTGAATAAAATCCCGCTGGGAAGGATGGCCAGGCCCAGTGAACTCGCGGACCTGGTCGTCTTCCTGTCATCGGAAAGGGCCAGTTACATAACCGGGACTGCGATACAGGTCGATGGTGGTGCCACCGCGAGCCTCTACTGAAATCAGGCCCTTTCCCTTGCAGCCAGGTCGCTGCAGCCAGGGGCGTCCATCTGATTATCTGCCAGTTCCAATATGAAATCGGGGAATGAACCTCCCGCATCATCTATGGCAAGCTGCAGCAGCCTCTTTGCCACAGCGGGATTCTCATCGGCCAAGTTTTTACCGTACCAGTTCTCGCCGCTCATGTCGTAGAGGAAGGCCCCTTTCCCGTTTACCTTGCTGTTGAACCACCACTTGTCATCGACTACGGTAACCGCCGAGCCCCAGGCAACTGTAGCGTGGTCCCTAATCTGGTCCCCGCCCTCGACTGCGGTATCGAAGAATGGCATGCCCTCCAGCTTTAAGGGTGGCTCGATTCCAGCAACGGTCAGTATCTCGCCCGCTATGTCGGTGTGCTGCACGAGAAGATCGCTCCTCTCCCCTGCTCCCTTTCCATCAGGGTGCCTTACCATCAGGGGTATGTCGTAGACCTCCGGAGCGGAGGGATACCCCCTCTTTCCCATGTATTCATGGTCGCCGATTGAGTGGCCGTGGTCGGCGGTGAAAATAATAACGGTGTCGTCGAGCATTCCGAGTACCCGCACGGTCTCCATGAGGTAGCCGAACCACCTGTCACAGTACGTTACCAGCCCGCTGTAGTTAAACTGGGTTCGCCTTAGGAGCTGGGGGCTCATGTCCGGGGTGCTGTACCCCGACTTGACCTGCTCCTGGCCCTCCTCCTCGGAGTACAGTTTCCGGTAGTGGGCGGGCACAAGCCAGGGCTCGTGGGGGTCAAAGGACTCGACTGTCAGGAAAATTTCCTCGGCATCCTGGTTCTGTTCAAGCCAGGTGGCTGACTCCCTCAGTACCTGTGCCGCGAAGAAGTCCTCCTCCTTGGTGCGGTCGTGGATGTTCATTATGCACTGGTTGATGAAGTCTACCGTCCTCTCGTTCTGCATTTCCCTGGGCAGCCAGTAGTCCAGCTGCTCCTGGGTGAGCCTCGGACCCGACCTGGAGAAGTCCTTCTCCTGGCCCCTCAGGAACTTCCACTGGTCGAAGCCCCTCCAGAAGTTCTTCGAGGGCTTGAACATGTGGTAGACGTCCGATATCAGCCCAGTTCGGTATCCCGCCTCTCCCAGCATCTCTGCCAGGGTGGGCTGTTCCTCCGGGATCGGGCCCCAGCCAGGGGCCCCCACGAAGTCACCCTTGAAGTGGAAGTCCGCGTTGTGGAAGGGGTACACCCTCTGCCCGGTGTAGATGGCCCTCCGGGCCGGCAGGGTGGGAAGGGACTCGGGGTAAGCCCTGGTGAAGACCAGCGATTCCTCGGCGAACCTGTCGAAGTGGGGGGTTTTTATCGGGCCCCACGGGGGGGATCCGTATGTAGCGACGCTGTCCTTCCTAAGGGAATCAAAAACTACCAGTATTATATTCATTCAGACGCAGCTCCAGACTCCTGTATTGATCCTGAAGCACTGTCGGGGTTTTTGAATGTATACTGCGCCCGATTCTGTCCCGGGCTACTCATCCCGCAACCAGAGGTCCTTCTGGTCGAAGGGGATCTTTATCCCGTTCTCGCTGAACCTCTGGCTTATCGTCCAGTTGATCTCGTCATTTATCCTGAACCTCTCTGCCGGATCCTCCACCCAGGCGAATATGACAAGGTCGACGGAGGACTCCCCGAACTGCACTATCCTGACCTCCGGAGCGGGCTCCTCAAGTACCTTGGGGTGCTCACTGAGAGCCTTATGAATAATCTCCTTGACCATGTCCATCTCGGATCCATACGCCACCCTGACCGGGACCTGAAGTCGAATCTTTGGATCGTGCTTCGAGAAGTTAGTGATCCTGTTGAGGATGATGACGGTGTTGGGAATTATGTGGTTTATGTTGTCCAGGGTCCTGATGGTCGATGCCCTCAGGCCGATATCAAGCACCTCGCCGACTGCTCCCTCGACTTCAACAATATCACCCCTCTTGATGGGCCTGTCTATCATTATGATGATGCCCGAAACGATGTTGGCGATGATATCCTTTGCGCCGAAGGCGAAGGCAATTCCTGCGACCCCGGCCCCCAGGAGCACAGGTTCGGCATTAATTTCGGTCTGGGCCAGCGCCATTAATCCCCCGAGGACGGTAATACCGTACTTAGTGACGCGTCCCAGCATCAGCTGTGTGCTCAGCTCGGCACCCTTGGGTATGAGCCAGAGCTTGGTCAGTCCGGCAGCGGCGCCCCAGCCCACGGCGTAGCTAGCGACCAGAACCCCACCAACAAGTGCCCCGTCCCTGACAGCGGGGCTGCTAACAAAGGGTATGGAAAATCCTGAGACGTTCGCGATCGCGCGCTGGGTCGTCGGAGGGGTCTGGTCCGAGTCAACCGTGACTGCATTTCCGACGATCTCACCCTTGGAAACGTTCCTCGCCACCCTCGCCCTGACGGTCAATTCCTGGCGGCCTGCCCCGGGCTCCACTCTATCTATTAACCAGGTCACCCTCCTGGTCTCGGGGTAGTATTCGTAGCCATTCGAGGCATCGACGAACTCCAGCTCCGGGGGTAGGAAGTCCTCGATTATTACGTTGGTCAGCGCGTAATCGTTTTCAGAATTATCAAAGCTTATCGTGTAGGTCACCAAGTCTCCCCCCGATAGCTTCTTCCGTGACGACGTCTTCTCAACCGAGAGGGGGTTGTATGATATGTCCGATGTGGGAACCGTTATCCCCGTCGGGCCACCAACTATGTATGTTGTGTGCAGCAGGTCCAGGGAGGGATCAAATACCATTATCCCATCCGAACCCCCGCTGCCCTGGTTTCCAGTGGTTATGTAGATCAGTCCCGTGTCGGTGTCAACGGCAATCCCAACGACACAGTCATCCGGGATACCGGTGATATTTGGTATCGAGACCGAGGTCTCCTCCATGGTGTTCATGTCAAGCTTGACCAGCAGGCCTTTGCCCCCGTAAGGCATGTAGGAGTGTCCCGTGTACACGAACCCATTCCTCGCATCGAGTGCTATTGCCTGGATTGATTGGTTTACGGTGTAATTTGCTAAAGATTCCCAGTTTTTCGTTGAGAAAACCTTGATGTTGTCCTTGAGGCCGACCCCGGTCGTGTTCAGCATATCGCCCACGTAAAGCCTGCTGCGGGATTCGTCCAGTGCCAGACCGTGCGCCAGTTTAACGCCCGCGAGGTCCACACCCTCCAGGAGCGTGAGGTTCCTGGTGGAATAATCCCACGAATAGACGTAGAGATCGTTGGTCATGCGGTCAACCGCGTATACCCTCTTAGTCCGCCTGTCGTACACTATCCCGGCAAGGTTTTCGGCTCCCGGAGCCTGTGCATTGCCGGTGCTGTTCATGGTTGTTGCGTTAATGAGCTCTATGATGTTGGAGTGCTCGTAGGTGATGAAAAGGGTGGCCGAATCGCCGTCCACCGCGATTCCAACACCACCTCCCGCGTGGTGGGGAACCCCGTGCTCGGATTGAAATGCCAGGTAATTCGGGGCTGGTTGAATGTCATAGGCATGGATCGGCGTCGGGCGGGCATTTATTGAAGCGATAACGTATAGTGATTTCGCCATGACCTGGTAAGTGGAGAGAACGAAGATCACTAAGATTAGTAGAGCAACTAAATGACTTTTTCTCAGACCGGTTCCCTTCATCTGAATCTCCATTTCGCCTAGGTTAATGTATTTCTGGTCAGGGAACTCCCATGTCTTTTATTCTTTTCCATACAGGATGCCTAGGGAAATCCCATCCTCTCTAGCCTCCTGCCGACCTTGCCCAGGACGGACTCGTCCTGAGTGTCAATACCCCCGTCGGGCAGCGGCCCGGTGTTAAGAAGCAGGTTGCTGTTCCTCAGGCGCGCATCCGTGAGCATGTCCCAGACCTCCCCCGCGTCCCTGTGCCTGCCCTCCTCATCCCTGCGGTGTGCCCAGGCCTGGTGCTGGAGCGTGTCGCAGACCTCGTTGTGCTTCGAGCAGTTAAGGGCCCAGGCCCGGGCAGCCAGCTCAGCAGCCCTGCCGGCGAGTCTGCCCTCCAGAGACCTTGCACTTCTCTCGCACGAGGCAAAATCCTCATCACCGATTGCACCCTGCTTGAAGGAAATCAGGCACTGTGGCTGCAGTGACCTGATCAGGGTGTAGGTATCCTCGATCGGGAAGAGATCTGGCCTTTGGTAATATCCAATTATGGGGTCGAGCCAGATTCCAGCCAACGGACCGTACTGGGTCAGCAGTTCCCTGAACTGGTTGTGAACGAAGCTAACGTAGTGCTCGAAGTCGGCTGGATCCCGGTAGAGATATTCATCCTGAGGTTCTTCGTAGTCCGGTCTTGCACATTCCCAGCCATCCTCAGCAGAGTAGAAATAGGGGTGGCTCCAGTCAAGCGCGTAGCTATAATAAAGGAAAAGACCTAGTCCCCTGTCAGAGCACGCTCCCGCCAGCTCGCCGATAAGGTCTCTTCCACAGGGCGAATTCAGGCAGTTGAAATCTGTCTCCCCCGTTCTGAACAGGCAGAAGCCATCGTGGTGTCTTGTCGTCAGGTTGACGTACTTCATCCCTGCCTCTACCGCCATGTCCGTGATGTATCCTGCATCAAAATCATCAGCGGTGAATTGATCCATGAGCCCCCGGTACTCCCCAACCGGAATCCTCTCGTTGTACATGACCCATGCGCCCCTCCCCAGAATGCTGTAGAGCCCGTAATGCATGAAGAGGCCGTACCGGGCCTCCCCGAACCACCTCAGACTTGCGGATCTGGGATCCACGGAGTATAGGTCCTCGTAGCCCTCCAGGTAACTTGGTAACTTCATTCTCTTCCATCTCCTGCACTCGAAATTTCTGTCACTCGATCACGGATTCCTGTTCACGGCTCCCCCGGGAACATCGGGATCCAAGTCGATGCCCCCTAGGCTTAAGGGCAGCCTGATGCCATAGCTCTCCGGCCCCCCAACGCCGGCGAAATTCTCGCCATCATTCCTATCCGTAAGGATTAGATTACGGCAATTTACCAGCTTCAGGGCCGGATATCTATCCCCTTCTCCCGGAGGTTCCCTGAAGATCCCGCTCAGCATCGAATTCTGGACCTTTTCCAGGTGGAGGGCCGAGCGTTGATTCTCCTCGAAGACCTGATCTGGTATGTACACGCGGAGATTATCCACGATAAGCCCATCAACGTTTGCCAGGGTCACGTAGGATGGTCTCCTCGCATAGACCTCTATTCTGTCGTCCTCCGGATTTCCCCGTCCCCCTGCATGTTTTCTCCTTTCCTCGTAGGAAAAAACCCCCGTGACGCGGAAAGAGATGTCGCCGAGGGTCAGGTTCTCGATTTTGCTTTCCCCCATGCCCTGGACCAGAACACCGTTATCGCTGTTGATGTTTATGCCCCGGAGTATTACATCCCGTACAGCCCCTGCTGGGGATGAGCCCGTACGCCTCTCTATATCAATGAAGATCGGAAATGTGGCATTTCCCAGCCTGGGTTTGTTAACCGATCCGGAATCCGTTAGGGTTTCAACTGCCATGTTGGTGCAGGCAACGCCCTCAACCGTTCCACCATCCTTGACGTAGATTCCGAGGCCTACGGTTGAATTCCTCACAACACAGTTACTGATGAGGATGTTCCTGAAATCCCCGCTTGATTCGGTCCCGATCTTGATCGCCGTTGCTATCGACTCAAGGGTGCAGTTGTTAACCACAACGTTTTCGCACGGATATCCACTGTGGGTCTTGATGCATATGCAGTCATCACCGCAGACCATATGACAATTCGAGATGTGCACATCTCGGCAGGAATCCGGGTTGATGCCATCGGTGTTGGTCCTGAAGTAGTTGTTAAGCACGGTAACGCCGTCCACCACGACGTTCTGACACCGCCATAGGTGAAGCGTCCACGCATCGCTGTATCGCAATGTTACGCCCTGGACCGTCACGTCCTGGCACTCATCGAACTTCAACAGCCGGGTCCTGAAAGACGGTCTCCTCTCGCCCTCGTGACCGGGTCTCCTCCCCAGGTCCTCCCGGGTCTGGCCATCAATTATGCCACGGCCGCAGATGGTTATTCTCTCCTCCCCCTTGGCTGATATGAATACCCCGCGATCGGAATAGTCCGCGGGATTCCTGCTCGCCATCAGAACGGCACCACCCTCAAGCCTCAGCGAAACGCCGGTCCTGAGGATAACGGGACCCGACAGATAACTTCCCGGGGGGAGGTAAACAGTACCCCCACCCTCCCCTGAGCACCGGTCGATTGCCTCCTGAACTATGCCACCGTCATTACCGGAGCCATCACCCCGGGCACCGAGATCCACCACGTTTATCGTGCCCTTAAACAAACCAGCCCACCCTGAATGCCCGTTTATCGACCTGCTCTAGAGCTCTATTCCCGCGAAGCTGAAATCCCCGCTGTAGCAACCCAGGCACAGATCCTCCTTGGTTAGATCGCTTCCCTCTATGATCCTGCCGATGAACTCGTCGATGCTGGGAAACTTCACGCTGTCCACGCCAAGATACTCGGCGACCTTCTCGTCGGTGTCGAGCTGGTTTGCCAGGAGGGTGTCATCCGATGCCTCGCGGTGAGCAAACCTGCAGTACGCGATGTTCCGGGGGCTACCGATCCTCAGGTGAATTTCCCTTGCCCCGTTCTCCTTAAGGTACCTTACCGGGCGCTGCTTTACCTGCGTCCCTCGCCTGATTGAGTCATCGAAAAGCACGACCCTCTTGCCCTCTATCCTGCTCTTGATGGAGGATATCTTCGCATCCGCCTCGATGTTCCTCTCCTCCTGGGTAGGCCTGGTGTAACTCCGCAGAGCGTATGCCCACTTTATCAGGAGCTCCGAGTACCGGCAGCCCTTGGCCTGGGCATATCCCTCTGCGTAGGCCTTCCCAGAGTCGGGGACCCCGCAGACCACGTCTACCTCAAGGCCCTCGTCCTTTTCCGCCATCAACGCGCCCACCCTTTCCCTCGCCAAATTGACGGGTATGCCATCTACGACGCAGTCTACCCATGAGTAATAGCCGTGTAGAAATGAGCATATTTTCCTGGGCTTGCCGCCGAGCTTTGCCATCGTGTGAAAGCCGAAATCGTCCACCTTGATTATCTCCCCGGCTCCCACGTCTCTCGTCAGGTGCATGTCCATGTTGGCAAAGCCCCTAGACTCGGTAACGGCGCCGTATTTCCCCCGGTTCTCCCCCATTATCAGTGGCCTCGTTGCCATTGGGCACCTCGCGATGTAGATATCGCCACCCTCCGTCAGGATCCCCAGGCAGAAGGGTCCCACCACCGACTCGGAGAGCCTGGAAATCCCATCCGGGAAATCCCTCCCCTGGGCAATTAGCTTGGCCGCAAGCTCTACCTGGAACTTGGTTGAGAAGAGCTCCCTTGTTTCGCGCCTGAGCTCATCCGCGTTTAAGATATAGCCGTCGAAGGTCAGGGCGAAAAGTCCTAGCTTCGGCGACTCAAATAGCCTTGGCTGGTGGTCCAGTATGGTGCTGGTGTTGCCTATACCGCAGTATCCTCCGAGGCCAGGCCTGGCCTTGTACGCCCTCACGAGCCCCTCGTAGGACTCGCTGGAGATTCCATTTCCGTCGAACAGCGCAACCCCACAGCACTCCTGGCCCGTGTGGTTTATGTTGTACAGGCCCCAGTACAGGTCGTTCAGGCAATCGCTGTCGTGGTCCGTGTGATGTACAATTACTATGCCCATGGATAAACCTTCGGAATGTGGTTGTGTGTTATTGGAGGGCGCGGACGGAATTTTGCTGAAAACTGTTTGGGTGCCTTCAGTGACCTATTTTCCTTTCAGCCTTGTCGAGGAAACATCCCTGTATAGCCTCCTCCTCACCATCAATGACCAGACCACAAAACCGCATATGAGTAGGGTGGCGGTGACCACCAGCCACTCCGAGACATAGACCCAGAGCAGGGCCCCCCTCTTCGCCTTCTCCGCGATGTCCTCTGCCTCGTCCATGAGGTCCAGAGCCATCTCCGCTGTCTCCAGGGCCTGGGCAAACTCCTGGTTTAGGTAGAGCCTGTCGGCGATGTTCCTCTGTTCGTCGACCTCGCCTATCGCCCGCAGAGTGTTCGTGGGATTCGCGCCGAAGTTCTCTATGAAGTCTACCAGGGAGATGACTATCATCCTCCTGTAGCTCAGGGTGGATAGACGGACCCTGACGGTGTGGACGAGATTGAGGTCCTCCGGGATAGATCTGTTGTCGCAGTAAAGCATCAGGTTTGCCACGAAGTCTGGGAGGTATTCCCACTGCATGAACTGCCACCCCCCACCCGGCGTCCAGTCACCTGCCATCGAGAAAACCCTTCCCATGCCGTTGTAGCGCCACGTAGAGAAGAAGGGGTTCTCCCAGTTGAGGTACTTGCGGTCGTACACCAGGTCCCAGGTAACCGTTGTCCTCGCGAGCACCTCTGCTCCCGGCCTTGCCCTGAGCATGTTCGAAGGGTAATTGCGGAGAAAGGGCAGGTCGTCCCGCCATGGAAGGCTCTCCATGAATGCGTTATCCGTCTCGAAAATCTCCAGCCTCCCGCTCTCGTATCCACCGTAAACCGTCTCGACGGGTAGAAGGTCTCCCACCCGTGTCTCTCCCCAGTCGGGGTGGTGGCCGTTTGTTCCGAAAGTCTCGTGGCCACCAACCATCACGAGGCCCCGTCCATCCTCGGATACCGCCCTCTGGAACCAGAGCAGGTGTTCGTCCGAGAAGCTAGCCACGTTCGAGTCGCTTATTATCAACACATCGTAGTTATCGACCAGTGAATCGTAGTTCCTCGGCATGTAGAGCCGGATTGCCTTCCTGATATCTGAAGCTGTGAAAAAGCCCCACAGGTAATCCCTGGAGGCCTGGATGGGGGTCACGGTGAGAAATGGCTCGACCCTCATGTGGATGTAGGGGGTCTGGCCCGGGTAGGGATCGCCGGTGTATAGCACCTTCACGGGTTCGGCCTGGGAATGCACCCCACCCGTGAAAACCAGTATGGGTATACAGGCCGCTAGTAGGAAGACGTATCGAGACAGTTGGCCCTTCCTTCTCATTAATACACTCGACCGCGGATTCACCATTCTGTTACAGAGAGTTTCCCGGACCTGTTAAATGGTCTTGGACCAGGCAAAGGGATGACCCATCCTGGGATCGAGTTCCCTGAATTAGGTGACCAGGTAGTGGGATGTGAACCGTAAATACATATAACATCGCTCAACCCGAGCCCATCCACTTTGCCTCCGTCGATAAGCAGGAATACCGGCATCCTGGCCACGCTTGCTACCGCCTTCATCTGGGCCTGGCCGATGATCTTCATAAGGATGCTCAGCTACGATTTCGACATATACACCCAGAGCTTCTACCGGTATCTCTCCGCATGTGTTTTTTTCCTGATCTTCTCGATGATATTCATGAGGCATGAGCTGGTTCGCGCCGCCCGCAATGTGAAGCTCCTTGTAGTCCCCTCCTTGCTGGTTGCCTTCTTCCAGATGTTCAACGTGGCCGGGGTCTACATGACCAACGCGAGCGTGGTGGGAATCGCCAACAGGATTAACACCCTCTTCATCGTCCTTTTCTCCTATCTGCTCTTCTCCGAGGAGAGAAGGGTGATAAAATCCAGGTACTTCATTATCGCGAACCTCTTCGTCATTACGGGCATTGCGGGGCTCACGATGGGAGCAACCGAGCTAGACCTCGAATTCAACATGGGTGTTGTAATGGTCCTGATAGGAGCAGTCTTCTGGGCTGCCTATATCATCAGCCTTCGCAGAATCGTGAATACCCTCGAACCCCTGGGGGCCTTTCCCATAATTCAATTCCTCGCAGCCCTGGTATTTCTCCCGATAGTCCTGGTTTCGGGAGACCTATTGAAGGTTGCGGAGGTCAGCATCCAGACGAACATCATCCTGGTAGTTTCGGGCGTTATTTGTGTCGGTCTCGGCAACATTACAAACTACATCGCGATAAAACACCTTGGTTCTACCATACCAGCCAGCATTCTTACCTTCAAGCCGATTCTAACAATCCTTTTTGCCTACATTATCCTCGGGGAAGTTTTAACCACTTTCCAGCTTCTCTCGGGCCTGTTGCTGCTTGTCGGCTGCTGGATAATCGTGGCAAAGGTCGTGACGAGGTACACCGGAACGGAAATGAGATAATTCAGCACGCCAACTGCATTAAAGAGGGTGGAGATCACTTTAACCAAAATAACTGCCGGGAGGGTAGCTATCTTTGAAGCGGGCAATCGCGTTGATCCGTGGGGACATGGGACTCCTGATAGGATATGTGATGTGCGCCGGAATCGCAACCCTGGTTGACATGGGGCTGCTGTTTTTATTCACCGAATACCTGGACGTCTGGTACCTTTACTCTGCTGCCCTGTCATACCTGGCGGGGATGTTCGCCAACTTCACGCTCAATAAGTACCTCAACTTCAGGAACAGGAGCGCCAGGGTCGCAGCCCAGTTCGGGCTTTTCGCCGGGGTGGCGCTCGTGGGTCTGGCCTTTAACCAGATTATTCTCTACCTTCTCGTAACCCTGGCGGGGATCTGGTACATGACTGCGAAGGTAATCACGGTTTGCCTGGTTCTGCTGTGGAGTTTTTACGGGCACAAGAGGTTAACCTTCGGGCTGATCAAGTGAGGACCCGGTACCCAAGCTTCCCTTAGAATCCGCGGACAGAAGGGAAAAGAATTTTCTCTGCACAGATAACTCAGCGGCCATGCCCCGAGTTCTCATCATCAGGCCGGGCCCAGGCGATGTCAGGGCGTGCCTCGATTTCATGGATACGAAAACCACCGTCAGGGGTAAGAAGGTCCTCGTAAAACCCAACCTTACAACCAACATGGCGGCGGACACAGGGGTCACCACCCACCCTTATCTGATATCGGGAGTGGTGGAATACCTCCTTGAGTCGGGGGCGGAAAGGGTTGTACTCGGCGAGGGCTGCTATGGCAAGGTCAGGCCTACCTACGAGAGTCTGGGCTTCGTCAGGCTTGCAGACGAACTGGGCATCGAGATCGTCGACTTCTGGGAGGACGAGCCAGTCGAGCTGGAGGTAGAGGATCCTCTTTCAAGAAAAAGCTTCGGCATAGCCAGAACCGTACTCGATTCCGATCTGATTTTCAACATACCCGTCATGAAGATCCACGGTGGTGAGAGCCAGGTCACGCTCTGTGCGAAGAACATGATGGGGTGTATTGCCAGGGACAAGAGCTTCATGCACCAGAATTTCGACTCAAAGATCATCGACCTTCTGGGGACGATCAGCCCGGATCTGAATATTGTCGACGGGATTGTCGGAATGGAGGGCCAGGAAATTCACGGGAAGGCCGTTGGTGCCAACGTACTCGTCGCCGGGAACGATTTCGTGGCTGTTGATTCGGTCTGCACCCGTATTATGGGGTTTGACTCCGGGGAAGTCAGGCACGTGGAGAGGGCCGGTGAATATGGCTTTGGCTGTGCCGATCTTGATCGGATTGAAATCTTCGGGCTGGATCCCAAGGATGTAATAAGGCCTTTCGAGAGGGCCACCTGCTAGCGGTAAGGTCTATAGTTAAGAATATGGCAAGTATAGTTACTTGCCGTGTACAAAGATAACGGGCCACCAATGCGCTACCATTCGATATTCCTAATCCTAATATTCTCAATACTTCTGTCATGTAACGTAAACGGGAATAACCGTACCTCTCCCATCCAGATTCTCTACCTGGGAGACTGCTTCTTTTACAGCAGTGGGGCCGTGCCGTTTCTACCGCTCAAGGAGGAGCCCGCCTTCCGCGTATCCGCCGTTCCCACGTGGAGCCTTGAACTGATGAGGAGCACAAGGCACTACATGCCCAGGACCTACCAGGACCACTTGGTCAAAAACGATGTGGTCTTTGTTAGCGATGCCGTTGTACACGTCTTCAGGAGCGAGATGCTGCAGTGGTTCGCTAGGGGCGTCATAGAGGAGGGGAAAAGCTTCATCATGGTCGGTGGACTCGGGTCCTTCGGGGGCGGTTCCGGGATTCCCTCATGGGGTGGCTCCCCCATCGAGGAGGTCCTTCCCTGCAACTGCATCGACCAGGAGATATTCCAGGGGTTGGGCGCCGTGTTCCCCATACCCGTCGACCCAGAACACGAATTCTGCGCCCCCCTTCCTTGGGAGGGCTGCACTCCATTCGAGGGTTTCAACGTCGTCGACACCAAACAGGGGGCCGTGGATATACTCATGCCGGGCACACCCTACATTACCCGTGGACCGCTCCTCGCATTCTGGAAAACCGGAACGGGAACGGGTGTGGCCCACACGCCGGACCTTACCTATGCCTGGGTCGGGGCCTTTGGAGACTGGGAGTACTACGGGGATTACTGCGCGAATCTCATCTATATGGCGGCACAGATCATGGTTCCCCAGGACACGAACCTCGTTCACGCAGCCCGAACTGCGATGCAGGACTTCTCCCAGGAGAGGGCACTCCTCATAGCAATGACGGAGTTCATCGACCGGTTCGGGGCCAACCCCAAAGTCATCGAGGAGGGAATCTCCGATATCATCGAGATGAAGGCGGAGGCCGACATTCACTACCTCAACCAGGAGTTCGTGTCAGCTCTTGAAAAGCTGGGCGGGATGCGCACCAGGGCCAGGGAGTTGGGCGAGGAGGCCACGGAGCTTAAAAACGCCGCCCTAATGTGGGTCTTCATAGCCGAATGGTTCATGGTGACCGCAACGCTAATGATAACGGGGTACGTGCTTTGGGCCCTGATGGTGCGGCGCAGGCTCTACAGGGATATTAAGGTCACGAGGCTTGGAAATCACAGTCATTAACTCGCGATAACAAAATACTTTGTATTGCAAACATTTATATAATGCAAAATTGATCCCGGGCCCGGTTGGCTGGCATGTCGGATCAGAACCGCTTGGTCGAGATCGAGCGAAAGGCATTCAGGGAATCCCTTCAGGATGGCCTTATGGAGATCCTGCTCGGGGCAATCCTGATTGGTATGGCCGCTGCATCCATCAATATATTCCTGGTTGTTATTTACCTCGTCCCGCTCATCTTCTGGAAGCCGATCTCCGAGGCTGCGAGAAGACGATTCACCTATCAGAGAATAGGTTACTTCAGGCTGAGACAGGATCCCGCGAGAAAGGTACTGCCCGGGGTTTTTCTATACCAGGCTCTGGTTTTCGTGATAATCGGGATCGCTCTACTCGTCGCCTTCGGGGATTTCACAGATCCCTCGCTCTGGTCCCAGGCAATGCCCGTCATCTTCGCACTGATGCTCGTCGGGGCTTTCATGTATACTGCCGGTAGAACAGGGTCCAGGAGACCCTACATCTACGCCTCTGTTTCAATACTGGCAGGATCATTGTTCTCCATAATGGATTTCGGGGATCTGGACTTCCGGTACCTTTTCGGTGAGTTCGGTGCTGGGCTCGTGCTATACTTCGCGTTCATGGGGACCCTTCTGCTAATCACAGGCATTATCCAGTTCTCCAGCTTCATGCGAAAAAACCCGGCTGTCCCCGATGAAGCCGTGACTTTGAATGAGGCTCAATAATGGGATCCGGGGAGGTTGGACACATGGTGGATCCCGGTCTGCTTACTAACATCGATAAACTGGTTCATGAGCCCGCCAGATTACTGATACTCGCACACCTCTTCGTCGTGGATAGCGCGGACTTCCTCTTTCTAACCAGGCAGACCGGTCTCACCCCCGGGAACCTCTCCTCGCACCTGAGCAAGCTCGAGGAAGCGGGATATTTGGAGATAGAGAAAGAGTTCGTGGGCAAGAGGCCCCACACTATACTGAGCCTGACAAACATCGGACGATCCGCCTTCACCCGGTACAGGGAGGAACTGGAGCAGGTCCTTAGCTCCCTTCCCAGGTAGTCATAGCCCGGATTCGCCAGCGCCGGCGGCCGAGGAAAGCCTTCTCAGCACCTCTATTGAGAGGATCAGGGCCCTGGGCAGGTGAAAGGGGTCCTTGACGGCAAGGTCCTTTATCACGGGCTCGATGACATTTCCCTGACGGTCCAGGTTCTGGTGCCAGTCACCATGCTCCTTATCCGGGAAACTGCTGAAGGAGTAATCGTGGACCTTCCGGTACCATTTCAGGCACCAATCCTCCCCCGTTACCTCGTACGCCCTAAGCAAGGCGTAGAGTGCTTCTGTGTGCGGCCACCAGACCTTCGCGTCCGGTTGGTGCCACACGGGAGTTCCACCATCAACGTGACAGGCCAGGAACAGACCCCCATGTTCCCGATCCCAGCCCCTCTCGAGGCTCCATCGTATTACGTCCATGGTCTCCCTGATTCTATCCTCTCTTCCCCAGTAGTCGAAGATCCTCTCCAGGAACCACATGCTCTCGATCGAGTGCCCTGGGAGAAAGGTCTTACCCGCGTCGGTATTGGCCGGCTCGCCCCCGGGCTTGACGAGCTCATAGAGAATCTCCCTTTCGGGTTTCACATGCTCCTTCATTATCCTATTCGACAGCTCCAGAGCTCGGGAAAGGATTTCCCGATTCTCCGTCGCAAGCCCGAGTTCGTGGTAGACGTGTGCGAATATCATCAGGGGGCCGTGGGACTGTAAGCCCCCGGGTATGGGGTGCGGCTCGGTGGGGAGGCTGGAGTGGTCGTCCAAAAGGCCGGTGGTATTCGAGAATATTTCAAGGGCTGTATCGGCCGCCTTCTCGTTCCCCGTGGCCCGGTAGTATTCCGTAAGCCCGTACGCCACAAAGGCATCAACGTATATGCTCTTCGGT
>Ga0180433_10001569_pt1 | contig 37865 bp, 28 predicted proteins | sample SS_ome_8_FD_132980 | JGI IMG/M metagenome (GOLD analysis project Ga0180433, IMG submission 132980) | Hypersaline lake sediment archaeal communities from the Salton Sea, California, USA - SS_1_D_1 metaG | ecosystem: Environmental > Aquatic > Non-marine Saline and Alkaline > Hypersaline >... | reverse complement strand
TTACAGAGTGACTGACAGTCTGGATGTATTCTTCCGGGTAAATATGAGTGCAGTGACAGATTTTGATGCTGAGGAAGATAGTGTATATATTGTTGGTGCATTTCCCGGACCTGACGGAGCTGATAATATGTGGGTGCCGAATAAATATGCTCTGACCAGAGAAGAGGGAAGCAGTTTTTGGTATTTTGATCTAAAACTTCTCAATCATGAGACTACCTATGAACAGACTATGTATCGATTTACTTTAGGAAGCTGGGATCAAAGCGAGCAAGTTTTCGGTCATGGCATGTTCCCTGACAATGAGAACCGGGGAATAACTGTGATGAGTGATACAACTGTTGCCTGGAAATGGTACAATGATCAGCCTGCGTTTCAAAAAGATCATCAGGATACCATGGTTGTTACCTGGAATGCTGATATGTCAAAAGCTATCTCCAGTCAGGGATTTTCTTTTGGTGATACATTGGAAGTCCGGTATGGATATTTTGCAACCGCTTCTGAAGTCGGGACTAAAATGATGGTGCGTCAGGGGCTCTCAACTGTTTATGCCGCTACTGATACAATAGTTGCTACTTCAGGTGATCCGATTGACTATCAGTATTATCTGATTAAAAAAGGCAATGAATACCGTGAGATTTACTATAATTTCTATTATGAAGGAAATGTTACCGGCGAGGCAGAACGGCGTGTTTATGAACCCTTGGCTGACGGTGTGACAATTGAAGATATTGTAGACAGCAAAGCTGATATACACAGGATGCCAATATTCAGAAATCTCAGTGTTCTGGATAAGGATGTACTGGTTACTTTTGAATGCGATGTACGTCCTGCCTATTATCAGGTGCTGGCTGGCGACAGTCTGCATGATATTCAGAGTAATCTGACTGTACGTAATCCTGAAGAAGTTATTGACTGGGGAGTAGCCATGAACGGCCCTGCTTCCGGAGGTTGGGGTGCCTGGGGAGCAGGTTTAATGCAGACTGATGATCATCGCATGTATGATGACGGGACACATGGAGATGCAACAGCTGGAGACAGTATTTTCACCATGCAGGTGCAGTTCTACAAAGACAGTTCTAATAATATAGTTGGTCAGGAATTCAAGTTCGGTATTGGCGGTGGTGATAATGAAGGCGGCTATGGAAATAATCATATTGAAAATATAGATGATGCCTCTTCAACCTTTACTATCTATTCACAATTCGGAAGCATTGATCCCGCTTTTTACGATGCCTGGGATTTTGATACTATGATGCCTACCAATGTTAATGATATCTCCAGTCAACCGTTGACATTTGCTTTGGAACAGAATCATCCAAATCCGTTCAATCCAGTGACTCAGATCCGCTATTCTGTTCCCAAATCAGTAAATGTCACTATTTCTGTTTATAATCTTATTGGTCAGAAAATCGCAACCCTGGTCAATACCAAGAAACAGGCCGGAACCCATGAAATCACCTGGAACGGCAGAGATGAATTCGGACGTCAGGTCAGCAGCGGAATATATATCTATACTATTAAAGCAGGTGAATTCAATGATACTCATAAGATGTTGTTGATGAAATAATCAATAAGATACTATACGTGGAATAAAGAATGGGGGAGAAGGGTTATTCCTTTTCCCCCAGTTTTATTATGAAATATTATATATTACTTTTTTTATTGGTATGTACACAAATATTGCCGGCACAGGTATTAACCTGGTCACCTTTGTTCTCTACCCGGGATGATACTATAACAATTATTTATGATGCAAAATTGGGTAATGGGGGATTGGTCGGAGCTTCAGAGGTATATGCTCACACCGGGGTTATTACTGATAAAAGTGCTTCCCCGACTCACTGGCGTTATGTAAAGACTGAGTGGGGGCAGAATACTCCGGATACAAAATTAACATCCCTGGGGAATGATCGCTGGCAGATGCGGTATCATATAGAAAGTTACTATGGAGTTCCGGGGTCAGAAACCATTGAACAGCTTGCCTTTGTTTTTCGCAATGCCTCTTCAACGAAAGCCGGAAGAGCAGCAGACGGAAGTGACCTTTATATTCCTGTGTATCAGGAAGGACTTCAGGTAACAATTATCAATCCTGTTGATACTCCTGTTTTTTCAGAGATGGGAGATCAACTGTACATCCAGGCTGCAGGAAAATTTGCAGTACGAATGATACTGTCTCTCGATGAACAGATAATATATGAAATTGATGATGATACTCTTGATTATACCCTATCAGCTACTGATCCCGGACGTAAACGTATCAGCGTAGCAGCTTTTGATTCCACTGATGCCCGCTCTGAAATCAGTATTGACTGGATCATTAATCCGCATAAAGTTATTGAACAACTGCCTTCCGGAATCAAAGATGGAATCAATGTTACCGGAGCCACTGAGGTTACCCTTTCACTTCATGCCCCTAGTAAGAAATTTGTATATGTTATTGGCTCGTTTAATGATTGGAAGTGCGACCTTGATGGCTTTATGAAATGTACCCCTGATTCCAGTCACTGGTGGCTGACATTGAGTGAACTTAATCCTGACTCTCTTTATCAGTTTCAATATTTTATTGACGGCAACATTAAAATTGCTGATCCTTATTCCGAACTTGTTCTGGATCCATGGAATGATCAGTACATTCCTGAATCAATTTTTTCTGATCTCCCCGAATATCCTGTAGGCAGAACCACTGAAATTGTCGGTACATTTAAAATTTCTGATAATGAATTTGTCTGGACAGATGAAGATTTTATCAGACCTGCGAAGGCAGATCTGATCATTTACGAGCTTCTTATCCGTGATTTTCTTGAAGATCATGACTATGAAACACTTGTTGATACTCTCAGTTATTTTCAGGATCTGGGCATTAATGCTATAGAGTTAATGCCGGTAAATGAATTTGAAGGAAACAGCAGCTGGGGATATAATCCGTCTTTTTATTTTGCACCGGATAAATACTATGGGCCCTCTCGTGATCTCAAACGTTTTATTAATGAGGCTCATAATCATGGAATTGCTGTGATTTCGGACATGGTATTGAATCATGCATATGGTCAGTGTCCTCTGGTACGTATGTATTGGAATCCTCAGAAAAACAGACCTTCTGCACAGAATCCCTGGTTTAATAAAGTTTCTCCTAATCCGGTTTACAGCTGGGGATATGATTTTAATCATCAAAGTACTGCAACTCAGAAATTCGTTGACCGGGTGCTTTCGCACTGGATAAGAGAGTATCATATTGACGGTTACCGGCTTGATTTCACTAAAGGTTTCACCAATACATATGGTGATGGATGGGATTACGACAGCCAGCGTATTACTATTCTCAAACGGCTTGCTGACTCCCTGTGGTCAGTAGATTCAACCACGTATATCATTCTGGAGCATTTTACTGATAATAAAGAAGAAAAAAATCTTTCAAATCATGGTATGATGCTCTGGCACAACATGAATACAGCCTACAGCCAGTCTGCCATGGGGTGGCTGAATGATCCTCAGCGGCCTTCTGATCTTTCCTGGGGATATTTTAAAAAACACGGATGGGATGAACCTGGAATGGTCACCTATATGGAAAGTCATGATGAACCCTGGATAACCTACAAAAATTTACAGTATGGTCGCTCCGAAGGTGATTACAATGTCAAAAAGCTAGAAACTGCTCTGGAACGGTATGCTCTGGCAGCTGCATTTTTTTTGACCATACCAGGTCCTAAAATGATGTGGCAGTTTGGAGAACTTGGGTATGATGAATACCTACCTGATTCCGGAATGGAAAGAACTGCACCTAAACCTCTGCACTGGGAATATCTGCAAAATCCTGACCGGCGTCGTCTTTATGATATAATTTCTGCATTGTGCACATTACGTCGGGAATATACATTATTCAGCAGTGCTGATACGGATGTGGATATGCGGACAGGACAGGGACAGTATGTTCGCTGGATACATCTTAAGAACGATACAATGAAAGCCACTGTACTTGGTAATTTTGATGTTACCATGCGTTCAATGCAGCCAATTTTTCAGAACACAGGTACCTGGTATGAATATTTCAGTGGTGATTCAATCACTGTTTTTAATACAGACACTACTCTCAGTATACAACCCGGTGAATATCGTATATATGTTGATAGGCCTTTGGAGAAACCTTCTATTACAGGAATGGGAAAAAATAAAGAATTCCTTCAGTTGTCAGGAGAGGATACATGCATCCTTTATCAGAATCATCCCAATCCTTTCAATGATCAGACTATAATCAGTTTTTATCTGACAAAAAGAATGCATGTACAGTTAAATATTTTTAATCTTCGTGGACAAAGTGTCGAAACTATAGTGGATGATAATCTCTCTCCCGGGTTTCATGAGGTTCAATGGAAATCCAGTGACCAGGGGGGGGACAGATTCCCTTCAGGTATATACATTATTCACATAAAGACAGATAATTCAGTCAAAACAGAAAAAATGATATTAATACAGTAATGATAAAGAGGTAAACAAGAGAATTGTGAAGGAGGAATTTCATGTCAGGTATTGATTATGTAATCGTAGTAGTATATTTATCCTTAATGATTTTTGTGGGGATAATGATGCAGAGAAAGGCATCAAAGGGAATTGATTCATATTTCCTTGGTAACCGGGGTATGCCCTGGTGGGCTCTGGGTGCCTCTGGCATGGCATCCAATCTGGATGTAAGCGGTACAATGATTAATACTGCCTGGATATTTGCGCTTGGTGCAGCCGGCATGTTTATTGAAATCAGAGGAGGGGTTACTCTGATTATGGCCTTTTTGATGATCTTTATGGGTAAATGGAACCGGCGTGCTAAAGTAATGACCATGGCTGAATGGATGCATTTTCGTTTTGGTAAAGGACGAGAAGGGCATATTGCCCGACTCATTTCAGCTATTTCCATTCTTATAATCACTGTTGCCATGATTACCTATTTTGCTGTTGGTTCAGGAAAATTTATCAGTACATTTCTTGGAATCCCTGATATTGGAACAGTTGAAAAACAACTTGATACAGAAGATCTTACGGTTATGAAAAAAGGATTCAGAGAGATGGAAGTGTTGCTGGTTAATGTTAATGAAGCAATTGATGAAAAAGCTATGGAAATCAGTGAACAGCAGGCACTTAACAGAAGCTGGTCAGAACTGAATGCTGTCTGGCAGTTACTGCAAAAAGAACCAGAAAAACTTGGAATAATGATTCAATTTAAAGATAAACTTTTTTCATTTGATATGACCGCACGTTCTGCCCGTTCTGCACTGAAACAAGCGGTACAGGATCAACCTGACGAATCAACCCAGTATATGACTTTTCATATAAATCAATTAGTTGATGATGTGAAGGGAATGATGAATTATTATGAAAGTGAAACAGAATATACTATCATTTTGCAGGCTCAATTTTTAGCAGCATTATTGATGATGACCCTGGCAATGATATATACTGTTGCAAGTGGTTTATATGGGGTGGTATGGACAGATGTATTTCAGGGATTGCTTATATTCGGCACTATTCTTTATATCTGTTTAACCACAGCTTTCCAGTTCAACATTCCGGATGTTTTTTCCATTTCGGTACCAATGAAAGACGGCACGTTTAAAGCAATCCAGACAACCAGAGATGTATGGACCAGCTTTGTCCCGCCCTGGAAACTCGATTTTCCTCAGGATTCTCTTTATTCAATTTATAATCTTTTTGGAATAGCGATCATATTCTATCTTATAAAAGTTATAATAGAAGGGAGCGGCGGAACGTCAGGGTATATGATTCAGCGTTATTTTGCCTGCCGAAGTGACCGGGAAGCCGGATTATTATCACTGTTTTGGACTTTTCTTCTTTCTTTCCGCTGGCCTTTTATTGCGGCCATTGCTATAATGGGTGTATCGTATGGCGCCAGCCATGGTGTTATCAGTGATCCGGAAATTGTATTACCGGTAGTGGTAAATAAGCTTATACCGATTGGTATCAAAGGTTTGTTGGTAGCTGGTTTAATGGCAGCTGCTATGTCTACTTTTGATTCAACAGTGAACGCCGGAGCTTCTTATTGGGTAAAGGATATTTATCAGACATATATCAACCCCAAAGCTGATAATCATAAACTAATGCTGCATAGCAGGTGGGCAACTATACTTCTAGTATTGTTTGGTTTGCTCTTCAGTTTGGCAATACGCAACATTAATGAAATATGGGGATGGATAACTATGAGTATTGGAGCAGGAATGTTTATACCGACTCTTATACGATGGTACTGGTGGAGGCTTAACGGATGGGGATTTGCAATAGGAACAGTAGTCGGTATGATTGCTGCAATCATTCAGCGTCTGGTATTTCCCGGGGTACCGGAATATGTTTCTTTTCTATTTGCCAGCGGTACATCTTTTGCCGCTACCATCATAGGAACATATTTCTCCAAACCTACTGATTTTAAGGTATTGGTTGAGTTTTATCGTACTACCCGTCCCTTTGGATTCTGGGGACCGGTTAAGAAAGAATTGAAAAAGTCGGTAATTCATCAGGTAGATAAAGAAAATAAACGTGATAAAATTTCAATTTTTCTGGCAGTCCCCTGGCAGATAGTGCTTTTTCTCATGTGGATTTCTGTTATGATGAATCGCTGGGATCAGGTTAAACTGTTATTAGCAATTCTTATTGTTCTGTCTGTGGGGCTTTATTTTCTCTGGTTCCGTCATTTATCAACTGAAGTAAAAATGGACAGAGAAGAAATAAAAGTAGCATTAAAAGAGTGACAAGAAGGTGAACTATGGATAAACGCGGTGCAGGGATTCTATTACATATTTCCTCCTTACCCTCAGAATTCGGGATTGGAGATGTAGGGCCTAAAGCGTATAAATTTGCTGATTTCCTCTATAATTCCGGAATGAGATTCTGGCAGATACTTCCCCTCAATCCCACTGATTTCTGCCATGACAATTCTCCTTACAAAAGTGTTTCAGCGTTTGCTTTTAATCCTAATCTTATTTCTCCTATTACTTTGGTTGAAGATGGATTGCTGGAGGGAAAAGATATCATTGATGCTCCCAGATGTAGGGGTTCTGAAATCGATTATACGTCTGTTGTTGTTTATAAAGAAAGAATTCTGAACAAAGCATATGACAATTTTGTAAAAAAACCGAATGATTCTGATTTTGATACATTTTGCAGAGAAAACAGCTACTGGCTTGATGATTATGCCTTATTCAGTGCACTCAAAGAAAAATTTTCAGATCGTATATGGAATCAATGGCCGGCAGCAATAAGGGACCGGGATCTGGAAGAGATTAAAAAACAGACAGAAGTATTGCATAAGGAAATAAAAAGGAAAAAATTTTTTCAATATTTGTTTATTATACAATGGAGAAAGTTAAAGAAATACTGTAACCACCGTAATATTCAGATAATTGGTGATATCCCCATATATGTAGGTCTGGACAGCGTGGATGTCTGGACTCATTCCTCTCTGTTTAAACTGGATAAGCACAAGCAGCCTATATATGTCGCTGGTGTTCCACCTGATTATTTCAGTGAAACCGGTCAGTTATGGGGTAATCCTGTTTATCGGTGGGATGTGATGAAAAAGAATAAATATAAATGGTGGTTAGAACGATTACGGCATAATCTGGCACTTTTTGATATTGTTCGTATTGATCATTTTCGGGGATTAGTTGCCTACTGGCAAGTGGACAGCAAAGAAAAAACAGCAATCAATGGGAAATGGATAAAAACGCCTGCTGATGATTTTTTACATACAATTGTAAATAAATTTGATAAACTGCCTATTATTGCTGAAGATTTGGGAGTAATCACACCTGATGTTTTGGATATTATGAAGAAATATAATCTTCCGGGAATGAAAGTTTTACAATTCGGATTCAGCGGTGATGTGGGAGGAAATGAACATGCAGTCCATAATGCAGTGCCTAATAGTTTTCTGTTTACTGGCACTCATGATAATAATACGGTAAGAGGATGGTATCGTCATGATATTGATAGGAAAGAAAAACAAAATATAGATAAATATGTTGGACATAAAGTAACGAAACGCTCTGTCCATAAAGAATTGATACGTTTAGCTATGATGTCAGTAGCGAATACTGTAATTATTCCTCTTCAGGATATTCTGGGTCTTGGACGCGAGGCACGGATGAACAGACCTTTCAGTAACAAAGGGAACTGGCGCTGGAAGTTAAAACCAGGCAATCTTACAGATTCACTTTCCAGATCGATTAAAGAACTGATAGCAATCTATGGGAGATAAAGTTATTTAGCTGTGGACCTATATGAATTTATATAAAAAACATTGCTTTATGATTAACGATTGCAGATTTTTGATTTGAGAAGGTATAAAAAAAGGTAATAAGGTTAAATTGTTGAGTTTGGTTTTTTTCTACTAAGGTTTTAAAACCAAAATAAGGTTTTATATTTTTTAAAAATGATTATGGTTCCATTAAAAAAATATTTTTAGTGTTTTTCTTAATTTATCGCCGCAAATGTACATGGATTAATACAGAAATTCATATATTGATGAATTAATTATACTTCTCAGAAATTAACTATACACAACCTTATTTTAAACCTTATCACCTTAGTAGCAAATGAAATTTTCCACCATCATTTACCTTATTAAAATAAATTTATTCATCAAGTGAAAAAGGCGGATAACGGTCTGTCATAAGAGCGGCATATCCGCATACACGCCAGTTCCAGCGGTTCAGGCCCATAATAACCTCAAAGATGTCCTTATGATATTTACCCGTGAACAGCAGTTTGACACCAGCAAAAAACACGAGAATTGAGATCAGTCCTCCGTAGCGCGGTCCGATACCGCCCTTAAAAATACTGACCACTATATAATGCGGAATTGCCAGCAGCCACCATTTGATTAACACCAGTCCCTGGGAGAGATTCTCCGGATATTCTACTTCCAGATCTGCAGGATAGTTACCTGATTCGAGTGTAAAAGGTGGGTATTGATCAGTTCCAAGAGCTAAATAGCTGTAGAATCCAACCCGCCAGGTCCAGCGGAGCACACCCACATTGAAGTCAAAAAGACCGCGGGGATATGTTCCTGTGAACAGGATAGCAAACAGGGCGATTACCCATGCTATCATAAATGCAATCCACAGAAAAGACAGAATAATATAATGCGGAATGAGTAAGAACCACTTAACCAGCCATAACCAGCGTGACAGGGGTTCAGTAAGCTCACCTTTAAGCGAGACAGGGTACTTCTGTACATCTGTTGCCATAGTCTACCTCCTTGTCTAGTTTATATGTCCTAATCACTTATTAAACAGTAAAATAAAACTTTTTATGTTGAATATTCAATTATAATCATTCTATACTTTAATGTCAAGAAAAATATTTTTTCCATATTCCATATTTTATAGCCACGGATTTATACGGATTGAACACAGATTAGATTTATGAATGAATAAGATATTAATTATCGCCATAACAATTATCTGGGTTAATCTATGTTCATCTGTACTATTATTACTTGATCAAAACTTTTGTTTTCAATCCATCCAGAGAGTTTTTCCCTACCATGATCTCAAACTCACCTGGCGTAACTATTCTTTTTCCCTGATTATTCACTGTGGAAAAATCATTTTTATCAAGGTTGAATGTGATTGTTTTACTGTTTCCGGACTTTATATTAACTCGCGTGAAGCCCCGGAGTGATTTGATAGGTACCGGATACGGACATTCAGGATCAGAAATATACAGCTGAACTACCTCATCACCGTCCATTTTTCCGATATTGGTGATATCAACACTCACAGTAATATTTTCAGCAGAGCTGATTTCAGTGGATGAACAGTTCAGGTTTGAATATTCAAATTCTGTATAGCTCAACCCATAACCAAACGGGTACAGGACTTCCCCCTGAAAATAACGATATGTATGGTTTTTCATGCTGTAATCCTCAAAGGGGGGGAGCTGGTCAATTGATCTGTAAAACGTCACTGGAAGCCTTGCAGCAGGGTTGTAAGCGCCGAAAATGATATCAGCCACCCCAAGACCACCTTCTTCTCCCGGATACCAGACTTCCAGAATAGCAGGGATATGGGAATCTGCCCAGTTTACTGCTAAAGCACTTCCGCTCAGGAGGACCAGTATTACAGGTGTATCAGTTTCCGATAAGGCTTTCAAAAGGTGAATTTGAGGTTCAGGAAGGGTGATATCAGTCCGGTCTCCTCCTGCAAATCCTTTCATGTTGGACTGCATTTCCTCACCTTCCAGCTGAGGAGAAATCCCGCCAACAAAAACAGCAATCTCAGATTGTGCAGCTATATGTACAGCTTTTTGCAGTTCATTCTCACGTTCTTCTGCGATCTGCCGGGCAATACGGGGATTATTCCAGGCCAGAGTGAGAGAAGCCCCTCCGCTGTTTTCATAGTATTCAATGCGAATTGGATAGAGTTTATCTTTTTCAAGAGTAACCGTAGTGGTTGTGGTCGTTGCACTGTGATCTGACCATAAATCAATGATTTTCTTATTATTTAAATGAAGTCTATATCCATCATCTCCGGTTAATCCGATAGTATATTCCCCTGATTCATCTACTGTAAGATATCCGGTCCAGCGGACAGAGAAATTATCGGAGGGGAAATTTTCAGCTGGTGCTCCCTGATTCCAGCTGAAATCAATAGTGGAATCATATCGGGTAATTACTGGTTTGCCTTCTACATTCATATTGGAGAAATATTCTCCTTTAAGCCCTTGTATTTCCATTGATTTATCAAATACTAAGTTAGCATTTGAAATAACCTTAAGAGGAATGTTTGTGCTTGATGCAATGTCACATCCCTTTGTGTACCTGACAACAGTTTTCTCAGACACTGTATTTTTTATTCCCTGAAGTATGGTTATATATTTTGATGATGTTCCGTGATAGTTTCCCTCAAGAACCTCAATATTATCAGCATTCGGTCCTATTACTGCTATTGAGGAAAGATCTTTTTGCAGGGGGAGGAGGTTATCCTGATTTTTCAAGAGCACAATGGAAGCACGGGCTGTTTCCCGGGCCAGTTCCCGGTGTTCATTACAGTTAACAATATCATAGGGTATATCTGTGTAGGGAACCATTTCTTCTGGATCGAACATCCCCAGCCTGAACCGTGCTCTGAACAGTCGTTTTACGGATGTATCGATTAATGCTTCTGTTATTAATCCTTTTTGTACTGCTTCCAGGAGAAAAGGATAATGATTTCCGCAATTGAGGTCGCATCCGGATTTGACAGCTATTGCAGCCGCTTTGGAGGGAGTGTCAACATAATGATGATTTGCATGAATATCTTGAATAGCCCAGCAGTCAGATACAACATATCCTTTAAAATTCCAGGTATCTCTGAGAATTTTCTGAAGTAAAACAGGACTTGCACAGCAGGGTTCTCCGTTGGTTCTGTTATATGCTCCCATAATTGAGTACGCTTTTCCTTCAGTAATGCAGGCCTCAAAAGCAGGAAGATAGGTATCCCAGAGTATTCGCTGATTCACTACTGCATTAAAATGATGCCGGTCCGGTTCAGGACCGCTGTGAACTGCATAATGTTTTGGTGTGGCAACTACCTTAAAATACGTAGGATCGTCACCTTGCAATCCTTGTACAAAGGATATACCCATCTGTTCAGTTAAATAAGGATCTTCTCCATAGGTTTCCTGACCCCGTCCCCATCTGGGATCACGGAAAATATTAATGTTGGGAGACCAGAAGGTCAATCCGTAATATCGGCTGCGGTTATCATGTTTGACTGCATGATGATATTTAGCCCGGGCTTCATTGGATATGACGGTTGCCACTTGATGCATCAGATCAGTATCCCAGGTTGCTGCCAGACCGATGGCCTGAGGGAATACCGTTGCTTTTCCTGCACGGGCTACACCGTGTAAACATTCATTCCACCAGTTATACTTGGGAATTTTCAGGCGTTCTATGGCAGGAGCATCGTATCTCATCTGGGATATTTTTTCTTCCAGCGTCATATGTGTAACTAAATCGTTGACCCTTTCTTCCACCGAAAGCTCAGGATTTAAATAGGGGAGATGTTCCTGTTTTGTATCATCAGAGGAGAAACAGGGGAGTATTCTTCCTGGAAAAACAAAGAACAGTATAATTGCACATGAAACGTAATATTTTTTAATAATCATTTTTTTCCTTTCTTTAGCCACAGATTGACACGGATTAATAAGCAATTATATCAATGGATTTTTTTATTACAATAATTATTTTCTGTGTTTAATCCGTGTGTATTTGTGGGTATATTAAAATTTAATTTACAGTAATCTCATCGGCAAAGATCCAGGCGTTGCCATCGTACCCTTTATGCCATTCCGGGCACATTTTTCGGTTTTTTGCCACTATTTTAATATATTGTGTTTTCTTATTGTTAATTTCAACAGTAAAATCTTTGATAATAATGCCGGATTCTTTTTCAGATACAGTGTTTTTTACAGATCCAACTTTTCGGAAATTATTACCATTTTCTGAAATATAATAATCAACCTTTAATGGCATAAAGATCCAGGCATTTATATTCTGCAGGAATCTTGTTGATATTTTATTGATTTTAATGGATTTATTGAGATTTATTACTGCCTCTATATTTACCCCTTCATACCCCTGCCAGCCACCACTCCAGAAATTGTTATTTCCTTTGATATGATCTATTAAGGCATTATCTCCTCCTGCTGAATACTGAGGAGCATAATGTGTTTTCAGTTCAATATTTCTTTTATAAGGAATTTCCCTAAAATCAACTGATACCAAATAGCTTTTCTTTTTGTTTTTTACTGCAACAGCTTTTAGAGTGGTAGATTTATTAATAACAAGAGGTTCAGTATAAATAAGTGAGTTGACACCTGGCTCTGACCCATCGTTGGTGTAATATAATGTAACAGTTTCATCAGGATGGAGTATTCTCACTGTTTGTTTATCATAAAATGTTATATGGTCATAATCAAAAATAGGGGAGATGAGAAATTCTTTATCAACCTTTGATTGGGGGGAACCATTTCCGGATTGCCATAATTGTGTATTAGGCCTATCAGTCATCGTGAAACTTAATTTTCCTCCGTTAACGATATCTGTATGGTTGATATATCTTTTATTATGTTTCTTGTCATTTAATGTTAAAGAATTAATATATATATTTGACTTAGATAGGTTATTTGCTGTGATTTTAAAGGTTTTGCCATTTTCTAAATGTATAATAATTTTTTTAAAAACCGGACTTCCGAACACATAGTAATCCGCCCCGGGACATACAGGATAAAATCCCATAGCACTGAATACATACCAAGCTGACATCTGACCGCAGTCTTCATTTCCGCATAAACCATCCGGAGTTGCTGAATAGAGATTCTGGTTGATTTCTGCAGCAATTTTCTGGGTTTTCCAGTATTCTTCCGTAAAATTATAAAGAAATGCCATATGGTGGCTGGGTTCATTACCATGGGCATATTGTCCGATCAAACCGGTAATATCTGCCTGATTTCTTCCGGTTAAGGTTTTATCATGAGAAAAAAGCCTATCCAGTTTATCCGTAAATTCCCTGTCATCGTTAAATAGTTCTATTAAACCATTAACGTCATGAGGGACAAAAAAAGAATACTGCCAGCTGTTTGCTTCTGTATAGGCTCCGGTTACTGAAGTGGGGTCAAAGGGTTCTATCCATTTACCATTTTTGCGTACGCGCATGAATCCAGTAGAGTGATCAAAAAGATTTTTGTAAAATTGAGATCTGGTCAGAAAATACTCATAATCCCGCCTGTTACCTAATTCTTTTGCTATCTGAGCAATACACCAGTCATCATAGGCATACTCAAGGGTTTTGGATACGGATTCGTGCTCCAGCTGAGCAGGGATGTATCCATATTTTCGGTAGTATTTAAGTCCGAATTGATCCTGTTCCGCACTGGTTTTCATTGCTTTGTAGGCATTATCAATATCATAATCTCGGATCCCTTTTATATATGCATCTGCAATTACCGGAATAGAATGGTATCCTATCATACAGTTGGTTTCCTGGGCAGCAAGTTCCCAGACGGGCAGAAGCCCGCTCTGTTCATACTTTTTCTGCATGGTTTTGATAAAATCAACAGTTCGTTGTTGCTCTATAATGGTAAAAAGCGGATGGAGTGACCTGAAGGTATCCCAGAGAGAAAACACAGTATGATTGACAAAACCGTCAGCTGTATGTATAGTACCGTCCATTCCCATATATCTGTTGTCAACATCCATAAACGTATTAGGAGCTATCATAGTATGATACAATGCAGTATAAAATATGGTTTTATCAGTTTCGTTCTCATCATACACTTCAATTTTACTTAGTTTTTCGTTCCAGGCTGTTTTAGCATTCAATTTTATTGTTTCGAAATCCCAGTCTGGGATATCCTGTTCCAGATTTTTACGTGCACCTTTGATACTGACTGCGGAAATACCAACTTTTACCAGAATTATACTTTTTCCTTCAGTGTTGAATCTAACAAACGCTTTCAGATCTTTTCCCTGTGCCTTTGTATTATTATGATTGATTTTTCCATTTACTACTGTACCATATTCATGAAAAGGTTCAGAAAATGCAGCAACAAAATAGAAACAGTGATTATTCGCCCATCCGGTAGATTGGCGATATCCGGTAATTTCTGAATTATTAGTGATATTGATCATAGAATGTACGGTCTGATCATGTATACCGGTAGCACAATCAATAATAAGATTAGCATAATCTGTGTTCGGATATGTATACCTATGGAATCCTGTTCTTGTGGTAACAGTGAATTCAGCTTTGATATTATAATCTTTTAGCAGTACTGAGTAGTATCCGGGAGAAGCTGCTTCCTGTTTATGATCAAATCGTGATCGGTAGCCAGAATCAGGATCATTTTTACTTCCGGAATTAACCATTAATTTCCCGGTGAAAGGCATAAATCTGATATCACCATAATCACTAGCCCCGGTTCCGCTTAGATGAGTGTGGCTGAAGCCCATTATGGAGGAATCTGAGTAATGATACCCTGAACACCAGTCCCATCCTTCTGTGTCAGTATCAGGACTTAACTGGACCATACCAAAAGGTAAAGTAGCCCCGGGAAAGGTATGCCCATGTCCTCCTGTGCCGATAAAAGGATCAACATATTTGGTATAATCAGTGGTTTCCTGGGCGAAAGCAAGCGTACCGGATAAAAACATAAATAAAATTAACAATTGTATGTTTATACTTTGTTTTTTTGTCATGATAAACTCCATATATGTTGAGATTGTTAGATAAGATATTATTATTTAAATGTATGAATATTACCTGATATAGTCAAAATTTATCTTGGGTAATCAATACGGTAATAAGGTTAATAGATGCTGTTGATTTTTGAATTACTAAGGTTTAAAATACAAAAATAAGGTTTTGTGATTTTTTCTACGACAAAACTCATGGACATGATGACCAAAGAAAGAAATCCTGGAAATCAAAGTCCTGATAAGAACTCGTGTTGTAGATTTAACTCACCCTGACGAGACTGTCAAAAAAGACAATCTATGTCTTTTCGAGGAAAAAAGCGACGAGGCATTTTATATCGAATACTTTCCTATGACCCGCCAGGAGACTGCTTCGTCGGCCCTGAGAGACAGGTCTCCTCGCAGAGACGTGGTTGACTGTTAGTATTGTTGTAAATAGTATATATTCAGGACTTTTTTCGACAGTCTTAACAGGGTCGCGACCCTATCAGGGGAGGGGATTAATTTAAACCACCCTTACTTTATTTCCTTATTAACATATTACCTTATTTCTAACTCGCAAAGAAGTGAGATGATTTTTTACAGTATAGAATGGGGGGAGGGCTAAACCTCAACCTCAACCTATGCTTCGCTACAACGCTTTCGGAAACATGAGCTCCCTGGCAGCATCATAGGCATAGGAATCAGTCATACCGGCAATAAAATCCACCACACAGCGTTCAGGATGATCGGATTTTTCATAAAGATGTTTTCGTTTAATAATAAAATTTCCAAAATGTTTGGCAAGATTCATAGAAGTGTTGTGATAGTAATTCTGATCAAAACCGCCTTTTTTGAATGTTTTTATCAAATAAAAATAAAGCTGTTCGAGGAGCCTGGTTATTATTTCATTGTTTTTAATTATGGAAGGGTGGTGATAAATATAGGTATAATTAAACTCCTTTAACTGTACCATTAATTCATATTTTTCGTCCGTGAAACATATATGATCTTCATTCTTAGAAGCTTTTATGACATCTTTTACCAGCGTATCTATGATCTCACCATTAGTACTGCCAAGGTTTTTTCTGATTATTTTCGGAACATCATGTATGGTAATCAATCCTATAGTAATGGCATCTTCAATATCTCTTCCCAGATATGCTATTTTATCAGAAAAACGTACTGCACAGCCCTCATAAGTAAGAGAAGATTTCTGTCGTTTCCCTATATCATCAACTTCACGATAGTCCTGCATTGGTTTTATGGTCTGCTCAAAATTTTCTCCACAATGAGACACGATACCATCTCTTACTGCAAAGGTCAGATTCAATCCTTTTCCATCTCTGGTTATTTTATCTACAACTTTTAAACTATGGGTTTCATGAATAAAACCGCCGATATTTGATGTTAATTTATTTAATGCTTTTTCTCCGATATGTCCAAAAGGAGCATGACCCAGATCATGTCCCAGAGCAATGGCCTGAGCAAGTTCTATATCGAGATCAAGTCCTTTGCAAATAGTACTGGCAATTGTGGATACATGCAGTACATGTTCTATACGTGTGCAGATATGATCATTCTGGGGTGAAAAAAATACCTGGGTTTTGTATTTTAAACGTCTGAAAGGAGTAGCATGGATTATAGCAGTCTGATCCCTAAAATAATCACCTCTGATATCCGGTCTTCGCGTGATTTTTCTGGAATGATAGACTGTATCTGATAATGGATTCTTCATTATATCTCCGGTTAATTATTTTTGTCTGATCAAAATTTCAATTATTGATTTCATAAGATTACTGTTATATCCTTTACCAGATATGTTATATTCAACTTCAGTAAGTTCCTGCTGATTAAACAGAAATTTACGAATAATATCAGTTTGCATATACGTCAGCATTGACAGATACTGATCACTTGCTTTCTGATGTGAATATGAATTGATTATAACAATTGAACCGGGAAGAGTTTTCATATTAGCTGCAAATTCTGATAATTTTTTTCTCCCTGATTCAGAAAGATGGATCAAATCTGCTGTAAAAATAGAATCGGTTCGAAACACTATTCGTTTAGCTGTATTCAAGGCAGAAATAGCATCTATATCCGCTCCTGCAGTCTGGTCAGTAGAATCAGATGACATAATATCGTCATAAATATCTCTGATTTTAACATATCTATAAGCATAAGTATTTTCAGTCTGCAGGTTAAATTCAAAGGTATAGTCGGAAGTTTCAGATTTTATCAACGGTATATATATCTTATTATCCTGACTTACCCAAACATCAACATGTTCATCCCTTCCAACTTCAAAAACCTGTAAATCTGCTCCTGGTCCATTAATAAGTATATTATCGGAAAATTTAACAACTAATGTACCTCCATCTCCAAGCGAAACAAATCCGCTGTCGTTGTCTGTTTTGCAATCCGGTTCTCCCAGAGCCTTATCTGTATCTTGATAGTCTAAAGCTGGTTCACCGCCGGTATGATACCCCAGTGCTCCGGGATCATAAAAAACAATAGAATCAGCATAAGAAATTTTTTTAAATAATACATTATATTGTTTTTGATTTACTGAAGATTCTTGTCCTGAATTTACTGTAGGGAAAATTATTAAAAAAGTCAGTATAAAGATAATGTTAATTTTTATTAATTGACTCATAAATCGAAATTAATTAAGCTAAAACACATATTTTTCAGAGAATATCATTTGAACAAAATGTGTAAAAATATATAATTATGTTCCAAAATAAACTTAATTTAATATAAGTCAAACTTTTAAAATGTCAAAATATTTTTTAATTAAAAATAAATATTATATTATTTTTAATTGACAAGAAACCTACATTTTATTACCTTTAATTGTTGTTATTTTATTATAAAATATATCTTTTTGATATATAGGGAGGATTTTTATAATTGAAAATTAAAAACTATAAGCACATATTATTTATTGTCATTATTTTATTTATTTTTTCTTCTCAAATGTGTCTTTCAGATTCCTTTGATTCAAACTATAAGTTTTTCACACCTGGATTAAATATTGGTATAGGATTACCTAAAATACCGATATCCCATTACCGCACTCCTATCTCAGTATGCGGAGGAGTAGTAACGTATTTTGGCATTACTAATAAACTAGCACTAAATATAAATGGAAATGCATTGTATACCTTTAATCTGGGTTCAGTTTTAAAAGGAAAAAGCAATTTGAAATTTAACCTGATATGGGGGAATGTATGTCTTGATTATAAATTGAAAGCATCTTTACATTCAGGATCTTATGTTTCGTCTGGAATTGGATATTATAATCTGTATCAAGAATTTGATGACGATAAAGACAAGGTCAACACTGCGGGATTTACTATAGGAGTTATTACAAATAAAATTGGCAGGAAAACAATCTCACAATTTGAAGTAAGATGGCATTTACTTTTTAAACCACAGCCAAAACCTCAGGTTTTAACTGTTAAATTTGGGTTTTTATTTTAATTTATGTCGGAAAAAAAAATAAAAATTAAAAAACGTTTAAAAAAATTTCGAAAAAAAATCACTTATTCTGATGCATTTTTAAATATTATCTCATCATTATCTGCTTTTTTGATTCAGGTATATCAGAGAACTCTGAAAATACATTTTTATCTCCATCCGGAAATGGAAAACATTGATCGATCTAAAGCTATTTATAGTTTCTGGCATGGTCGTCTTTTTTTATTGGTTCCCTATTTTAAAGAATGGGGAGTATGTCTTTTAATTGATTTAAGCTGGTCAGGTGAAATAATTGCACGAATTTGCAGTAAATTGGGCTATAAAATTGCTAGAGGATCCAGTAAAAGAAAAGGGGTGAAAGGATTAATACATCTAAAAAGAGCTTTTGATCAGGGATGGTCTGGAGGAATAGCAGTTGATGGACCCAGAGGCCCCCGGCTTAAATCAAAGGGGGGGAGTATTTTTTTATCTAAGAAGTCACAATATCCGATTATTCCTTTAACGTATTCCTCAGACCGTAAATGGATTTTAAATACATGGTGCCATTTTATGATTCCCAAACCTTTCTCAAAGTGTTTTATTTCTATGGGGCCACCTATTTGGGAGGCAATGGAAAATAATAATTTTAAGACCGAGGATCTTGATAACATTTTAATGAAAGCAACTGATAATTGTGATAAAAAAATAGAAAAAACATTCTGATATGAAAACAAAATTAAAAGTAAAAACATTGGATTCTGATGTATCAATCCAGGATTTTAAAAAAATTCCCAAAGCCCCAATAACTGTAATTTTAGATAATCTAAGAAGTGCCTTTAATGTTGGATCAATTATTCGTACTTCTGATTGTGCTTTGGTAAAGAAAGTTATCATGTGCGGTATAACTGCACATCCTCCCCATAAAAAACTGGAAAAGACCGCTGTAGGCACTCTTGATTATGTAGATTGGGAATACGAACCCTTTTTGATCGATGCTGTTAAAAAACAGCAAAAAGAAGGTATACCAGTTATTGCCCTTGAAACTACAAATAAAAGTAAAAAAATCTGGGATTTTAAATTTCCCTTACCGGTATCAATTGTACTCGGTAATGAAGCATTGGGAATTTCAAAAAATATACTTGAAATTGCTGACAGTATTATCGAAATTCCCATGTTGGGATTCAAGAATTCAATTAATGTTGCTGTTGCTTGTGGAATAGTCATTCATGAGATACAACGGCAACATTGGTCAATATATCCAAAATAAAAATGATGGGCACAAAAATGAAAATAATTTTCACAGCAGTAATTTTGTTCTTAAGCTGTCAGATAAACTCAGATAATATTAAATTTACTGATCAAGAAAAGGATGATTTTTTTATGGCAAAAAGATTATCAATGGTAGAGAAACAATTAAAAAACCGGGGCATTAAAGATTCTTTAGTGCTTGGCGCTATGAAAAATGTAAAAAGACATCTATTTGTACCTCAGAGAAACCGTTTAGAGGCATATGAGGACGGGCCATTGCCAATTGGACACGGTCAAACAATTTCTCAGCCATATATAGTGGCATATATGACTGAAAAGTTAAATCTTGACGGTACAGAAAAAGTTCTGGAGGTCGGAACAGGTTCCGGTTATCAAGCTGCTGTACTAGCAGAAATAGGATGTGAGGTATATACAATTGAAATTGTTGAAGAATTAAAAATTCGTGCTGAGAAGACTCTCCAGAAACAGGGATATGATAATATTCATTGTAAATATGGAGATGGTTATAAAGGATGGCCGGAATATGCTCCCTATGATGCTATCATAGTAACAGCAGCTCCTCCTGAAATTCCTGAAAAATTAGTAAATCAATTAGCTCCGGATGGAAGAATGATATTACCCAAAGGATCGGTTTTTCAAGAGTTGATTTTAATAAGAAAAGTTGAAGGAAAAGTCCACAAAAAGAGATTGTTGCCAGTCAGATTTGTACCGATGATTAAAAAATAGAATTTATAGCAATACATACCATTCTGAAATGGGTTATTTCAATTTAATATTCATCGGCATAAATGCTGGAAATATCATTTTTTATATGATATAAACGTTATATCGTATAATTAATAAAACAGATCACATAAAATCCTAATCATTGTTTTATGTTTACAATAAATGGCATTAATATCAATAATATATAACAGTTGGTAATCATTTAATTTAAAATTCTTTTGTTGTCCAGTATAGGATTTTATAATTTATAAAATTAACTGTGCAATAAACTTTTGATTTTATTAAAAAAATAAATATTCTGAATTGAATAAAATTTATCTTAACTTGGTATGAACTTTGCTAAAATTTAAATGAATAATATTTTATGAAAAAAATGTAAAGGATATATTCCGCTTGTTTTTAAAAAAGAAAAATCACTCTCCCATCGATTCTGACATAAATCAATCATTGATTAATTGGATTAGCGGAAAAGATTTATTCGGATTTTCATCGGATCCTTGGCAGAGAATACAAAACATATTAATAGAGCTACAAAAACGTAGTTTATCTGAACAAGTGTTATTATTAAATTGGAATAAGAGAAAAGAACAGAGAATTATTTCAACTGCTCCGGTAAATGAAGAGCCAATTATTAATTCCAGACTTCAATTAAGTCTGTTAAAAAAAGGATTTGTTAAAAAAGATATATTATTTTATGAGGATTTTTCTATCGATACATTAATTGATGATCAATTTAAAATTGATAATTGTTATTCTTTGATCTTCAGTCCGGTGAATATCAAGAAGAATTTTATTGATGTTTTGTTACTTATAAATTATACCGGGTGGAGAAGTAAGGAAAAAATTACTGAGTTTATTTCATTCATTTCTTCTGTAATAGCATTTGCCTTGCAGAATGCACGTTTGTATGATGAATTGAAACAAAAAAATGAAGAGCTGAAGAAATGGACAGCAAATATAGAAGATAGAATTGATGCTGGAACAAAAAAAATTCTTGAGAAAGAAGCACAGTATCATGCATTATTTGATAATATTAGTAATGGTATAATTGTACATAGTAAAGATGGTACAATAGTTGAAATCAACAATGCTGCCTGTGATCTGTTCGGGATAAAGAAAAAAAGAATACTCAATACAAAAATAGAGTCTTTGACAATAGATCAAGAATATAAGAAACAGGAAGAATATTTTAATAAGATTATGAAAAATGAACCTGCTGAATCTATTGAAACTATTTTATTAAAAAGTGATAATTCAAAATTTAACGCAGAATTAAAGAGTAATGTAGTAAAATTTCGAGGGCAGGATGTCATTCAGACATTTATTAATGATATAACGAAAAAGAAAGAATTAGAAACAAATCTCAGAGATTCAAGAGAAAAATATCGTATTTTGATAGAATCCAGTATATTGGGTATTTATATTGTACAGAAAGGATTTATTGAGTTTACGAATGAAATGTTCAGAATAATCAGCGGATATACTGAGAATGAACTGAGAGAAATTGAATTTTTTGATTTGATCGATGCTGAAGACAGAAGTAAAATTGTTAGTCAGCATGAACGTTTAGAAAAGGGAGAATCAACAAGCTTTAGAGATGAAATCCGTCTGATTCGTAAGGACAAAAAAAGATACTGGTGTGAGTTACATATTTCTAATATAATTGTCAATCAGAAGAATGCAGTGTTCGGATATATGGTTGATATATCTGAACGGAAAAATCTTGAATTACAACTTCTTGAAACCCAGAAATTGAAGTCACTCGGTACTTTGGCAGGAGGAATAGCTCATGATTTTAATAATCTTTTAGGTGGAATACTTGGATATTCATCCCTATTATTAAGTGATATTGCTGATGACCATCCTTTTTATAATGATATACAGGCAATTGCCGAGACTGCAAAACGAGGTGCAGAATTAAGTAACAGGATACTGGCATTTGCCAGAGGCGGAAAATATCAGGTAACTAAGATTAATATCAATAACTTAATTAATGACGTTGTAGCAATTCTTTCACATTCACTTGACAAGTCAGTAATAATTGAAACCAATCTTGAAAAAAATATTTGGCCGGTATACGGTGATTCTCGCCAGATCCATCAGGCTATTCATAACATCTGTTTAAATGCCCGGGATGTCATGCCGGAAGGTGGTAAATTAACAATAACCTCAAAAAATATTACAATTCACAAATCTCATAAAGAAGTTATATCAAATGTAGTAAAAGGTGATTATGTGAAAATTATTATTGAAGATACTGGTCCGGGCATGGATAAAAAGACAAAATTAAAAATTTTTGAACCTTTTTTTACCACTAAACCTCAAGGAGAAGGTACCGGCTTAGGTATGTCTATGGTATACGGAATTGTAAAAAATCATAAAGGATATATTAAAGTTGAAAGTGAAGTAGGGAAAGGTACGAAAATTATAATATTTTTACCTAAAATAATAGAGGATACAATAAATAATAACAATAAAAATATTAGCCATTCTGATTCAAATTTAATATTGTTTGTTGATGATGAAGATATTATTCGTGAAGTTGGCGAAAAGATGCTTAATAGAGGAGGGCATGAAGTAATATTAGCTAAAAACGGTAAAGAGGCAGTAGAAATATTTAAACAGAATCAAAAAAAAATATCGCTGGTCATTATTGATATTATTATGCCAGTTATTGATGGCATAGAGGCAAGCAAAATTTTAAGAGATATAGATCCTAATATTAATATTATCTTTACCAGTGGTTATGGTCCGGAGGACAGGCCGGATTTACTTCAGTTAAACGGAGAATATTTTATTAAAAAACCCTTCCAAACAGAAATGTTTATTGAGAAAGTTAATGAGATTATGTCACATAAGTGATTGAATGGTATAAATAAATGAACGAAATCAAAGACAAAATTTCCGGGAAAAATCTTAATCTTTCACAACTACCTGAAAGAGTCTATAAAGAATTCTATTCTAAGGTAGATATTCTTTATTTTTTGATTAATAATAACTATCAAATTGAATCCTGTAATGTTATTGCACAGGAAAAACTGGGTTTTACAGATGTTGAAATACTGGGTAAAAAATTTACAGATTTTTTCAGTAAAAAATATACTACTGAAATTGAAACATTATTAAGTCAATGTTTTAAAAAAGGTTTTATTCGTGGATTTCGATCATACATTTCTGGCAAAACCGGGAGTTTTCCGGTTAATATCAACGGCTTATATCAATATGACAAGACCGGAAAACCAAAATTCATCCGATTGTTTCTTCATGATATCTCAGAAATAGTACGTTTACAAAAAGAAAGAGATTTTTCTAATAACAATATTAAAAGAATTACAAAATATGAAGTAAATGTATCTGATCTTAAAGATATGTTAAGTGATATACATGAGATTCTACATGCATGGGAGACGGGTATAGTAATTAATCAGAAATCATTTGAGAATATTTTTATAAAAAAATCATCCAAAGATAAACGACTGTATGTGAACAGAAAGGATGATTATATTCTCTGGGATTATAACATCTGGCAGAGTATAATAAATTCCTGTCCGGAAGTCTCATCAGCATCGGTGAGTAGTAATGGTACCTGTCTGATTGAAGATTTGTCCGATTTTGTATTGGGAATTAAATCTGAAGAATTAAAAAATAATCTTGTTTCTTTAACTGATTATGAATCATTATTACTTACTCCTCTATTTAATGATAAAATAAATGGATATTTAGTAATTCTTGGGAAAAAACAAGGAATGTGGAACAGTAATGATATACATTTTTTGGAAAATAATACTGAGATTATAGAAAAAGTTATTCAGCTAAAGATCGATAAAGCTCCTCAGGCAGATGATATCACAAAATCAATTATAAACTCTCCGTTGCTGGGGATTTTATGTATTAAAGATGATAAAATAGAATTCGTAAATGAATGGGTTTGTGAAATCCTGGGAACCACTCAGAAAAATTTAAAAGGAAGAAACATATTTGACTTTCTTCCACCTGAATCTATAGAAAAAATACAAAAGTTACGAAGTGATGATAATGATAAGAAAATATGTGATATACATATTTTCACTAGTGACAGCAGTCGGTGTGAAATAAAATGTTCGATAACAAAAGTTATTCATGATAACAAAATATCTGAATTATGGTATTGGATTAATCAGAGTGATGAACAACGCTTAAAGGAACAGTTAGTTCAGGCTAGAAAAATGGAATCACTGGGCATACTGACAGGTGGTATTGTACATGATTTTAATAATCATTTAGCTTCAATATTAGGTTTTAGTTCGCTTCTTAAGGAGGAAGTTGCAAAAGATAATCAATTTTATGATGATATAATTCAAATTTCCAATTCTGCTGAAAAAGCCTCTGATTTAGCAGAAAGACTTTCGGCTTATTCTAAGGGAAGTTCGTATATTGTGAATTCTCTCGATGTAAATCAATTAATTAGAGAAGTAGCAACTATCCTTTCCAGAACTCTTGAAAACAATAAATCAATACATGCCGAATTATCACCGGATATTGAGTTAATCAAAGCAGATGCAAGTCAAATACAACAGGCTATTCTTCAGGTAGCATTAAATGCCAGAGATGCCATTCCTGATGGTGGTAAAATATTTTTCAAAACCCGCAATATTGAATTAAAGGATACGAATATTTGTAAAATGTATAATGCTGTACCTGGTAGATATGTACAAATTGAAATAAGTGATAATGGTCATGGATTCAGCAGTGAATTAAAAAATAAAATTTTTGATCCGAATTTTACTACAAAAAATGTTGAATCTAATAAAGGTATGGGATTAACCATGGTTCAGGAAGTTATAAAAAAACATTCCGGTTTTATTTCAGTTTTTAGTGAAAAGAACAGAGGGACAGTCTTTAAAATTAATCTGTCAACTCAAAAGAAAAAAACAAAAACTACGGAAACAACTAAAAATATAAAACCAATGTTAGGAAAAGAAACAATTCTTTTAGTTGACAGTGAAGCAATTATCAGAGAGACGGCTCGTAAAATGCTTAACCGTTATGGATATAAAGTTATCAGTGCTGAAAACAGCTCTGAAGCTATTGCAATCTATAAAAAATATAAAAACAGAATTGATATGATCATTCTTGATCTTACTTTGTCAGGAATGCCTATAAAAAAAGTAATAGCCTGGTTCAGGAAGATTAATTCTGATGTTAAGATTATTGCTACTGCCAGAAAAGGTGAAAAAGAAAAGTTAGAAAATATGTATACTCAGAAAGTAACTGGATTTATTGAGAAACCGTTTGAAATACGTCCATTACTTTCTAAAATTCGTTTATGTATTAATGGATAGATTATATGAAGACATCCTTATCATATGATAGTAACGTTATGAAAAGACTCATTGCTGATGTTGTGCATAAAATTAAGAATGGATTAGGAGGGATAAGTGGATATGCAACATTACTTGAAAGGGAATTCAGCCATGATGATCCAAGAATCCGATTTATAAAGAAAATAAATGACGGGGTTATTGGAGTCAATGAAGTTTCGATAAAATTAATGTCATTAGTCAGAATCAGAGAACTTCAAAAAGATAAAATAAAAATAGAATACCTGTTCAGAGAGATATTAAAAAATATTTCAGATAATGATGAAAATATCATTAATAAACTTTATTTTGATAATAATTTCCAGGGAAAATATATTGAAATTGTTTCAGATCAAGATCTTTTAGGTGAACTTTTTAAAAATTCAATACAATTTATTCAGCTTATCGACGGGGAAATTATTAAAATTCAGGTAAACCCTTTAAAAGATAAAAATCTTTCCCTACAAATATATTTTAAGAAAAATTTTGATACGTATAATAATTTTTCTGACTATATTAATAATTTAATGCACGAATCCAGATATCTACATGAAAGATTGTCCTTTGCTATTATGCAAAATATGATAAATTTATTACATGGTAATTATTCTACACTATCAGAAAATGATGGAGTAAGTATTTTAAAATTTGAAATTTAAAACATATAGGTATTCAAGTGAAGAAAAGTAACAAAAAAATATTAGTCATTGACGATGAAGAAATGATTCGCGAATTATTGAAAGATACATTTGAAAAGGAAAAATATATCGTTGAAACTGCAGAAGATGGTAATGTCGCTTTTAATATGATACATTCCAATAACTATAATCTTATCATAACAGATATACGACTTCCGGACATCAGTGGAATGGAAATACTTGAGAAGATTAAAGCAAAACATCCGAATATTGGTGTTATTATGATAACTGCTTATGGTTCTATAAAGAGTGCAGTTAAAGCCATGAAAGATGGAGCATTTGATTACATTGCAAAGCCTTTTGAAATTGATGAAATTAAAATTGTTGTACAGAAATATTTTGAATTTGAAGATTTGAAAGTTGAGAATAAATATTTACGTTCTGAACTGGATAAAAAATTCAGTTTTAAAAATATTATTGGAAACAGTTTATCCATGCAGAATGTTTTTACAACAATAGAAAGAGTTGCCAAAAGTAAAGCGACTGTATTAATTCAGGGTCCCAGTGGTACTGGTAAAGAGCTTATTGCCAGATCGATTCATTATAACAGCGATAGAAAAAATGGTCCTTTCATTACCACTAACTGTGCTTCCCTTCCTGAAAGTTTAGTTGAAAGTGAACTATTTGGTCATGAGAAAGGAGCTTTTACTGGTGCATATAAAACCAATAAGGGCCGTTTTGAAATGGCTGATGGAGGCTCACTTCTTTTAGATGAAATTTCTGAAATAAGTCTTGGTCTTCAGGCAAAGTTATTACGCGTATTACAAGAAAAAGAAATTGAACGAGTAGGCGGAGGTAAAGTTATTCCTGTTGATGTTAGAATAATTGCGACGACAAATAAAAATTTAAAAAAAGAAGTAAAAGAAAAGAGATTCCGGGAAGATCTATTTTATAGATTAAATGTTGTACCAATAAAAGTTCCCAAAATATCAGAAAGAAGAGATGATATTCCGTTACTTATTCATCATTTTATTAAACTGTATTGCCAGGAAAACAATTATCCTGAAAAAAAGATTTCTGAAAAAGCACTACGGATCTTAACTAACAGAGATTGGCCAGGTAATGTAAGAGAAATTGAAAATTGTGTTGAAAGAGCTGTAGTACTATCCGGTCCAAAGTGCAAGGAATTAGAATTAAAACATTTTTCCCTTCAGGATCAATTTATTCATGATGAAACCTATGATTTTTCCAAAGATATGACATTAAGAGAAATAGAGCGGGAGATGATTTTAATGAAAATAAAAAAATATAATGGTAACAGAACAGAAACAGCAAAGAGTTTGGGGATAAGCGTACGGACGCTGAGAAATAAATTAAATGAATATCGTAAAGAAGGAATTGATGTTTAAAAAAACGGAAAATCTAGCCGTTTATTACAGGAAAAGCTTGCCTTTTATAAATTAAATAATATCGTTTATTTTTATATTTGATTTTATAAATAATTGTTTTTTATATATTTAAGTATTTCTATTTTTTGTGGCATGGATGTTGCCTTTTCAAAGAGTGATTGTGAGAAAAAAAGTATTATTATAAACCGGAGGGTAACATGAAAAAAGTAAAAACCCTTTTATTTGTGGATGATGAAAAAGAAATACTTGATATTTTAGTTGATTTATTCAAGGATGAAGAATATGAACTTCACACAGCCACAAAAGCAGAAGAAGCGAGGAGTATTATGAAAAAACATAAAGTTGATTTTGTACTTTCAGATTTAAAACTTCCAGATGATTCAGGGTCTGATTTACTTACTGATATTCGTAATAATAATCCTGGCACTATAAGAGTTTTGACATCCGGATATCTTGATCTTAAATTTGGAAACATCAGTGAAAACAAAGAAGACGGCACTCTATATCTCTCAAAACCCTGGGATCTTTTTACATTAAAACAATTAGTAGAAGAACGGTTAGAAAAAAGCTTATGAAATATCCTCAAAAAGTATTATACATCGATAACGATAATACCCAAAGTAACACGGTTAAGAAAGCTTTAACAGATTCATCTTTTTTTTGTATACTTTCTGAATCTGGAGAAGCTGGTCTTAAGAATATTTTAAAAAATAGACCTGATATAGTTTTTGTAAATGATTCGCTACCGGATATGAATGCAGATTTATTTATTAAAAAAATAAAAACTCAACCGGAATTTAAGAATTTAAAAAGTATATCATATATTTTAATATCATCTGACCATAAAATTAACTCATCAACATTAAATAAATTAGGATATCATTCGTGTCTTAAAAAGCCTTTTGAGACTTCGGAACTGATAAATTTTATCAACAATATTTTAACAACTAAATATTTTTCAAACAGCAGTAAAAAATTAAAACCTTCTACTCCAAATGGAAAACGTTTTCTGGAAAGTATTTTAGAAAGCTCAGTTGAATCAATTTTTACTACTGATAAAAAAGGATATATAACCTATTGTAATAAAGCATGTTTAAAATTATTTAAATATAAATTTGAAGAATTTGTTGGTATTAATATTTGTGAACTGTTGAACAATGGATCTACAGAATTGTTGCGAATATTAAATACCATAAAAACTGTTGGTAAACTAACTAATTATAAAACAGAGTTAATGCAGAAAAATAAAGAAAAAATACCTGTAAGTCTTTTTATGTCACAAATGAAAGATATTGATAATAATATCATTGGATACTTAGCATTAACTATGAATCAGCATGAAGATTTAAATAAATCTTCTTCTCAAAGATCAGAAAAATTAGCTATAATACTGGAAACAGCAATAACAGTTAATCATGCCATAAACAATCCTTTAGTCCCTATACTCGGTCATGCGCAATTTTTATTACAGGATGAACGAATAGTTGATGAAGATATCCGAAAACGATTAAATATTATAATTAATAATGCATTACGTATAAAAAATATAACACAGAAACTGACAAGAATCTCTAAACCTGTATCTAAAGAATATATAAAAGGGACAAAAATGCTTGATTTGGATGCATCAATCTAATTTCAAGCAATATAAATTCATAATAATAGCGCTCAATATAAGATTTTAGTATTTAATTTAAACATTAAATATTGTAATGTTTTTATATGGTTAGAATTCATCCAATATTTAATATGTAATATTTAATTTGCCTCAGCATTATCTAATTAAATCCAATAGAAATAATATATTAAATCAATTTTAAAATAGTCATTAATATTAATGGCAAACTATTTGCAACAGGTTTTAATGAGATTGATATTAGGTATTAATTTTTGGAGGAGATAGAGATGAGACGGAATAAAATAATTTTATTTTTGACTATTATAATAATAAGCAGTTCGTTATATAGTCAAAGTTTTACTGACAGATTAATTATTGGAGGTAATATAATTGGTTGTAATCAGCAAGATCAGTCTTCCCGTAGTTGGCCAGGAAAAGGTATGGGACCAGGAGCAGAGTTATTTCTGCAGTATAATATCAACAAAGATTTATTTGTAAATGCAGGCACAGGTTTTATAACTGCTACAGATAAATTTTTTGGATGGGATAATCAAAAAGTAACATTGTTCCCATCGTTCAGAGTAGATCTGGGGTATAATTTTATTACTTCCGGTAATTTATCAACCTATATTAATGCTGGAGTTTTAGGTTTTAAATCAAAATATGAAAACATAAGTTCTGATGTCGAAAAAGATATGAAATATGATGCAGCCGTATCCGGCGGTCTTGGTTTAAACTATAAACTTAATGATCAGGTTTCATTGAATGCCAGCGGAAGCGGTAATTATGCATTAACGTCCGCTGTTACGGGAGGTGAAACAAAGCCTTTATTTTTGTTAGCCAAAATGGGAGTTAGCTATTCATTGAACAAAACAAAACAACGTGACACCTATGATCAGGAGGAAATTGAATATCCGTTTTCCGGAGATGAAATAGCTCTTGATGATATTTTTAATACTGAAGAAGGTGGAGAGGTATCGGAAAGAACTTCGCAAACCGACCAGGAATCTGTCAGTGAGGAAGATGCATTAGATTTACTTTTCCAGGCAGCTGAAGAAGAATCCGGTACTGAAGGAACCTATGATAATTTATTTTCAGAATCAACGGAAACTGAACCGGCTACTACTTCAACGATTGTAAGTCAAATCAATGAATTAAGAGATAAAATCAATGAACGTGACCGCATTATCAGTGAATTAAGACAAAAAGTAAATAAAAACGAAGAAATAATTTCTCGCTATGCTGGAAAAGATATGAGCACTACCAGTGATACCTATACCAACTATGTAAATAATGGTGATTTTACTCAATCATATAAACAAGCCTTACAAATGTTTTATAATAAAAAATATGATCAGGCAATTAATATGTTTCAAAATCTCATGAATTCAAATCCTGATCATCAATTAGCAAGTAATTGTCAGTATTGGATTGGTGAAAGTTATAATGCACAAGGAAGTTACAGAAAAGCTTTAAATGCATTTAAATCTGTTTTAAATTATAATAAATCGTATAAATTTGATGATGCTTTGATTATGAATGGTGTTATATATATGAAAATTGGTGAAGTAGAAATGGCAAAAAAGAATTTTCAGCAACTGGTAGAAAATTATCCCGACAGTGAATATGCTCCTAAAGCGATGAGATATCTAGGTAGATTATAATAAACTGTATCTTTTGTTATTAAGGGGTCATTGTAATTAAAACACAATGACCCTTTTTTTATACCATTTGATTCTTGCAAAATTCCTTTAATTTTTTTACTTTAGAAATTAAGAAATTGTGTGGATTTAGATTCTGATAAAATTCAATTTTATATATAAATCTTATAAAAGTACTGAGAATTATAAGGAGCTGACAATGCATACATCAAGAGAAAATACTGAAAAACTGATTGAAACAATTAAACATGAATTAAAAGATTCAATTAATCCTTACATTCTTGATAATGTAAATTCTCATGTAATTAACCGGATAAAAAAAGAATTATCTTCTGAACAGGAGTATAGAGTTAAAACCTATAAAAACGGAAGAGAGATCACTGTAAAAATATATCCAGTTGGAAATCTAAAAAGACTTGCAGAACAAAAAGCTCAGGAAGTCCTGATGAACGGGAAAAAGATCACATTACCGCATATGGGTGCATTTGAACGATTTGTTGTACATGATTATTTAAAAAGTCGTAATGGAATCAAAACTCAAAGTTTTGGAAAAGAAGGTAAGGACAGACATATAAAAATTTATCCATTATTTGGAAGAGAACCTAAAAAAGCAAAGAAAAAATTAACTATTTAATAATCGTCAATATTTTTAGGAGAATATTTTTCTATGGAAAAAGAAGTAATGATCGTTGATGATGATCTTTCAGTTCTTCAGACATGTCAAAAGATTATCAGAAGGAATAATATAAAAGTCAGAACCGCAGAAAGTGGTAAGGAATGTCTCAAGGAACTTGAAAAGGGATTTAAAGGAATAATTTTAATGGATATTATCATGCCGGAAATGGACGGATGGGATACAATAGAAGAGATTGTGAATCGCGGTTATATTAAAAATGTGATTATAACTATGTTAACCGGTAAGGACCAGCCCGGGGAAAAAATGGATCATTTAAAAGAATACGTGTTGGATTATATTCGGAAGCCTTTTGATGCACAGGATTTAATAAATCTTGTTAAACGATACTTATCATATTTAGAATAATATTTCCTTATGGCATTATCAAATATTGCAATCATCGGATCATCGGCAGGAGGCCCCCGGATTTTAAAAGAAATATTTACTGAACTTCCGGTTTTGAATGGATCAATTATTGTTATCCAGCATATGCCGGAATTTGTAAATAAATCGTTTACAGAAGAATTAAATCGTTTAACAGAAATGGAGGTAGTCATTCCTGATTACGGACATGAAATTGCTCCTGGTACAGTATACATAGCACCAAGTGAATACCATTGTGAATTAATCAATAACTCAAAAATTAGATTGTATAAGGGAGAAAAGGTAAATTTTGTGTGTCCATCTATTGATGTAACCATGAAGTCAGTGGTTAAGAGATCATATATGAACATTATTGGTATTATTTTAACCGGTATGGGGAGTGATGGTAAAGAAGGTATCAGACATATTAACAGTATATATGGAACAACCATAGCCCAGGATAAATATTCAAGCATTATTTTTGGTATGCCAAAAGAGGCCATTGAAACCGGATGTGTGGACTATGTATTAAATCCGGAACAGATTAAAGAGAAGTTGATTGAGTTGATGTCGTAAAATAAAAACTGCAGGGATTTTTCTAATATATGTAAAAAACTGGAGTTGTCGAAAAAATTTAAAAATACCTTAAACGCAGAGATCGCTGAGAATATCGCAAAGAATGTAAATAACTAATAATTATAAATTTATCACTTTGCGTTTACTGCGAAATTTGCGTTGAAATTTTATTTTTAATCAGTACCAGGGTTTGTTTTTGTGAGGTACTGATTTTGTTTTTATTGAATGGTTGTATCAGAAATCCAGGGGAAAGGGTGCAGGATGGATTCCTGACAGAGACACTCGAGGATGACACTCCTTTTGATCTCAGAACACGGATTAACGATTTATGATTTGTGATCTTTTTGTGCACTCATATATGAGTTTTTGCTAATAATTTTTAACTTCTCAAATCACATATCGTTAATCTTTGTTCTTAAATCTATTAAAACTCGGGTTTAAAAAAGCGAAAATGTATAGTGAAATGTTGAAGAGTGGTATAGTTGACTTGATTATTTTTTTAAATTTAACTATATTTATCAGGATTACATAACTGATACCTATTTTTTAGGGATACTATTATTAATGAAAAAACCGTTATGGTGGGATTGGGAACTTGAGATAACCTCACATATTGAAAAACGGATGATTCAGCGTGGATTTAATGAGATAGAACTCCGGACAATGATTCAAAATGCACATAAATTAATCTCCGATAAATTACAACACAGGTGGTGTATACAAACTCATCATAAGGGCAGGAAGTGGGAAGTAATAATTGAACCTGACTTTGATGATATGTGTATAACAGTTATAACAGCTTATCCTAAGGAATGATTGCATGCAAAATAAATATTTAGAAATAACTTTTCGAAAAGGCAAACCATTAGCTGCATATCTGTATTTTTCTAAAAAAACAGTAATTAAAGCAGTAAAAACAGAACAAATGGCTTCAGGATTGGTCGTAGATTATGATGAAAATGACAAACCTATTGGTTTAGAAATTATAACACCCCAACAAGTTACTGTTACTGAAATCAATAATGTTCTGTCTAGGCTTGCAATTTCTCCAGCCTCCGATGAAGAACTTTCACCCCTAAAAGCAGCATAGATTATTCTTATTTTGTGAAGATTAGCAATTTAAACACCCGGGGTCTTTAGAAACAGACACCCGAGGTTTTTAGTTACTCTGATTCTGTCATTCCCGAATGTTTGTATCGGGAATCCAGAAAAGAGGGTGAAGGGTGGATCCCCGACAAAAGCATTCGGGGATGACAAGTGAATGGTATTTGGTTCAGTCCTTGATAAATCCTTCGGAATTCGGGGTCGCTATCGGTATCGCAATCGAGTTATATAGAGACCTCAAAGGTCTGCCAGACCTTTGAGGTCTATGAGGTGCTAAGTGATTTATTTGTTAGTAGTTCACTCTGATAAAAAATGATTTTTCCTTGATACTTTCTCTATTTTTATTTACATTGATATACCAATAATATAAATCATTATCAGAATAGGAGGGTATCATGTATAAAAGAGTCATACTAATACTCCTTTTCCTGGGAATAACAGGTCTTTACGCCCAGCATGCCAGGGGTAAGAGTAAGGCAGGGGAAATTAACAATCCATTTAAAAAAGATACAGAAATAAAAACTGGATCAGAACTTGTTTGTGAAGTTTCATACAATGATCCCTCTGGTGATATATCGCTTACTGAAGGTGAAACCGGTGAAATTATGGTTTTAGTGAAAAACACCGGTGACTATACAGTAACACGACCAAAACTTGAGATTCAGTATAAAACCAGCTGGGAAACACAACCAAAGAATATTGTAAAATTTTTGGATTCTATAGAACCGGGTGGTACAGGAAGTTATACCAGTAATATAAAATGGGATGCACGGCTTCCGACCGGCACTATAACCTATACTGCAAAAGCGGTGGATAGAAGTTCGGGTTTTGAAACCGAAACTGCAGAGATTGCTTTTGATATTACAACCAAAGGCACTGAGTCTGCAGAGCCGGTATTTGTGGATGTGGATAGAAATATTCCCAGGGTTCGAACAAGTAATCCGTATGGAATTGCTGTGGTTATCGGGAATGAAAACTACACCCATAAAGATGTACCGGATGTTGAATATGCTCATAATGATGCCACTACCGTTAAAAAGTACCTGAAAAACATGTTAGGATACAAAGAAGACAATATCATTTTTATTGAAAATGCAAGCAAATCGGATTTTGAGCGTGTATTTGGTACAGAAAGTGTACCTGAGGGGAAGCTCTATAACTGGGTGAGGTCTAACAGATCGGATGTGTTTATTTACTATAGTGGACATGGTGCACCGGATATGAAAAATAAAAAGGCCTATTTTATGCCCTCAAACAGTGATCCCAATTATGTGAGAATAGACGGGTATCCTCTGGAAGTATTTTATAAAAATCTCAATACCATTCCGGCAAAATCAATAACCGTAGTGTTGGATGCCTGTTTTTCCGGCGGTTCCCAGAAGGGTATGATTTTGCAAAAGGCAAGCCCCATGTATATTGATGTAGATTTTCCTTTTTACGGAAATAAAATAAATTTAATTACCAGTGCATCCGGTGCTCAGATTTCCAGCTGGTATCCTCAGGCCAATCATTCCCTTTTCACCTATTATTTTCTCAGAGCTTTGCGGGGAGAAGCAGATAAAAACAGAGATCGTCATATCACCCTGAAAGAAGTACATCAGTATGTAAATGATAATGTTCCCTACATTGCCCGGCGTATTTACGGAAGAGAACAAACTCCAACCATGAAAGGTATCGCTGAATATATATTGTGTTCGTTTTAATAATTTATAAAGGTCTGTAAGGATTAATTATGATATATAAACATTTCTTGGCAGTTTATTTAATATTAGTTGCTGTATATAGCATTCCGGTGCAAAGCCAGACCAAAGCCCAGTGGATTACCTGTACCGGAGAAGCACTGATACAGAATATCTCCAATGAAGAAGCACAAGTTATTGCCAAACGTAAAGCCAGATTAAATGCCATTGAGAAAGTATGCGGAGTGCAGTTACAGGCAGAATCACTGGTAAAGGATTTTATGTTAGCTGGTGATTTTATCCATTCCATTGCATACGGGCATGTGGTTGATGAAAAAAATATGCAATGGCAGACAGAGTCAATACCTCCTGAAGATCCCTCTGCTCCTCCGGTTATTAAATTAACCGTAACCATGGAAGCTAAAGTAAAACCAGTTGAAGATAATCCTGATCCTTCTTTCAAAGTGAATCTTCAGTTGAACCGGAAATCCTTTGATTCAGGAGATGAGGTGATCTTTACCATATCTTCCACCCGGGATTGTTATATCACCATTATTAATCTTGCAGCCAATGATTCCGTATATGTGCTATATCCCAATACCTATCATAAAGACAATTTGATTACTTCTAAAGAAAAATTAATATTTCCTTCCAGAAGTGACAGAGAATCAGGATTTCATGTCCGGGTATCTGCCTTACAGGAACACAAAAAGGATACTGAAATTGTTAAAGTAATTGCTACTAAAAAGAAAGTTGATTTTTTATTCGACATCGCCAAAACGGATGGGTTTGGTGTAATGGGTACTCCTAAAATGGCCATGACCCGGCTGGCCCGCCGTCTTTCTGAAATACCTGTTTCAGAACGGGCTGAAGCAACGGAAATGTATACGGTGTATAATAAGAAATAGATTTATGTGAGAGATGGTGAGGTGGACTCCACTTCCAAAGTGGAGTCCACCTAAGAGCTCATCTTTGATTTCAGCAATAGGAGGAATAAACTATGATCCGATTTCGCAGAATAAGTACAATTATATTTTTATTTATCGTAATTAATTCATTGAATGCCCAGGAGGTTGAAGTAAAAAATGTTTCTTTTACTCAAATGGATGAAATAATTGTTATTAAGTATGACCTGATTGGGAAAACGAATAAAAAATATACCATTGATATATCGTTATCTGATAATTATGGAACTTCCTTTCGTATTACACCCCGCACGGTAAGAGGAGATGTGGGTAAAGGGATAACTCCGGGAAGAGGTAAAAAAATAATCTGGGAGATGACCGAAGATTACCCCAACGGGCTTGAAGGAGAAGGTTTTGTATTTGCGGTTGATGCCACGTTACAAAAAAGCGGTGGAGGTAAGACCCTTTATTATGAATTAGGTGCAGGAGTCATCGCCACCGGATTAGGGTATACTTTTTATCGTAAGACTTCTCAAGCCTATGATGACTACAAAAAAGCAGACTTTGCTGATGATGCTGTTCATTTATACAATGAAGCAGAGAGATACAATAAGCTGTCAAAAATTTCCTTTGGTATAGGAGGGGGTCTGTTTGCTTTTGCATTAATTAATGAGTTTATTGTACCTTTAACCACAAATAACCAGCATATTACTGTTAATCCAAATTTTCTGAACAATTCAGTGAGTGTGGCCATCAAATTTTAAAAATAATATCTTATAACCATGAGGTATGTAGATGTATAAAAGATATATAATTTTCATTATAATATGTATAATTTTGTCTTAAGTTCATGTGTTAAACTTAAACATTGTAATCCCTTCGATCCTGCATATGAGGACGAAGATACAGTAGAATTAATAAATGAATCTTTTTTAACAGATTTACCTGCTGATTCAGCTGATAATGATGAACATATGAACGCAGGTGATGTTGCAATAGAAAACAATAATGTAGAGAAAGCATTATATGAATATAAAACTGCTGAAATGATGTTCCCCTCAAATCTGGAGATGAAGTACTAGCATGCAGTATCCCTGGCAAATATAGGGATGGTTGAAAAGGCCATTCCTATTTTTAAGCAGATTTTTTCTGAGGATAATAACTGGCGGATCCTGACCGAGAGACTTCCTGAGGTTGATTTATTGAAGGTTGAGGAG